>JAEEGL013094461.1_pt1 | contig 61841 bp, 65 predicted proteins | sample 9134231 | NCBI WGS metagenome assembly JAEEGL01 (sample SAMN16246548, study PRJNA631951) | gut metagenome | biome: gut microbiome; feature: rumen; material: fiber-attached | host: Bos | place: Iran: Karaj | collected 2018-10
ATACAAGATATCAGATGATTTTACATATGAAATGCCATATGAATTATTAGAAGAAATCGGAAGAAAAAGAGGATGCCTAATTAAAGGTGGAGAAATTGATTATAATAAAGCATCTAATATTTTAGTTGATGAATTTAGAAGTGGCAAAATCGGAAGAATTTCACTTGAAAGACCCTAATTGATGGGAAGGAGAATGCGAATTGCTAAATAAAAAAGATATCGATATGATGTCACCTTTAGTATGGGCATATATGGGTGATGCAGTTTATGAACAATTTGTTAGAGAGTTTATTATTAACCAAGGTACCGCTAAAAATGGTGCATATCACAGGAAGGCAATCAAATATGTTAGCGCAGAATCACAAGTTAGGATTTTAAAACTAATTGAGCCAGAGCTTACTGAAAAGGAAATGGACATAGTTAGAAGGGGAAGAAATTCTCATCCACACTCACATGCTAAAAATGCGGATATTGTTGACTACAAATGGGCAACTGGCTTTGAAGCGTTAATAGGCTATCTGTATTTAACTAAACAAGAAAAGAGACTAAATGAACTATTAGCTAAATGTGTGACATAAGTTAGTATTTTAATATGAAATAAACAGTAGTTTTACTGTTTATTTTTTTCTGCATTTGGTGTACAATATTTATGTTTTAATGGGATATTATGATTACTTAAAGGGGCAATTTTATAAATGGAAGAAATAAATAATAAAAAAGAAGAAAAAGAACAAATAGATGAAGAGAAAAAAGAACATATAAAAATATTGGGAGTTAGTATCTGGAGACTTCTTCGGGTATTTCATTATATATAGTTTTCTTGGCTACATAGTAGAAGTGGCCTATGGAGCTATCACAAAAGGTGTCATCGAAAGCAGACAAAGCTTTCTATATGGTCCATTTTGTACAATATATGGAGCGGGAGCAATATTAATGATATTGCCACTTAAAAGATTAAATTCCAAAAGTAAAGTTGTAAATTTCTTTGCTGCTGGAATAATAGGCTGCATTCTCGAGTATCTGGTAAGTATGTTTGGTGAGTATTGCTTGCATGTTAAGTGGTGGGATTATTCGAATTATTTTCTAAACATCAATGGAAGAACGTGTCTCTATTTTGGAATATTCTGGGGAGTCTTAGGACTATGGCTTATATATAAATTAAATCCTAGAATAGATGAATTAATTGATATTACAAAAAAGAGAATCCCTAAGAAAAGGCAGGGTGTAATTGTAATATTATTAAATGTTTTACTATTGGCAGATATGATTGTTTCAATCATGGCGCTTGATTTTTATCAAACGAGAGTTATTGTTGAAAACAATATAAATGTTGAAACTAAATTAAAAGAACATTATGAAGAACAGTATAGAAGAATTTATGGAAATCCTCGTTTAAAATCATTTATCTTAAGTGCATGGGGAAACGAAGTGATGGTTAAATCTTTGCCAAACATTAAAGTGATTAATGCTTCTGGGGATAGTGTATTTTTAAGTACTTATTATCCAGACATTCAAAACTATTACTTTATGATATATGACAGAGAAGATGATGGCGCAATTAATATTGAAAAAATTCTTGGAGGCAATAGTAAATGAGGCAGTTTTTAAAGTATATAGGGAAATATAAGACTCAAACAATTTTGGCTCCGCTTTTTATTTTGTTTGAAGTTGCAATAGAAACATTAATTCCAACTGTTATGGGAACAATGCTTATTGATAAAGCAGTATCCCAGGGTGATGTTGAGTTGATTGTAAAATATGGTTTGCTTCTTGCAGGACTTACGATTTTGGCTCTTGCTTTTGGAGTAATATCAGGGAGATTAGCTGCTATAGCTTCTACTGGTTTTGCGAAAAACCTTAGATCAGATATGTATAAAGCAATTCAAAAATTCTCGTTTGCCAATATAGATAAGTTCTCAACTTCTAGTTTAGTAACACGTATGACTACTGATGTTATGAACGTAAGACAGGCATTTCAGATGCTTCTTAGGATTACGGTTAGAGCACCACTTCAATTTGTTACAGCGATTGTTGCGGCTTTAATAATTAGTCCTGGACTATCTAAATATTTCTTGTATGTTGTTCCGCTTTTAATATTTGGGCTTGGATTTATCATATATAAGGCTTTCCCATGGTTTAAAAAAGTATTTGAAACATATGATGATTTAAATCTAACTGTTCAGGAAAATGTTAGAAGTGTTAGGGAAGTAAAATCTTTTAATTTGCAAGATGATGAAATTAAGAAGTTTAAGGAAGTTTCTACAAAGGTATTTAAGCTTCACACTATAGCTGAAAAAATTGTTGCGTTTAACAGGCCAATAATGCAAACTAGCATTTATATTGTTTTAATAATAATTGCAGTCGTAGGTGCAAATCTTACTGTACAAAATTATATGACAACAGGTGAATTACAATCTTTAATTTCTTATTCACTTCAAATTTTGATGTCGCTTATGATGATATCTATGATTGTTGTTATGCTTACTATGGCTAAAGCATCTGTAGATAGAATTTTGGAGGTTCTTAAAGAACAACCGGATATTCAAAATCCTGATAATCCTAAAAAAGAAGTTAAAGATGGAAGCATAGTTTTTGAAAATGTTAATTTTAGTTATGCTAAAGATATTAATAAGCTTTCACTTAAAGATGTGAACATTACTATTAACTCGGGAGAGACTATTGGAATAATAGGTGGTACTGGTAGCGGTAAATCAACGCTAGTTCAACTTATTCCAAGACTATATGATGTAACAACAGGTTCTCTTAAAGTTGGTGGAGAAGATGTTAGAAATTATGATCTAAAAGTGCTTAGAGATAGTGTTGCTATGGTTCTTCAAAAGAACGTATTATTTTCTGGAACTATTAAAGAAAACCTTAGATGGGGAAATGAAAATGCATCGGATGAAGAAATTATCCATGCGTGTAAACTTGCACAAGCTGAAGAGTTTATTGAAACTTTTCCAGACAAGTATGATACATATATTGAACAAGGTGGTACGAATGTTTCAGGTGGACAAAGGCAAAGACTTTGTATCGCAAGAGCACTTATTAAAAAACCTAAAGTGCTTATTCTTGATGACTCTACATCTGCGGTTGATACAAGAACAGATAGTTTAATCAGAAATTCTTTTAAGGAGTATATTCCTGAGGTAACTAAAATTATTATCGCTCAAAGAATTGCTTCTGTTGAAGAAGCTGATAAAGTAATTGTATTAGATGATGGTGAAGTGGTGGATTTTGGTACTCCACGAGAATTAATGAAGACATCGAAAATCTATAAAGAAGTTTATGACTCTCAAGTGAAGGGAGGCATCGTAAATGAGTAAAGAAACAAAAGAAATTCACGGAAGACCAAACGGTGCCATTTTAAGAGGTCAAAAACTTAAACTAGATAAAGGTACGTTTAAGAAATTAATTAAACGTGTGGTACTTCCACATAAGTTAGCTTGGTTTATAGTATTTATTCTAATCATAGTAAGTAGTTATTGTGATGTTCAAAGTTCACTTTTTATAGGGAGAGTTATTGATGACAAAATAACTCCAGTGATCAATAAATATGTAAGGCAAGTAGACCCTTCAAAGGAAACTGATGAAAAGTATTATTCAGCTTATGAAGGAATAACAGAAGATATAGTTGACGTTTCTGAGGAAGATTTAGAAAAATTAGACAAAAGTGTGTGGGACTATATTAGCGAAATTGCAATTATTTTTGGCGTTGCAACAATTTCTACTTATCTTCATACACGAGTTATGATTTATATATCTCAAGGTGTTCAAAAAGAAATTCGTGATGAAATGTTTGAAAAAATGCAAAACTTACCAATAAGGTATTTTGATACAAACTCACATGGAGATATTATGAGTAGATATACAAATGATATCGAGACTTTAAATCAGATGATTTCACAAAGCATTCCACAAATATTAGGAACATTTGTAACAGTAATTGCAGTAATTATTTCGATGTTCACGATCAATGCAGGACTTACAATTTTCTCGCTATTACTTATATTAGTAATGATGACGTCGACAAAAAAGATAGCACAATTTGCAAGCAAGTATTCAATTAAACAGCAAAATGATTTGGGTAAAATAAATGGCTTTGTTGAAGAAATGGTTCATGGACAGAAGGTTATTAAGGTATTCACTCATGAAGAAAAGGCAATTGAAGATTTTGAGAAGCTTAACGATGAACTATATGATTCTTCTGTTAAAGCAAACACTTTTGCTAATATATTGATGCCAATCACAGGTAAGATGTCTAGACTACAATATGTTATAGTTGCTATAGCCGGAGGTTTTGTAGCTGTTAAAACAGGGGCACTTTCTTTAGGAAACTTAGTAGCATACTTACAACTTTCGGATAGGCTTGGAATGCCAATTAATCAGGTTACTCAACAATTTGCATCTATCGTAACTGCTCTTGCAGGAGCAAAAAGAGTGTTTGATCTAATGGATGAAGAGCCTGAGAGCGATGAAGGTGTTATTACATTAGTTAATACTGATAAAGATGGCAACGAAGTTAAGGAATTTACTAAAGATTGGTCATGGAAAGTTCCAATGAGTCTTATCTTAAAAGATGATAAATATATTGAACTTAAGGAACAGTATAAGAACGATAAAACAGAATCTGACTTTGTATATGTTCCAGTAAAAGGACACATAGAGCTTAGCGATGTTACATTTGGTTATGTTCCTGAAAAAACAGTTTTACATGATATAAGCCTTTATGCAAAACCAGGACAAAAAATTGCATTTGTTGGTAGTACTGGAGCAGGAAAAACTACAATCACAAATCTTATAAATAGATTTTATGATATTCAAGAAGGATATATTAAATATGATGGCCTTGACATCATGGATATTAAAAAGGAATCTCTTAGAAAATCACTTGGCATGGTTCTTCAAGAAACAAATCTGTATACTGGAACTATTATGGAGAATATCCGTTATGGAAGACCAGAAGCAACTGATGAAGAAGTTATAGAGGCAGCAAAACTTGCAAATGCACATAGCTTTATTAAGAGACTACCTAATGGATATAATACAGTATTAACTGAAAATGGTAGTGAATTATCGCAAGGGCAAAGACAGCTTATATCTATTGCAAGAGCTGCTGTTGCTGATCCGCCAGTAATGATACTAGACGAAGCAACAAGCTCAATTGATACACGTACAGAAAAAATAGTTCAAGATGGAATGGATAAACTCATGAATGGAAGAACAGTATTAGTTATTGCTCATAGGCTTTCTACTGTTAGAAATGCTAAAGCGATAATGGTATTAGAGCATGGAGAAATAATTGAAAGAGGAGAGCACGATTTCTTAATTTCTCAAAATGGAGTTTATTATAGATTGTATACGGGTGCGTTTGAATTAGAATAGTTGCACTAAAAATAATGAAATAGTAAAATCTTGATAGATAGTATACATATGATAAGGAGAGTAATGTTATGGGTGACATGCTTGATATGATTTTTGAACAAGCGATTGCAAGAGAAGCATCAGATATTCATTTGTTGACAGGAAACAAACCACTTTTAAGAGTTTCAAAAGAGCTTGTTTATTTGGATATGATGCCAGAGCTTAAACCGCAAGACATGATTAATTTCATTAATAAAATATCTAATAACAATCCTAAAATTATTAAACTTCTTGAAGATACTAGAATGTTAGATATTAACTACAAATATAATGACAGTAGATTCAGGGTCAATGTTTCATATTCGATGGATGTTCCAACTATAACAATGAGACTTATAAAAGAACAACTTCCATACTATGATACATTAAACTTGCCACAAAATGTTAGAGATTACACTTTGAAAAGTCAAGGGTTAATACTAGTTACTGGTAAACCAGGCTCAGGAAAGTCAACTACACTAAGTGCTCTTGTTAATGAAATAAATGAGCATGAAAACAAAAAAATTCTTATGCTTGAAAGCCCAATTGAGTATGTTCATCAAAATAAAAGAAGTGTAATTGTTCAGAAAGAAGTTGGCCCATTTGGTGACTGTAAGACTTATCATGAAGGTGTTATTAATTCTCTAAGAGAAGATTGCGATGTTCTTATCGTTGGAGAGATAAGAGATAAAGAAACAATGGATGCCACAATTGAAATGGCAGAGACAGGACACTTGGTTTTAGGAACACTTCATACAAATTCATGTTCTGAAACCATAGATAGAATAATAAATTTCTATCCTACTGAAGATCAACCAACAATTAAATTTATGATTGCGAACGTTCTAAAGCTTGTAGTTTCACAAAGAATGCTTAGAGGTGGTTACGGAAATCTTGTTATGATACCAGAGGTTCTTGTAGTTGATGATCATATTGGTGGCATGATTAAAAAAGAAAAATTCAACAACATTGAAGTTGATGATGCTATGCAGTCTGGTAGAGAGAAGGGAAATCTATCAATTGTATTTTCTCTTGCTGAAGCGGTAATTGATGAAAAGATTACATTAGATCAAGCACTTAAAGAAGTTGATATGAGAAGACAAGAATTATTAACTAGAGTCGTAATGGCAGGAAGGCAAAGAAAATTCTATTAGAAATATATTTATGAAGAATGCTAGTGGTTTAAAAATGGGGATGTTCCTTGCCCGAAGGGAAAGGGCGTACCCTTTTTGAACCACGTAAATAGTTTTTACTTATTAAGAGGTGAAATAATGTTAAATATTGGATGTCATTTGTCAGCATCTAAAGGTTATACAAATATGGCAAAAGAAACAATTCAAATAAATGGTAATACATTTCAGTTCTTTACTCGTAATCCACGTGGAGGACAAGCCAAAGAAATTGATGAAGAAGATATAAAAGAATTCTTAAAAATTTACAAAGATAATAAATTTGCAAAGATATTAGCACATGCTCCATATACTATTAATGTTTGTTCTAGTAAACCAGAAACACGAAGATTTGGGATAGATACGATGAAGGATGATCTTCGTAGAATGGAATACACTCCTGGTAATATGTATAATTTCCATCCAGGAAGTCATGTTGAACAAGGTGTTGAAGTTGGAATTAAACTAATAATTGATGCTCTAAATGAAATCTTGGAAGAACATCATGATTGTTCTACAACAATATTGCTAGAAACAATGGCAGGAAAAGGTTCAGAGATTGGAAGAACTTTTGAAGAAATAAAACAGATAATTGATGGTGTTAAATATAACGATAAACTTGGAGTTTGCTTAGACACATGTCATGTATATGATGCAGGATATGATATTGTAAATGATTTGGATGGAGTTTTAAAACACTTTGATGAAGTTATTGGACTTAATAGATTAAAAGCGATTCATTTAAATGATAGTAAAAATCCAATGGGAAGTCATAAGGATAGACATGAAAAAATAGGACAGGGAAGTATTGGACTTGAAGCACTATCGAGAGTCACAAATCATCCTTTGCTTAAAGACTTACCTTTCTTTTTGGAGACACCACAAGATGATTTAGATGGATGGGCAGAGGAAATCAAAATGCTAAAAGAACGATATAATTCATAGCAAAAATTTAAGTGGTTGAAAAATGGGGATGCCCCTTGCCTAAAGGGAAAGGGGCGTACCTTTTTTGAACCACGGAAAGTATATCTCGTACTGACGCAACTTAAGTGCGTCACAAATAGGAGCAATAATGGTTAAATTTAATAATTCATGGGATGATATTTTAAAAGAAGAATTTGAAAAAGACTATTATAAAAATTTGCGCGAGTTTTTAAAACAAGAATATTCTCACTATAAAATATATCCTAATATGAATAACATATATGATAGTTTGAAATATGCTTCATATGAAAATATTAAAGTAGTTATAATTGGACAAGATCCATATCATGAGGAAGGGCAGGCACATGGACTTTCTTTTTCTGTTCAACCTGGAATTGAAATTCCTCCATCGCTTCAAAACATATACAAAGAAATACATGATGATTTAGGATGCTATATTCCTAATAATGGGTACTTAGTTAAATGGGCAAAGCAAGGAGTGTTACTTCTTAATAATGTACTTACTGTTAGAGCACATAATGCAAATTCTCATAAAGGATGTGGCTGGGAAGATTTTACAGACGATGTTATAAGATTATTAAATAAAAGGGAAGAACCAATAGTGTTTATGTTCTGGGGGTCATGTGCGAAAACCAAAGAAGCTCTTATAACAAATCCTAATCATTTGATTTTAAAAGCAGTACATCCTAGTCCACTTTCTGCATATAGAGGATTCTTTGGATGTAAGCATTTTTCAAAAGCGAATGAGTTCTTGATAGAGCATGGAGAAGAACCAATTGATTGGCAAATTGAAAATATTTAATACATATGTAAAGGAGAGTTTATTTTGAAATTGAATTATCAAATAGAAGATGGGAAAGATGATATATTTTTATTGATAGTGATTATTATAGTGACGTTTGCTCTAGCCATTTTTAAAATGATTGGATTTTCTCAATGGATTTCTTTAATTTGCTTATTAGCTTCGTTAATTTGTACTGTAGTATATTTAATAAGTTTTAAGATTTGTAGTGAAGAAAAGAGAGAAAAAAGAAGAAAAGAACTAAAAAATGGTTTAAAGTTTTCTGCAGTTATTGGAGCATTATTTTTGTTTTGGACGATATTCGTTTATTTTGAACAAAACATTTGAAGTGTAAATGAATTTATAATATATAGAGGAAATTAATGAAAGAATATATTAATGTAATTGGTGGAGGCTTAGCAGGATGCGAAGCAGCCTACCAAATTGCGAAGCGAAATATTAAAGTAAAATTATATGAGATGAAACCACTAAAGTTTTCACCTGCACATTCTAATGAGAATTTGGCAGAGATAGTTTGTAGCAATTCTTTTAAGTCTAATTTATTAACTAATGCATGTGGATTATTAAAGGAAGAACTTAGAAAATTAGATAGTCTACTAATTAAATGCGCTGATGAATGCAGGGTGCCTGCTCGGGCAAGCTTTGGCAGTTGACAGAGATAAATTTTCTGAACTTGTTACAAAGAAGATAGAGGAAAATCCTTATATTGAAATTATTAAAGAAGAAGTAACAAAAATAAATGATGAAGAGATTACGATAATTGCAACTGGCCCACTTACATCAAGTGGATTAGAAGAAGAGATAAAAAGATTAACAGGGCAGGATAGATTATTCTTTTATGATGCAGCAGCACCAATAGTAACAAAAGAAAGCATCGATATGTCAAAGGCATTTACTGCGGATAGATATGGTAAAGGTGAAAGTGACTATATCAATTGCCCAATGACAAAATTAGAATATGAAGCATTTTATAATGAATTAATAAATGCCGAAAGAGTTGAACTTCATAACTTTGAAAATGGTGGCCTTTTTGAAGGATGTATGCCAATAGAGGAGATGGCGCGTCGTGGTTCACAGACACTTACATATGGTCCTCTAAAGCCAGTTGGTTTTGGAAAACTAGGTGATGTTTATGCAGTTGTTCAATTAAGACAAGATAATAGTGAGGGAACCCTATATAATATGGTAGGCTTCCAGACAAATCTAAAGTTTGGAGAACAAAAGAGAGTATTTTCTATGATACCAGCACTTCATGACGCTGAGTTTATAAAGTATGGTGTAATGCATAGAAATACGTACATTAATTCACCAAAACTATTGGATGCAACATATAATTTAAAAGGAACAAATGTATTTTTTGCAGGTCAAATAAGTGGTGTAGAGGGCTATGTTGAATCAATTTCTTCAGGACTAGTTGCTTCACTTAACGCTATTGCATTGTATAATAAAAGTGCATCAATAAGTGACGACTTATTGAACAAGTTAGAAGATATAATGAAAGGAAAAAACATTATTTTTGATAAACATACTATGATAGGAGCACTTGCAGATTACATCTCTAGTAGTCATGATAACTTTCAACCCATGAATGCAAACTTTGGTATTTTTGGAGAAGAAAATAGATTCAAAAGCAAGCAGGAAAAATATGAGTTTTTATCTAAAAGAGCTTTAGAAATAATATCTTCATATATAAGCTAGTAATAAAGGAGACACATATGAGAAAAATAATTAGTATTCTGTTCATATTATTAATGGCTGGGATTACTTCAGTCTGTTATGCGGTAAATCCTTCTGTTCAGCTAAATGGAAAAACAGTTGATTTTACTGATGAAAATGGTTTTGTTGTTAATCCGCAAATTATTAATGATAGAACAATGGTTCCTCTTAGAAAAATATTTGAACTTCTCGAATGCAACATAGAGTGGGACGGAGAAACTAAAACTGTTGTTGCAACCAAAAATGATAAAGAAATAACGCTTCAAATTGGAAATGATAAGGCGAAATTAAATGATAAAAGTACTGGTTCAAATGAAGAAATAAAACTAGATAGTCCTCCAGTTATAGTAGGAAATAGAACTCTAGTTCCGCTCAGATTTATTTCTGAAAGTTTGGGCATGGAGGTTGCATGGGATAGCAGTAATAAAGTAGCAATTATTATTGACTACAATTCCTTTGCAAATCTTCTAAAAGAAAAAGCACCGGCTTTTTATTCGAGGTTTGTGAGCAATACTAAATCTATTAAAGTAGCAAAAAACTATTACGATGAGGTTTTTTCTGAACGAAATACGATTTCTACTATGGAGATTTCTTCTACGGGTGATAACGCTTATAATATAAAATTTGATGGTAATTCAGAGCTAGTTAAAGAGATAAAAAATGAAGAATGGAATAATATAGACTTTACATTTGAAACTGACAAAAAAGGATACTATGTAAAAACTAATAACTATGTATTTTCGAGCATGTTAGATGGCAAAAAGAATGAAAGAATTCTTTTAGATGAAGTGCGATTTAATTTTGAAGGAACTACGGAGGATAGTATTGGAACTACGCTTAAAAGGCTTGTTAACTTAAAAAATTCAGATATTAATAAGGATTCGTACTCAAAAATATATGGTGATTTTGACAAATTGTTTAGTACATTCTTAAAAGTTGGGGAAAAATCTTTAAAAGAAGGAGACTTTTCTTATGAAACACTTGATATATACAGGATTTTTAGGTTAATGACTAAAGATAATATTTTTAACATTTTAGTTCTTGCAAATCGAAGTATGTTAAATTATAATCTAAATGTAAGTGATTTATTTGCGGATTATCCAAATCCTAAATATTCGGTTTCCGTAAGCGAAAATAATACAAATATTAAAATTATATTACGAAATAATTATAAAGAACGTATTGAGTATAATATTGTATTATAATGATTTTAATAATGAGAAAAGGAGATTATATTTATGAAAAACAGAGTTTTAATATCAATGGTTATTGCAATTTTAACTATTTTTTCTGCAATTTCTTTTGCTGCTGATGAAGTTAGAGTTCAACTTGATGGACAATATCTAAACTTCACAGATGAAAATGGAGCTGTTGTTAATCCACAAATTATCAATGATAGAACCATGGTTCCAATGAGAAAGATTTTTGAGACATATGGTGCTAAGATTACTTGGGATGATGCTACAAGAACTGTTGTAGCAACAACAACTGATAAAGAAATAACACTTACTATAGATAATCCAGTATCTACAGTAAAAGACTTAGCTACAGGGGAGATAGAGACAGTTACTTTGGATAGTGCTCCAGTAATTGTTGATAGTAGAACCCTAGTTCCAGTTAGATATATTTCTGAAAGTCTTAACAAAATGGTTGGTTGGGACAATGATCAAAGAGTAGCAATTATCATCGATTTAGAGAAATTAGCTACAGTATATAGTTCAAAAGTTCCTGCAATTCAAGAATTATTAAATCTTGGACTTGAAGAGATAGAGTCATATAAATCTAATTCTGATATTAAGGCTACACTTACATACAAAGATTTAGAAGATGCTACTCAAGATGAAACAATTGAGGCTAATGGAACAGCAGCTGTTAATGTTACAAAGGACGAAAACTTAGAAGCTGCTTTATCACTTGCTTTAACTGGTGACAATGGCGATATCTATAATGCTATCGTTGAAGGCGGATTAGCTAATGTTGATTTAAAAGCTGTTTTATTAGATGGATATTTATATCTTGGTGTTAAGGACGATGAGGGAGAATACTTATGGTCAGACCAAACTGAGGCTATTGAAAGTGCGGTTTCTACTTCTTCACTTGATATTGCTTCTTTAGGAAAAGGTTCATTTGGTAAATCAATTAACAATATTCGTGATTATAAAGATTTAATTGGATTTATGCAGACATTTATAGGTGATGTTGATGTTCACACATATACTTCACTTGTTTCTGCAGCTGATTTAGCAGCATCAATATTTGATTCTAAAACACTTTCAGTTGTTAACAAAGGAAATGGTGCTGGCACATTTACATTAAAATTTGATTTATTAGAAATTGTTGGAAAATTAGCTCCAAACGATGTTAAACTTCCAAGTAATTCAAATGTTGTATTTGAACTTGTATGTGATATAGTTGATCACAAAGTTCAAACTGAAAAAGCTACTATTAAGGTAGAATACAATTCTGAAGAATCTTTAGAATTCCTTGGGTTTGATGCTGACATGAGCACAACATATACAAACTTCAATGAAGATTTTGATGTAGAATTTTAATTAATGAACTTTAATATCCCCCAGGAAATTCTCCTGGGGGATATTTGTATATAAAAAGCTCTTGTGAATTAACACAAGAGCTTTTTATTAATTTCTTCTTTTACCTGTAAATTGTAGTAGTTTTAGGAAAATGTTGATAAAGTCTAGGTATAATTGTAAAGCAAAATATGTAGATATTTTTTCTATGCTGTCTGTTTCTTGATATTCAAGAGAATCGGAAACATTTTTAACTCTGTAAACATCGTATGCTGTTAAACCAATAAAGACTATTAATCCTATTATGGTTATTCCAAAATTAAGCCATGAGTTTTGAATGAATATGTTTACAATTGAAGCAATTATTATACCTACAAGTCCCATCAATAAATATGTTCCCATGCTATTTAAATTCTTCTTGGTCACCTTACCATAAATAGCTGCGGCACCAAATACTGCACCTGCAATAAAGAATGTGCTATAAATTGAGCCTTGAGTGTAATAATAGAAAAGAGAAGATAGTGTAAGGCCATTTACTATTGCATAGGCGAAAAAGCATATTTTTGCTGTAATTGGGCTCATTTTCTTAAGACCTAAACTTAATGCGAATACCAAAATTAGTTCTACTATAACGAGCACTAGATATATTCGACTAATTAAATCAGGGAAAAGATAATACCCTCCCATAGCTGCAATTGCTGAAATTCCAAGTCCCATTGTCATTAGCCAAAACACTTTTGTTAAAATGCTATTTTCGCTTTTAACGAAAGGATTGTCCATTACGAAAGGGCCTTGTGGAGTAGAATAGGCTTCGTTGGAATAGAAACCTTGACCGAAGTCATCTTGGTTAAAAGACATAAAAAATCCCTCCTAATTAGTATAAATTCAAGTGCAATTTTATCACTTTCGAAGGATTTGGTCAATTTAGGGCAAAAGCATATAAGTTTTTGACATAAAATGCTTGACTTTTTAATAGAAAAGGCTTATATTATTCCTAGTTTAAGAAGAAGTAGCCACTTCTCACCATGCCAAAAGATTGAGCATTGGTTAGATATAATGTTTTCAATTCTAATTGAAGGATATTTTGTGGCGACTTGAATCTTAGGTTCAAGTCTTTTCTTATGTTTAATTCTAGTTATTAAAGGAGGTCTTTACTATCAAGCAAGAACTACGTATTAATGAAAAAATAACAGCAGCAAAGGTTAAGCTAATATCAGAAGATGGAGAGCAACTTGGTGAAATGACACTTTCAAACGCTTTAGATTATGCGGCTGACAGAGACTTAGATTTAGTTGAAGTTGCCCCAGGGCAAGATGTTCCTGTCTGCAAAGTTATGAACTATGGAAAGTACAAATATGAGCAGGCAAAGAAGGAAAAAGAAGCAAAGAAGAAGCAAAAGGTTGTTGATACTAAGGAGATTAGGCTTTCTTCAACAATTGATACGCACGATTTTGAATTTAAGGCCAAAAATGCTAGAAAATTTTTAGAAGACGGTGATAAGGTTAAGGCAACTATTAAGTTCAAAGGTAGAGAGCTTAACAACACTAGTTTTGGTGCTAATGTTCTTAATAAGTTTGCAGAAACACTTTCTGATGTTGGTGTTGCTGAAAAAGCACCTAAACTTGAGGGAAGAAATATGATGCTTATCATTAATCCTAAGAATAGCTAATATATATAAATTAGGAAGGGGAGTTATTATTATGCCTAAAATGAAAACACACAGAGCAACAGCTAAAAGAGTAAAAATTACTGCTACAGGAAAAGTTAAAAGAAGTCAAACAAACAAAAGACATTTATTAAATTCTAATGCTAAAACATCTAAGAGAAAGGCTAGATTAAGAAAAGCAACTCTAGTTGATAAGACAATGGCAGCTAACGTTAAAAGAATGCTACCATATGCATAAATGAAAGAGTAGAAAGGAGTATATAGATCATGGCAAGAGTTAAAACTGGAAGAATTACAAAGAAAAAACATAAAAAAGTTCTTAAAATGGCAAAAGGATACTTTGGAGCAAAAAGCATTAGATTTAGAATGGCTAACCAAGCTGTTATGAAATCTTTAATGTATGCTTATGTTGGTAGAAAGAACAAAAAGAGAGATTTTAGAAGTTTATGGATTGCAAGAATTAATGCAGGAGCAAGAGCAAATGGAGTTAATTATTCAACACTTATCAGTGGTATGAAGAAGAACAACATCACTCTTAATAGAAAAATGCTTGCTGAAATGGCTGTTTCTGATCCTGACGGATTTGCTGAAGTTGTAAAAGCAGCAACAAAGTAAATAAATGAATAAACAATAAAAACCTAAAAATCATTGATTTTTAGGTTTTTTACATATTTATTACATTACTTAGTGATTTGTTGATTTTATTGAATAAAATCTATAAACTAGTAATGGGTAAGATTGTATCATTTTAGCTTGGGGAGGTTTAACTAATGAAAAAAATAAGTAGAATGCTTATTATATCTCTAGTTATTTGTTCTATATTAATAGGTTCAAGCGCATTTGCAGGTGAAAGATATGTCCACACTAAGTCATTTACTTTTAGGAATGATAGTACTAGAGCATTAAATGGCGCATCTGCTGAAATATATATTGGAAAAAAGAATGTTGTAGAGTATCAAAAGGATATAAGTATTAATATATCTCCAGCTCCTAAGGACATTAAAGAAGATGAGTTCGGCAACATGTATGCTATCTATGATTTTTCAGAATATAAACCTGGTAGAACTATAGATATAAAAGTAGATAGGATTTTTGAGTCTATGGACTATAGTGGAGAAGCTATACCTGTTAGAACAGAATCTACTGTAACAAGACAAAATGAACTTTATACCAGACCTCAAGATAAAATTGAAAGTGATGATGCTAGTATTTTAGCTAAGGCAAAAGAAATAACTTATGGGTATTCATCAGATTATAAGCGTGCAAGAGCTATTTTTGAATACATTAATACTAACATATCTTATGATAAATCAAATGCATATGCTAATAAGGGAGCATTATCTGCATTAGAGAATAAAAAAGGTGTTTGCGAAGAATTTGCAACATTATACGCTGCACTTTGTAGATCAATAGAAATTCCTTGCAAGGTTATTGAAGGATATAGAATTCAAAAAGAAGTAGACAAGCCATCAGAGACAATATTAGATGATAAGGGCAAATATATTACTACCGAGACGACATATAAATATTCAATAATTCCACATGTATGGAATGAGGTTTATTTTGATGATTATGGTTGGGTGCCAGTAGATACATGTGATATATATGTTACTCCATCAGGAACTCATGTATCGACTTTTGATACGTTCTGTAATATTAAATCAAAAGAGTATATCGCTGTTGGTATGTATTCAAAACGTTCTTCAGAAATAGCAGTGTTTACCGAGAAATTTACATTGGTTAGTTCGGAAGAAACATATGATAGACTTGATAATATAGAAGTTGAAGAAGAACACAGTTTCTCAGATTTGAACGGATACAAATGGGCAGAAGATGCGATAAATGCATTATATAAAATGCAAGTAATCAAAGGGTATTCTGATGCAGAATTTGGACCAGGAGGTAATATTTCAAGAATTGAATTTATTGCCATGTATTCAAGACTTCTTAGAAATCTAAAATACACACCTTCTAGTTATGGTAGGGTGTACTACTATTTAGACTATAATACTTCTCATTATTCTAAGACAGATTATGATTATTTTATGAGATTGTTAGAAGATGCATCTCCGTTTGATAAAATGTCTAGCGGATATGGGGCTATGAATAGTATTTTTGGAAGTTCATTAAATATGAACAAGCCAATTACTCGTGGTGAAGTTGTTGCACTTATGGGATTTTTCTTAAAAACAGGAAAGACTCCAGTTATCCAATTTACTGATCTTGCAGGATATCCATTTGCATCTCAAGTTACACTTGCAACATCAAATGGATTAATTAAAGGTTATGAGGATGGTTCATTTAAGCCAAATAATCCTATAACTAGAGCGGAAATGGCTGTTATTTTGGACAGATATGTTGGCGAAAGAGATTACACAATTTAGGTTTATATTATGGAGTTTCTGATAATAATATGGTATTGGAAACTCCTTTTTATTCAAAAGAACTGAAAGCATACATAAGATGAGTGAAAGCGGTGAAGCTATAATGTATAAGATGGTGGCCATAGATATAGATGGAACCTTGCTTAATTCAAAAAATGAACTTACTGAAAGAACTATGGAAGTCTTAAAAGAAGCATCAAAAAGAGATGTTTATATCGTGCTAACATCTGGAAGAATTTCTGAAAACGTTCTTAGATTTTGCAATGAAATAGGTGCTGACAAATTTTTGATATCTGAAAATGGAGCTTCAATTATAGATTTAAAGACAAATGAAATTATTTATACAAACTACATTTCAAAAGAACTAACAAACAAAGTTTTAGATATTTGCGACGAAAATAGCATATATTATATGGTTTATTCTCAAAGAGAATTAATTGTAAAAAGTTTAAAATATATGGCACTTTTCTTTTATAAGCAGAATTATAACCCTAATGCGAGAATAAAGCAGGTTGTTGCTGGAAGAGATTATATAGACAACACAACTTCAGAAATAACAAAACTAATGATATGTGATGAAGATAGATCAGTATATAGGGGAATAGTAAAAAAATTAAAGGAAATTGATGGCATAGATGTTATTCCTGTGCCTCACATTTCAGAGAAAAAAATAATGCTTGATGGAGAAGAGAAGACAATTAAATATAGTTATGCAGATATAGCTGCAAAAGATTGCAATAAATGGAGTGCAGTAAAATATTTGGCTGAAAGACTTGGAATAAAAAAAAGTGAAATAATTGCAATTGGAGACAACATCAATGATATGCACATGATATATAATGCTGGTCTCGGAGTATGTATGGATAATGGTTCACCACATGTTAAGGCAATAGCAGATGTCGTTGCACCTTCTAACGATAAAGATGGAGTTGCTCAAATAGTTGAAAAGTATGTTCTTAGATGGAGATTGATACTTAGAAAATAAAAACTACCCTAGATTATTTCTAGGGTAGTTTTAATATGGTAAACTAGCAAAACTTGTTGAACTTAAGTCATTACTATCTATGTATTCATTTTCAACCATGTAAGTTTGAACTATATTAGGTGACACGCCAGTATTACTTGAGACAGAGCTAATTGAACCAAAGTTATTTGTTGTATTATCTTCGAAGTAACCTTTTAAAATCGTTTTGTTGTAGTTAAGTGCATTTGCACATGCAGTACAATAGTCGCCTGTAGAATTTATAAATGCTCCGCAATTTTTGCATTTTTTTAATTCCATAATAATCGCCTCCAAACTTCCACTTAAATTCTATCAATAATATTATTCAAATGCAATTATAGTGATAAAATTTAATAAAGAATTAACAATATATTATTTTATTAAACCTTGTTTTGAATTATAATGTTTCTAGTTTATTGTAGGAAGAGGGTGATTTTTTGATTGCAGAAATTATAGTAAACTCATCAGTTAATGAATTAAATAGAACGTTTGACTATGAAGTGCCTGAAGAGTACACAATAGGAGAAAACATAGATATAGGCTATAGAGTTTTGGTTTCTTTTGCAAACAGAAAATCATTTGATATAGGTTACATAATTGGATTCAAGGAGCGTTCGGATTTCAAGTGCAAAAAAATATCCAAAGTGTGTGATAGAGCATTTGATAATGAAAAATTTATGCTTGCAAAACGTATGGCTAGAAGATATTTTTGCAATTTGTCAGATATCCTAAAACTTCTTGTTCCACCAGGAACAGTTAATAATGTTGATAAGATAAAGCCTAAAAAAGAAAGATGTATAAGACTTACACAAAACTTTAAAGACAATGAATCGAACTTTAAAATTAAAACTGAAAAACAAAAAAAGGTTGTAGATTTCTTAAAAGATAATGTTGAAATGCCAGTCTTTATTCTAGTTGATGTAACGGGAACAACGATGGCTGTTATTAAATCACTAGAAGAAAAGGGAGTATGTGAAAGTTTTTATGTTCAAGTTTCTAGAAATCCATTTGTAAATAAGAACATAAAAAAATCTTTTCCACTTCCGTTAACAGATGAGCAGAAAGAAGTTATTAGCAAAGTTGAACTTGATAAAACTCAAACTTATCTTATTCATGGAGTAACAGGCAGTGGTAAAACAGAAGTATATTTGCAAATTATAGATAAAGTTTTAAATGAAGGTAAAAACGCGATAGTATTAGTACCAGAGATTTCACTAACGCCTCAGATAACAGATAGATTTTTAAGCAGATTTGGTAGAGTGGTAGCAATCTTGCACAGTAAATTATCAGGTGGTGAAAGATATGATGAGTGGCATAGAATAATGAATCATGAAGCAAGAATAGTAATTGGAGCAAGATCAGCGCTTTTTGCGCCTATTGAAAATGTTGGTGTGATAATAATTGACGAAGAACATGATAGTTCTTATAAGTCAGAAACAACTCCAAAATATGATGCAAGGGAAGTAGCAAATGAATTTTCAAAAATTTATAATTGTCCGCTAATTCTTGGTAGTGCTACACCAGATATTAGAACGTATTATAAAGCAGTTACAGAAAAATCAATCATATTACTAGAATTAAAGAATCGTATTTCATCTTTTGGAATGCCAACGGTAAATATTGTTGATATGAGAAATGAACTAGCAAATGGAAATAAATCTGTTTTTAGTGAATCACTATTTAAAGCAATCCAAAATAATGTGGCTAGGAAAGAACAAACAATGCTCTTCTTAAATAGAAGAGGATATTCAACTTTTATAATGTGTCGTGACTGTGGGTATGTTGTAAAGTGTGATAAATGTGATGTTGCAATGACATACCATATTACAAAGAATCTTCTCTTGTGTCATTATTGTGGTGCAGAGAAGAAAAATGTTTCAATTTGTCCAAGCTGTAAAAGCAACAACATTAGATATTTTGGTACGGGTACTCAAAAAATAGAATTGCAAATCAATAAAACTTTCCCTAATGCTAGTGTAATAAGAATGGATGTTGATACAACGCAGACTAAAAACGCCCATGAAACAATTCTTCAAAAGTTTAAAGACGAGAAAATAGATATTTTGTTAGGGACACAGATGATTACGAAGGGACATGACTTCGAAAATGTTACACTTGTAGGAGTTTTGGCGGCTGATAGCTCATTAAATATTGGTGACTATAGAGCTCAAGAAAGAACTTTTCAGCTTCTTACACAAGTGTGTGGTAGAAGTGGAAGAGGTGAAAAGCTAGGGAAGGCCATTATTCAGACTTATATGCCTGATGAGTTTAGCATACAATGCGCAAAAGATGGGGACTATATAAAGTTCTATAATGAAGAAATAAAAGTTAGAGAAAAGTTGAATTACCCGCCGTTTTGCGATATAATAATAGCAGTTATTTCGGGTGGAGACGAAGCTGAGGTCTCAAAGGATGCAAAGTTGTTATTCGATATTATGAATGCTGATTTTGAAACATTTAAGCCAATGCCGGCTCCAATTTCGAAGATAAATGATAACTTTAGATGGAGAATTTTAGTTAAAGCTAAAGTAACAGATGATGTTATAGACAAATTGAATTATTGTTTAGAAAACTTTTCTAATATGAAAAGCAATGATACCAAAATTAGCTTTGACATAAATTCAAATAACATGGTGTAAGGAAGTGATTAGGTGGCTGTAAGAAAAATAAGAGAGATAGGAGATGAACTTCTTAGGAAGAAGTCTCGACCGTTTGATAGTGTCGACGAAAAAGCAAAACAGATTTTAGAAGATTTATATGATACTTTAAAAGCAACACAAGACGGAGTTGGACTTGCAGCGCCACAAGTTGGCATTCTCAGAAGAGCAATTGTTGTTGATTTAAGTATGGAAGAGGAAAATCCTCAAGGCCCATTTTTCTTGATTAATCCTGTTATTGTTAAGCAGAGTGGTGAACAAGTTTGTAGAGAAGGATGCTTAAGTATTCCTGGAAAATTGGGCGATGTTACTAGACCAGAAAAGGTTACAGTTGAAGCTTTAGACAAAAATGGCAAGAAAATTAGGATTAAGGCAGAGGGGCTTCTAGCTGTTGTTTTAAGCCACGAGATAGATCATTTGGATGGTATTTTGTTTGTGGATAAAGCGACAGAATTATTTGATCAAGAGGAGGAACAGAGTTAGGTGAATATAGTATTTATGCGGTACACCAGATTTTGCTCTTGAAACACTTAAAGCGATATATAATTCTGGTCATAATATATTGGCTGTTGTTTCACAGCCAGATAAACCGGTTGGAAGAGGTATGAAAATGGTTCCTACTCCAACAAAAGCATTTGCAGTTGAAAATAACATAAAAGTATTACAACCAGCTAAGATTAGAAAAAATGAAGAATTCTTTTCTGAATTAAGAAATCTTAAGCCAGATATAATTGTTGTTGTTGCTTATGGAAAAATACTACCAGAAGAAATCCTTACGATTCCTAAATATGGATGTATGAATGTGCATGCTTCTTTACTTCCTAAATTTAGAGGAGCAGCTCCAATTCAATGGTCGATTATAAATGGTGAAAAAGTTACTGGTATTACTACTATGAAAATGGATGCTGGGATGGATACAGGTGATATATATCTTAAAGAAGAAGTTGCAATTGACCCAGATGACACATATGGAACTTTATATGATAAATTAAAAAGAGCTGGTGGAAGTTTAGCAGTAAAAACACTTGATTTAATTTTGGATGACACTATAAAACCAAAAAAACAAGAAGGCGAGTTCACTATTGCTCCTATGATTTTCAAGGAACAATGCAAAATTGATTATATGAAATCAGCGTATGCTATTTGCAACTTAGTTAGAGGTGTAAATCCAATACCAGGAGCTTGGACAGAATTTGAAGACAAAGTTTTAAAAATCTGGAAAGCTACTGAGGTTGATGAAAAAGATTTTGATGAAGCAAGTTTGAATGAACATCCAGGAACTGTTATAGTTTCTGATGAGAAAATTGGACTTTTTGTTAATACTGCAAGCGGAGTTTTAAGTATATTAGAAATACAAGCACCAAATGGAAAGAGAATGAATATAAGTGACTTTTTAAGAGGCAATAAAATTCCAATAGGAACAATATTAAAATAATTTTTAAAGGAGGGTCTTTAAAATGAAAGAAGAAAAAGAAGTAAGTGAAACTCAGGAAGCAGCTAAGGTTGAGGAAGAGGTTAATGAAGTTGTTGAAGAAATGAAAGAAGAAGTAATTTCGGCTGATGATGAGTCGGTTACAATCAATAGTGACGACAAAAGTATCAACATTTCTGAAGACGTTATTGCTTCAATAGCAGGACTTGCTGCACAAGAGGTTAATGGTGTTGCATCTATGAGTGCCAGTGGAATTGGAGAAGTACTTGGAAGAAAGCCAAAGGGAGTAAAGGTTCAATCTGGTGATAAGGATGTTGTTATCGATATAACTCTTACAACAGAGTATGGAACAAGAATTCCGGATGTATGTTGGGAAGTTCAAAATCGTGTTAAAACAAGAGTAGAGACTATGACAGGATTAAGTGTTGCATCGGTTAATGTTCACGTTCAAGGAATTAGTATTCCAAAGAAAAGACAAGACATCGCTATAGAAGAAAAGACATCAAAAGAAGACAAAGAGGATTAATAGCTAATATAATTAAAACTCTATATGTGGGGAGATGTTATTTATGAGACTATTAGACAGATTTATTTCGTTTATTTTTTCGTTATTATTTTTAGCATTAGCAATAGTTTTAATATTATTAGGCACAGGAGTTATAGACCCTTTAATGTGTCAAGAAATACTATCTAAATATGTATTTGATAGAGAAATGCTAAGTTCAGGCATGTTTAATCCAATCACTATTGTAGGAATTGTATTACTAATATGTTCTTTAAAGACAACTATTTTCTTATCATTATTTAGAATTAACGATAGAAAACCAATAGTTGTAAAACATAAAAATGGTGAAGTACAAATTGCCCAGGATACAATAATAAATACAGCTAAGACAGCTACACTTGCTTTTGATAATGTCAGAGACGTTCAAGCTAAAATGGTTAAGAAAAGATCTGGAATTATTATTTATGAAGTTATCCAAGTATATGTTAATTCAAATATTAATGAACTTACGGAATCTATTCAATTTAGTGTTAAAGAGGTTATTAAAGCAACAGTTGGAGTTAATGTTCAAGACGTTAATATTCGAGTTAGGAATGTATATTCAGGAAAGAAACCTGAACCGGAAAAGGTTGAAGAAGAAAAGAAAGAAGTTATTTCAGAGACTTCTTTAGAAAAGAAAGAGGTAGAAGCTAACAATACTTCTACAGTAGAACCAGAGGAAGCTCATAATCAAAATGCTAGTGAAGAAGTTAATAAAGAGAGTGAACAAACTGAAGAGAACAATACTTCAAACCCTGAAGAATAGTTCTATGATTTATCGAGATATATTTTAGTTTTGAGGAGGTATAATATGACCTTTAAAGAATTTTTAGATAAGTATTTGGGAATAATAATTGGTATATTAGTGGCAATAATTATAATTGTTGCTGGTGCCGTTTATCTTTGCGAATGCATAGTGCTTATTTTTGCACTAGGCTGGTTTGGCAGATATGTACAAAAAAACAAAGATTCAGTTAAAGAAAAATTAAAAGGCTGGATAGATAAATTTTAGAAAGGTTACTAATTATGAGTAGAACAGTTGCTAGAGAAAGTGCATTTAAAATAGTTTTTGAAACTGCTTTTCAAGCCGAAACACCAGATGAACTATATGAGAGATTTTTTGAACTTCAGGATGAAAAGTTAGATGTTACAGAAGATGACCAAAAATATATTAAAGATATTATAAATGGTATTAATGAGAATCTAACCACTATTGATGAAAAGATAAAGTCTCACTTGAAGGATTGGAGCTTTGAAAGGATTAGCAAAGTTGATCTTGCAATATTAAGAATTTCAACTTTTGAGATTCTTTATAGAGATGATATACCAGTGAAAGTTTCAGTTAATGAGGCAGTTGAACTAGCTAAGCAGTACTCTGATGAAGCATCTTCTTCATTCATAAATGGTATTCTTGCAGAAATAATAAAAGAGAAGTAATTGTTAGGAGAATAATATTGGATCAATTATCATTTAATTTAGAAAATGATTCTCTTAAACCAAAGCCTATTTCAGTTAAAGAACTAAATTTATATATAAAAGATTTACTTGATGGGGATGGATTCCTTAATAATGTATATGTTAAGGGTGAAATCTCCAATTTTAAAAGACATTATACAGGGCACTTGTATTTTACCCTTAAAGATGAAGACTCTCTTATAAAATGTGTAATGTTTAAATCATACACTTCAAAGCTGGATTTTGAACCAGAAGATGGCATGCAAGTTTTACTTTTAGGAACTTGTGGTGTATATGAGAGAGATGGAGTATATCAAATATATGTAAAAGCAATTGAGCAAGATGGATTAGGAAATTTGTATAGAGAGTTTGAAAAGTTAAAAGCTACTTTAGAAGAAAAGGGATTATTTGATGAATCACATAAAAGAGAAATACCTATGCTTCCAACGTCAATTGGCGTTGTGACATCGAGTACAGGCTCTGTCATCAAAGATATTATAAATGTTACGACAAGAAGATTTCCAAAAGTGAACATCAAGTTGTTTCCTGCTCAGGTTCAAGGAGCGGGGGCAGCTGATACAATCTGCAATGGCATAAGTTATTTTAATGAAACTAAAAATGTTGATGTTATAATTATTGCAAGAGGTGGGGGATCGCTAGAGGATTTATGGCCATTTAACGAAGAAAAGACTGCATGGGCAATTTATAATTCTGCTATTCCTGTAATATCAGCTGTTGGTCATGAAACAGATTTTACGATTGCTGATTTTGTGGCAGATTTGAGAGCACCAACACCTTCGGCTGCTGGAGAATTAGCTGTTCCTCAATATGATGAAGTTGTTTGGAAAATAGATAATCTAAAATATAGATTGAAAAATTCCCTATCTAAAAAAACTTCTAATTTGAGAGTCAAATTAGATAGCATTAATTCTTCGAGAGTTTTTAAGAATCCAATAAGCATGTTAGAATCTAAGATATTGAGACTTGAAAACTTAAATAAGCAAATTGAGAATACGACTAGTATTACTATAAAAAATAAAAAGATAAAACTAGTTGAGAAGATGACAGCGCTTGATGGTTTAAGCCCACTTAAAACTTTATCTAGAGGATATAGCATGGTTTTAGACTCAAAAGATAATATTGTTAAATCATCAAAAGCGCTTAACAAGGGAGATAAAATTAAGATTAATATGCATGATGGAAATGTGGAGGCAAGTGTTTTATGAAAAAAGGAGAAAACCTAAGTTTTGAAGAATCTATGGAAGGTTTAGAAGACATAGTAAACGAGCTTGAGAAGGGTGAACTTTCACTAGATGATATGATGAAAAAGTTTAAGAAGGGTATGGAGCTTTCTAAGCATTGCAGTACTCTTTTAGAAGAAGCCGAGAAAAGTATAACGATACTATTAAAAGATGCTGATGGAGAAATGAAAGAAGAGGAGTTTAAAGTATAATTCGGAGGTAACTATATGAAGGACTTTTTTACAAATAAATGGCTTTGGATTCCTATTGCGACGTGGTTTATTATTCAGCTTTTTAAGCTAATACGAGAATGCTTAAAAAACAAAAAAATAGATTTTAAGAGAATATTAGGAGCAGGAGGAATGCCAAGTGCTCACACGGCATGTATTTCATCATTAGCTACTTCCATAGGAATTTCCGAAGGGTTTGGAACTCCGATTTTTGCTTTAGCAGCAGTATTTTGTTTTATAGTAATGTACGATGCTGCTGGAGTTAGAAGAGCTGCTGGCAAACAGGCACGAGTTCTTAACAAAATAATTGAAAATGATGGAAAAGAGATAAATGTGCAAGAAAAGCTAGTTGAGTTTTTAGGTCACTCACCTATAGAAGTACTAGTTGGCCTGATAGTAGGAGTGCTATTTGGCATATTATTCTCGCATATTTGGGGACTATAGAGAGCAATTTTGGAGCAGATGGTTTTCGGGGACACGACGGTCAGACCTGGTGAGCAGGTCTGACCGTCGTGTCCCCGAAAACCATCTACCCCCAAAAGTTCCCTGTTTTTTGTTGACAAAGGGTATTTTTTATATTAAAATATACTCCGCATGGGATAAGGTAGGCTAACCCGGAAGGCTTACTCCAATGCGATAATATGGTTAATTAATATTCGAATGGAGGTAAAAGTATTACCATGAATAATACTACATATAGCCCAAAGGCTAGCGAAATTGAAAGAAAATGGTATGTAATTGATGCTGATGGCAAAGTTGTTGGTCGTCTAGCTCAAGAAGTTGCCAAATTATTAAAAGGAAAACATAAACCTACATATTCAACACATATGGATATGGGAGATTTTGTTATAGTTATTAATACAGATAAAATGGTTCTTACAGGAAAGAAAGCAACTGATAAGCTTTATACAAGCTTTACAGGATACATTGGTAACATGAAATACACAATGGCTAAAGACATGAAATCAGAAGACATTTTGATGCATGCAGTTAAAGGAATGCTTCCAAAGAACAGCTTAGGCAGACAAATGCTTAAAAAATTAAGAGTATACGCTGGAAACGAGCATGAAAACCAAGCTCAAAAGCCAGAAGTATATGAGTTTTAAGGAGGAAATATAGATGGCTAAGAAAGAATCAAATGTTTTCTATGGAACAGGAAGAAGAAAGAATGCTGTTGCTAGAGTAAGAATATTACCAGGAAAAGGTAACATAGAGATTAATAAAGTTCCACTTGATGAATATATGCCAACAGATGTTGCAAAAATCATCGTTAAACAACCACTTGTTGTTACAGGAACAGAAGGAAAATATGATTTAATCGTTAAAGTTGTAGGCGGAGGTTTTTCAGGACAAGCTGGAGCTATTCGTCATGGCTTATCTAGAGCTTTAGTTAAGATGAATCCAGAATTTAAATCAAGCTTAAAAGCTGCTGGATTTATGACAAGAGATCCTCGTATGAAGGAAAGAAAGAAACCAGGACTTAAGAAAGCTCGTAAAGCACCACAATTTAGTAAGAGATAATATTTTAAATATAAAAAGAATTCTCAAGCATTGCTTGAGAATTCTTTTTTGGTTTTACTCGAGATGCATAGCTCTCCGGAATACGTGAATCAAATGTTCAGGCTCAGGCTTTTCATCTAAACACGCTGCCACGAACATGTCTCGGATAGAGTACCCAACGACTTTTCCATTTTTCTTAGGCCTTGAAAGGAGCTTGGTAAAGACCGAAATATCAATATTCAACTCATGCTCATCCGAAAAAACTTTCAAGAATCCAAGAATTGCTCTTGTATTGCCATCACGGAAAGGGTGAATCTTCCAGATTCTAGCCATTTGTGTTGCAAGTTCTACAGCGATTTCATCGAAAGAGAGCTCTGACCACCGAATTGAATTGAGGCAATTGATTTCTCTTTTGAGCTCAAACTCAATTTCAGTAGGCTTTGAATAATTGATACTTAAGCCAGGAATGAAGTAGTCTTCCGCCTTGAAGAGGGTAATAATACGGAACTTTCCTGCCCAATCAAACAACTCATCAAAAATGTATTTATGAATTGCCAAAAGAAGGGAAGAATCAAGCCGCCGGGAATGCACAAACTGTGTTGAAATGACTTTATCTTTTAACCGCTTATATTCCTCTTGCCGAAGTTCCTCATAGTCCATGATACTAAGCTTGTTCTTGAGGGTTCCATTGGGATACACGTAAGGATCGAAGCACTCCGAATTGCCAACGTCGTAAGTGTAGCGAGTGCCGCCGCCACTTTTCCCTTTGACTGCGTACCTGTAGTTAGCCATAGGTACACCTCCTTAAAATTTTAGTCCACAAGAATTTTACCACGTTAACATAAATTGGTCAACTAAGATTCAATTTTTTTGCTTGTGAAAGGAGAAATAGCTCCATTTTTTTGGGGAATAGATGGCTTACTATAAAATTATCCCTCTTGTAGCAAACGTATTTTCGTGATAAAATAACTGTTTGAATATCCTATAAGGAGAGAAAAAATGAACGAATATATTGAGATTAAAGGCGCAAAAGTAAATAACCTTAAAAACATAGATTTAAAAATTCCTAGAGATAAGCTTGTTGTTGTTACGGGACTATCAGGTTCTGGAAAGTCAAGCCTAGCTTTTGACACGATTTATGCTGAAGGACAGAGAAGATATGTTGAAAGCTTAAGTGCATATGCTAGACAGTTTTTAGGGATAATGGAAAAACCAGATGTTGAATATATTAATGGTCTTTCTCCTGCAATTTCTATTGCACAAAAAACCACATCAAAAAATCCTCGTTCAACAGTAGGTACCGTTACCGAAATCTATGATTACTTAAGATTAATGTATGCTAGAGTAGGTGTACCACATTGCCCTAATTGTGGAAGAGAAATAAAACAACAATCAATAGACCAAATTGTAGATAGCGTTTTATCGCTTGGTAATGGAACTAGAATACAAATATTAGCTCCAGTTATAAGAGGTAAAAAAGGCGAATATACTAAACTTTTAGAAGATGCTAAAAAAGATGGTTTTGTCAGAGCTAGAGTTGATGGAACAATTTATGAACTTGGTGAAGACGAGATTGTTTTAGACAAAAAGAAAAAGCATAATATTGAAATTGTTGTTGATAGACTTGTAATTAAGGACGATATAAAGAACAGACTAAACGATTCTTTGGAAACAGCATTAAAATATGCTAATAAATTAGTATTAATAGATGTTTTATTTAATACCGATGATGAAGGTAATTATATTATTCCGGAAGTGCTTAAAGGAAGAGACTTTGAATATGGTACAAATATTGCAAATCTAAGCATTGATTCGGGTAAAAAGGCTAAAAAAATTGACTTAAGTCACATGGAAGTTTTGTTTTCACAAAACTATGCTTGCCCTGATTGTGGAATATCTATTGATGAATTAACACCTAGAATGTTTTCATTTAATAACCCATTTGGTGCATGCCCAGTATGTAGTGGTATTGGAAATCTTATGAAAATGGACCCAGATAGAGTTATCCCAGATAAAAGCGTTTCTCTTTTAGACGGAGCAATTCATGGCATGGGTTGGAGTAGAGATAAAGACGGCTCAATGGGGTTAATGTATCTTAACTCTCTTGCAAAACATTATGGTGTTGATATAGAAGTTCCATACGAAGATTTGCCAGAGGATTTTAAAGACAAGATTTTATATGGAACTGGAGACGAAAAAATACATTTTGTTTATGAAAGTTCTTCAGGAAAAAGAACTTTTGATGCTCCGTTCGAAGGAGTAATTAATACTTTGGAGAGAAGATATAGAGAAACATCTTCAAATGGTATGAGAGAGTTCTATGAGTACTATATGTCTTCGTCTGACTGCCCTGAATGTAATGGTGCTAGACTTTCTAAAGAAGCTCTTGCCGTTACAATAAACGATAAAAATATTTTTGAACTAACTAATATGTCTATAACAAAATTATTAGACTTTGTTAATAGTGTTAAATTATCTGAGAAAGATGAAATAATTTGTAAGCAAATATTTAAAGAACTAAAAGCAAGACTTGGATTTTTAAAAGACGTAGGACTTGAATATTTAACACTTTCAAGAAACGCTGGAACCCTTTCAGGAGGCGAAGCTCAAAGAATTAGGCTTGCTACTCAAATTGGTTCTGGTCTTATGGGAGTTTTATATATTCTAGATGAACCAAGTATTGGACTTCATCAAAGAGATAATGAAAAACTTCTTGCATCACTAAAGAAGTTAAGAGATTTAGGAAACACACTAATCGTTGTTGAACATGATGAAGATACTATGTACGCAGCTGACCATATTATAGATATTGGCCCTGGTGCAGGTATTCATGGTGGATATGTTATAGCAGAAGGTACAGCAGAGGAAATTAAAAAGATTCCAGAATCTATTACAGGACAGTATTTAAGTGGAAAGCTTAAAATTGAAGTCCCTAAAAACAGAAGAAAAGGAAATGGTAAATACTTAGAGGTAATTGGAGCAGCACAAAATAATCTTAAAGATATTGATGTTAATATTCCTTTAGGGTTATTAACTGTAGTTACTGGTGTTTCAGGTTCTGGAAAATCTAGCTTAATTAATGAAGTTTTATGTAAGTATTTAGCACAAAAATTAAACAAGTCGTCAGATAGACCAGGTAAAGTAAAAAAGATAAAAGGAATTGAAAACTTAGATAAAGTTATAGATATTGACCAATCACCAATAGGTAGAACACCACGTTCTAATCCTGCAACATATACTGGCGTATTTGACTTAATAAGAGATTTGTTTGTTGAAACTCAAGATGCAAAAATGAGGGGATATAGTAAGGGTAGATTTAGTTTTAATGTCCCTGGTGGAAGATGTGAAACTTGCCAAGGTGATGGAATCATTAAAATTGAAATGCACTTTTTATCAGATGTTTATGTACCTTGTGATGTTTGTAAAGGAAAAAGATATAATAGAGAAACCCTAGAAGTTAAATATAAAGGAAAATCTATTGCAGACGTATTGGAAATGAGCGTTGAGGAAGCGCTAGAATTCTTCAAAAATGTTCCTAAGATTAAAAACAAACTTCAAACTTTATATGATGTTGGTCTTGGATACATTAAGCTTGGGCAAAGCTCAACTACTTTATCTGGTGGTGAAGCACAAAGAGTTAAACTTGCAACAGAATTATCTAAAAAATCTACTGGAAAGACAATGTATATTTTAGATGAACCAACAACAGGACTTCATATGGCCGATGTTCATAAACTTATAGAAATATTAAATAGGCTTGTTGAAGGTGGAAATAGCATGATTATTATCGAGCATAACCTGGATGTAATTAAGGTAGCTGATTATATAATCGATTTGGGACCAGAAGGTGGAGACAATGGTGGTACTGTTATTGCTGAAGGAACACCTGAAGAAGTAGCAAAATGTAAGGAATCATATACAGGTCAATTCTTAAAAAGATGCCTAAAATAACATTGAAGGAAGGATTTTTAAATAATGGAAAATAAAAAAGTGCTGCTTGGTATGAGTGGCGGAGTAGATAGTAGTGTTGCTGCAATCCTACTTAAAGAACAGGGATATGATGTTTTGCGGTACAACGTTATCTTTATGCCCTAATAGTAGTTGCTGTAATGTTGACACTTATATTGAAGCAAAAAAAATCTGTAAAACACTTGGATTTGAACATTTTATTATTGAATCAGAAAATGAATTTCAAAAAAGAGTTATAGATTACTTTATTGAATCATATAAAAATTGTAAGACTCCTAATCCATGTGTTGAATGTAACAAATACTTAAAGTTTGGACTTATGTGGGAAAAGGCAAAGTCACTTGGATGTAATTATATTTCTACGGGACACTATGCTAAAACTGAATATAGTGATAAATATGGAAGATACGTTTTGAGAAAAAGTAGTAATACCAAAAAAGACCAGACATATTTTCTATATGTTATTCCTAAGGAATTAGTAGAACATATGCTTCTTCCATTGGGTGATTTTATGGATAAAGAAGAGGTTAGAGAAGTTGCTAGAAAATATAACTTTAGTGTTGCTTCAAGGCCAGATAGTGAAGATGTTTGCTTTATTCCGGATAATGACTATAAAGGGTACTTGGAAAGACAAGCTGGCTTTATCCCTAAAGAAGGAAACATTGTAAATAAAAAAGGTGAAATCTTAGGAAAACACGAAGGACTATATAAATACACAATTGGACAAAGAAAAGGTATGGGAATTAGTTATAGTGAACCACTATTTGTTATAGGATTTGATATAGTTAAAAACGAATTAATTGTTGGAACTAGAGATGAACTAGTAAAGAAAGAATTCATTGTTAAAAATATAAACCTTCTTTTATTTGACAAAATAGATGGAAAACTAGATTGCTCAGTAAAAGTTAGATATACGCCGAAAGATACACCTTGTACAATAGAGCAAATTGATGATGACACAATTAAAGTAGCTATGAAAGAATTTGATACTTCTATTACTCCAGGCCAATCAGCTGTCTTCTATTTGGAAGATATCGTAGTTGGTGGGGGAATAATTCAATAATTGTTGAGTATTTATAAATTAATAGTATATAATTATTATTGAAAATAGATAAAAATCTTTTTAAAGGTGATGTTTTTATGTTAAAAGATGGAAGAATACTAATTGGTAAAAGTGGAGAAAAGGAACTTTGTATTTTGCCTCAAATGGCAAACAGGCATGGTCTAATTACTGGTGCCACTGGCAGTGGTAAAACAATTACTCTTAAAGTTATGGCAGAAAGCTTTTCGGAGATGGGAGTACCAGTATTCCTTTCAGACATTAAAGGAGATTTGGCTGGAACATGTATTCCAGGAACTGCATCTGAAAAATTAAATGAAAGATTAAAAAAGATTGGAGTTGAAGATTTTAAATATAAAGGCTTTCCAGTAATCTTTTGGGATGTTTTTGGAAAAGATGGACATCCTGTTAGAGCAGCAATTCAAGATATAGATCCAGTAATTCTATCTAGAATGCTTGGTCTTTCTGAGGTTCAAGAAGGAGTTTTAGCCCTTGCTCTTAGAATCGCAAAAGATAAGGGAATGTCTGTAATAGATTTAAAAGATTTACGAACGCTTTTGAACTATGTTGGCGAAAAAAGACAAGAATATACAATTAGCTATGGAAATATGTCAGCACAAAGTATTGGAAGCATTCAAAGAAGTGTTATTCAACTTGAAGACCAAGGTGGAAATAAATTCTTTGGTGAGCCTGCTTTAGATATTAACGACTTTTTGCAAGTTGATAGATTAACTGGCAATGGAAATATCAATATTCTACATGCGGTAGAGTTATTTAAGCAACCAAACCTTTATGCAACATTTATGTTATGGCTTTTATCAACACTAAACAATACTCTTCCCGAAGTAGGAGATTTAGATAAACCAAAAGTAGTATTCTTCTTTGATGAGGCACACTTATTATTTAATGACTTGCCAGGATATATGCTTACAAAAATTACTCAAATTGTTAAGCTAATTCGTTCGAAGGGAATAGGATTATATTTTATTTCACAAACTCCAAATGATATCCCAAATGAGATACTTGCTCAGCTATCGAATAAAGTTCAACATACATTAAGAGCATATACCCCAGCAGACCAAAAAATAGTTAAAGCTGTTGCAAATTCTTTTAGAACAAACCCTGAATTTAATACAGAAGAAGCAATTTTAGGACTTGGAACAGGTGAAGCTCTTATTTCGTTTGCTAACGAAAAGGGTGAACCAAATGTTGTTGAAAAAGCAACAATTCTTCCTCCACAAAGTGATATGGGTGCAATTGATGGTGCTACAAGACTTATGTGCCTAGCAAGAAGCCCATTAAACGGCAAATATGAAGAAGCGGTAGACAGAGAATCAGCTTATGAAGTAATTAATGAAGAAGTTAAGGAAAAAGTCGAGCAAGAAAGAAAAGAAAATGAAGAAAAAGAGAGACTAAAGAAGGAAGCTGAAGAGAAGAAACAAGCAGAATTAGAGGAAAAAGAAAGAATCAAAAAAGAAAAAGAAGAGGCAAGAATAAAAGCTGCTAAGGAAAAAGAAGAAGAGAAAAAGAAGAAAGAGGAAGAAAAGAAGAGGAAAAACAATCCTGTTAATAAAGTAGGTAAAAAGATTGCTAATAAGGCAACAAATAAACTGCTTGATAAGGGACTAAATAAGTTATTTAAGAGCTTATTTAAATAAAAAAGGCAGTTAACAGCCTCGGCTGTTAACCTCTGAAGTGATAGATTAGATTCTAGAAAGTAAGCAAAAATAAAAAGGATACCTTTAGGTATCCTTTTTATTTTTGGCTCCCCCTGTAGGACTCGAACCTACGACCTATCGGTTAACAGCCGAGCGCTCTACCAACTGAGCTAAGGAGGAATATGTATTTTGACCATAATTAGTATATTCTTTTTTGTAATATAATGTCAATATCTTTTTAATGAGTTTTTGTTGATAATTCTTTAAGTTTGATGTAATATATTATCGTTAAGTATATTAGAATTTGGGGGGAACGATTTGAAAAAATTACTAGTTTATTTTATAGCTTTTATAATATCTTTTGGCGTTTTATTTACACCTAACTATTCTAAAAGTATTGCCGCTGAAACTAAGGTAGCATCTTCATCAAGTACAGAAAATGAAATTGATGAGCTTGATACTGGATTAGGAAATGCTTCAAAAGTTACTATTAATAAATTAAAAACAAAAGAGGAAAGAATAGCTTCATACACAGAAGCTCTAGGTGGAAATAAAACTTATGGTACAGTTTTGTATTGGCTAAATGTTGTTAGAGATTACAGCGTTCCAGTATTCTTTGTACTATTAGTTATTGCTTCGCTTAATTTCTTCATTATTGGAAATAAAAAGTTAGAGAAGCGAGAACAAGGCTTTAGTATGCTTGTTACTCTTATTATAGGTTTAATCGTATTTCAAGTTTTACCATTTTTATTCGCTATAATTGTAGCAGGAAGGTGATACACGTATGAAAGTTCTTTTTGCAATTGGTAATGCGGCGGTGTCTGAAGAAGTAAAAAAGCAGTATTATGAACTTTATGAAGAAAAGCTTGAAAGTAAAGATGTTTTTTATTTCAAAGCAATTTTGGAAGAAGTAAAAAGAGATAAGTCATATGATAGAATAGTTATTGCAGAACAACTTGAACCAATGCAGAATAATATAGTATCTACGAACGATCAAATCATTTTTAATAATATTGACAGCATTACAGACGAAATAGACAACTCGGTTATTATTTTTATTTGTTCAGATAATAGAACAAAAAGTGATTCTTTGATGAGTAGACTATACAATATTGGTATTTACAATATACTTATGGGCGATGAAAGGCAGCCAAGGCAGCTATGTAGCTTGTTAAGAGAACCAAGAAATAAAAGAGAAGCAAAAGAATATTTAAGAAGTAATCCGGCACTTGGTGAAGAATCTGTTGTTATTCCTGATGAGGGTGTTGATGAAAGAGAACTACTTAATATTCTTAATTATTTTGATAGATTAAGAACAAAAGAAGAATATCTTAACAGCTTTGCAGGTATTGTAGATCAATATAATGACGAAGATCTTATGGTTATTGTAGCCACACTTACAAAAAAACTGGAAAAAAGAGGGCCAGAAATATTTGAAGCTCTTAAGGAAGATCCTAGATTCTCTAAGTATTGTGGATGGGTTGATAAAGAAAATACAGAACCAGATTCTAAGGCTGGAATTTTGGGATTTTTGAAGGGTAAGAAAACCTTTAGTGGTGCTTCAAATAATCTAAAGAAAATGATAAAGAGTCATAGGAAAGATAGTGATATTAATCCTATTTCTGAAGACAATAAATCACAGGTAGATTCAAACAGCCTTTCAAGCGAGGGTGTTCGATTAGCGGAAATAGAAGAACAAGAAAGAGCTAATCAAGAAAGAGAAAGAGTACAAAATGACAATTTAATAGCTGAACAAGAAGCAGCAATAAAAGCCCAACAAGAGGCAATGATGAAAGCACAGCAAGAGGCTATGATGAAAGCTCAACAAGAAGAAATGATAAAAGCTCAGCAAGAAGCAATGATGAAAGCTCAGCAAGAAGCAATGCAAAATGCTCAGCAAGAAGCAATGCAAAATGCTCAGCAAGAAGCGATGCAAAAGGCTCAACAAGAAGCAATGCAAAAGGCTCAGCAAGAAGCAATGCAAAAGGCTAAGCAAGAAGCGATGCAAAAGGCTCAACAAGAAGCAATGCAAAAGGCTCAGCAAGAAGCTATGCAGAAGGCTCAGCAAGAAGCAATAAATAATCGAGAACAAGAGGAGTTGCAAAGCAAATTGAATAATGTCATATCACAATCTTCTCAACAAAATAATGGGTTCAGTTTTCAAAATAATGATGATTCTTTTGTTTTTGACACGAGCACGAATCAATCTGGTATGCAAGAGTTAACACAAGAAGAAATATTGAGAGCTCAGCAAGTTGAGAGTCTTAGAAAGCAGCAAGAACAAATTCAAAAAGAAAGAGAAGAACTTAGAGCTAGACAGCAAGAGTTAGAAGCAGGTGTTGGTGGTAGTATCTTTTCTACTAACTCGTCTCCTGCTGGTAATTTTGAAGAACCAATTAAGACAGAATCACAACCAAATACGCAGGGAGCGTCTGATTTTGATTCGTTACAAATTCAAAAGAATTATAAAAAGGTAGTTGCTTTTATTGGTACGAATAAAGTTGGAACGAGTTTTATCTCAAATTCAATTGGTACACTTTTAGCACAAAAAGGGGTTAAAGTTGCTATTCTTGATATGACGAAAACAAGAGGACTATATTGGTTTTATGGCGATGAAACACTTAAGAGAAGAGATATTGTTTCTTCATGTATGACAAATTTATCGAATGGAATCGCTTCTCCAATCCATGTTGGAAAAAATAAAGGACTTGCACTATATACTACTATACCAGGTGGAGATGAAGATAACAGAAAACAGTATAAGCATAGAAGTATAGTTGATACTGCAAAGAGAAGTTCAGATATTTTGATAATTGATTGCGATTTTACAACACCATATGAATACCTTGAACAAGCGCAAGAAATATATATAGTTGTTGACTTTGACTTGGTTAAAGTTCAAGAAACTGTTCAATTCTTGAAGGAACTTAAATCAAATCAGATTGACTGGTCTAAACTAAGAGTTGTTGTAAATAATGCTGTAAAGAGTAAGATCAATGCAAAGAAGATTATTAAGGGTGCATTAAAGTACTATAATGATCCAAACATGACATATACAGATGAATTTGAAGAAATCAAACAATATGTCGAATTTGAATTGGAACCATCTAATTTTGCAAATTATATAGATAGCATGGAAAATGGAAATCTAAATGTTGATAAATATTCTTTGCTTATGAAAAGATCACTTAATGACTTGGTTTCAATGATTTATGGTAATGCAACAAAGAAGAAGGGTTTATTTGGATAGAATAAAAGGAATTATAAGGAGGTATCTATTATGGGCTCTGAAAACACGATTTTCTTTAAAGTAGAAAAAGAAAAAAATGAAAACTTTAAACAAATTCTTAAGGAAGTATATGACGCGATGGCGAAATCTGATAAAGGATATGAGCCAATTAGCCAAATAGTAGGTTATATATTGTCTGGAGATCCTACGTATATAACTAGTGAGAAAAATGCAAGAAGTCTTATTCGACAAGTAGAAAGAGATGAACTTCTTGAAGAACTTGTTAAAGAGTATATAGGGGTTAATGAATGGAAAAAAGAATAATTGGGCTTGATTATGGCGAAGCACGTACGGGTGTTGCAGTATCCGATTTGCTTGGCATTACGGCTCAAGGAGTAACATCAATAAAGCATAAAAGTGACAAAGAGCTTTTAGATACTTTAGATAGATATATAGAAGAATACTCACCTAAAAAAATAGTGATTGGATATCCAATTAATATGAATGCTACGCTTGGCCCTAGAGCTAAAAAGACAGATAAGTTCATTGAAAAATTACAAGAACGATATGGATTAGCTATTGAAAAAATAGATGAACGACTTACAACAGTTAGCTCTCATAAGACAATGACTACTATGGGTACAAGTAAAGATAAGAAAAAGAACATTGTTGATATGATGTCAGCAGTTCTTATATTACAAATGTATTTAGATAAGAATAAAAATAAAAAGAAAGAGGTGTAAAGAGGATGGATGAGGAAAAAATGAATGGACAAGTTCCTGAAGATGGAGAGGAACTTAATAGCAGAGTAGTATTAACAGACCAAAATGGAAATGATACTGAATTTGAGTTTCTTGATATAGTTGAATGTGATTCAAAAGAGTATGTGATACTATTGCCTGTTGAAAACCTTGAAGATGGCGAAGTAGTTATTTTCAGAATTGAAGGTGAAGGTGACAACGAAACGTACATAGGAGTTGAAACAGAAGAAGAAGCTGCCAAAGTTTTTGCTGTTTTCAAAGAAAAAGCTAAAGACGACTTCAATTTTGTTGATTAATCAATATTTGATGAGAGGTGAGTGGTGAGAAGTGGAATAATGCTTCTCACCTTTTATTGTAAATATATTTAGGAAGGAAATTATAATGCATAAAATTGACGAGATTGTAAAAAATGCAGATTATGAATTGAGAACTATATTTGATGGCTTGGATAGTATAGAGTATACTAACACGTTAAAAGTACTTAAGGCTTTTAATGAGAATAAAATATCTGAAGCACATTTACAAGGAACAACAGGTTATGGATATGGAGATATTGGAAGAGAAGCTATCGAAAAAATCTTTGCTAGTGTTTTTAAAGGTGAAGATGCCATAGTTAGATCACAATTTATATCTGGAACGCAAACAATATCTACATGTTTGTTTGGCATATTACGCCCTGGTGACACAGTATTAAGCATTAATGGAAAACCATATGATACGTTAGATGAGGTTATTGGAATAATTGATAATCCAAGCTCTCTTAAAGCATGGGGAATAAATTATGAGCATGTTGAACTTAAAGATGGTAAATTTAACTTATCTGAAATTATTAAAAGAGTCTCAAAGAATGATATTAAACTCATAATTGTTCAACGCTCAAGAGGATATTTATATAGAGATGCTTTTACGATTGAAGAATTAGAAAATGTGTTTAATGAAATTCATAAAGTAAATAATACTGCATATATAATGGTAGATAACTGTTATGGAGAATTTACAGATACAAGAGAACCGATTGAGGTTGGTGCTGATGTTATAGTTGGCTCACTGATTAAAAATCCAGGTGCTGGAATCGCTAAAACTGGTGGATACATAGTAGGAAAAAAGGTACTCATAGAATATATATCTGATAGATACAGTGCTCCAGGACTTGGTAAAGAAGGTGGAGCATCATTTAATCATAATAGAGAAATACTTCAAGGATTCTTTATGGCTCCTCATACTGTAAATCAAGCGTTAAAGACTGCTGTTTTTTCTGCTTATTGTCTCGAAAAACTAGGATATGAAGTATCTCCTAAATATAATGCAAAAAGATCGGATATTGTTCAGATGATTAAGTTTAATGATCCTGAAAAATTAGTTAAGTATTGTCAAGGCATACAAGCAATGTCGCCAGTAGATAGCCATGTTAAACCAATGCCATGGGATATGCCTGGATATACTGATCAAGTTGTAATGGCTTCGGGAGCTTTTACAGCCGGTTCTTCAATAGAGATTAGTTGTGATGGTCCTATAAGACCACCATACGTTGCGTATCAACAAGGAGGACTAACATATCAAAGCGGAAAGCTAGCAGTTATTAATGCAATTAATGCAATCAATTAATTGTTTTATAGAATTCTTTTTTCTTCTAGTACTAATAGGATAAAAATAGGACTCGGATTTCTAGAAAGACTATCTAATTCAACATGTAACTAAGCTACGAAAAATTGACAGGAACCACCGATAAACGGCCTATCAATTTTTCGATGCTTAGTAAATGTTGAATTATAAGTCTTTTGAAATCTCTCCTATCTATTTTTATCCTATTAGTACTAGAAGAAATGAAAAGCATTTAATAATATGGAGGTGAAGGTATGCAATTAAAAGTAGTAGTTATTGGTGGTGGACCAGCAGGTATGATGGCAGCAATCGAGGCTTCCAAGGCTGGAAATGATGTAGTTCTCATTGAAAGAATGAATAGAGTTGGGAAAAAACTTGCTATTACTGGAAAAGGACGAGGAAATCTGACTAATAATATAGATATGTCCGATTTTATTAAGAATGTTCCTGGGAATGGAAAGTTTTTATATAGTGCCTTTAGCCAATTTACAAATAGGGACTTAATTGCATATTTTAATTCTCTTGGAGTTGAAACTAAAGTTGAAAGAGGAGAAAGAGTATTTCCTGTTTCAGATACTGCAATGAGTTTTGTTAATGCATTGCAATCTGAATTAAAAAAACATAGTGTTACGGTTAAGCTAAATTCAATGATTAAGAAAATAATTGTCAATGATGATACTGTTGATGGCGTTCTTCTTGATGATGGAAAAATAATTAAGTGTAATAAAATTATTTTAGCTACTGGTGGAAAAAGTTATCCTTTGACTGGTTCAGATGGGTATGGTTATAAACTTGCAAGAGAATTGGGACATACTATTATTGAACCTAAAGGTTCACTTATACCTCTTGAGACTTATGAAAAATATGATTTACAGGGATTGTCACTTAAAAATGTATCAATAAAGGTATTTGATGGAAGTAAAGAAATCTATAATGATTTCGGAGAAATGCTTTTTACTCATTTTGGAGTTTCTGGGCCTATTATTTTAAGTGCAAGTGCACATATATTGAGACTTAAAAACATAGATGATAGACTAAAAAATAAAAGTATAAAAATCTCTTTAGATTTAAAACCAGCTCTTTCTTATGAAAAACTTAGTCAAAGGATTCAGAGAGATTTTGAAAAATATACCAAGAAGCAATTTAAGAATTCACTTACAGATTTGTTACCATCTAAGCTTATACCGGAAGTAATACGTTTATCGTCAAATGAACCTAACAAACAAGTAGATCAAATAAATAAAGCTGAAAGAGACAATCTAGTAAAAGTACTTAAAGAATTTCCAATAACTATAAAGAAATTTAGACCAATTGAAGAAGCAATTATTACCGCTGGCGGAATAAGTACAAAAGAGATAAGTCCTCAAACTATGGAATCTAAGTTAATTAACGGACTTTATTTTGCCGGAGAGGTAATAGATGTTGATGCATATACAGGAGGATTCAATTTGCAAATAGCATTTAGCACAGGTTATGTTGCAGGACAATTATTGTAGTAAAGGAAGGATTTTATGATTGGTATAATTGTAGCTGAATTAGAAGAATTGGATGCAATTAAAGAATTAATGACCAATACTAAGGAAGTTAGTAAATTTAATACAAAATTTTGCATTGGAAATATTAACGATAAAGAAACAGTTGTTGCCTTATGCGGAGTTGGTAAGGTAAATGCAGCAAGGACTACTCAACTTATGATAGATAGTTTTAGTCCAGAGTATATTATAAATAGCGGTGTTGCCGGTGGAATTAGTAACCGTGTAAAAATAGGTGATTTGGTAATTGGTGATAAACTTGTACAACACGACTTTGATTTGACAGCTTTTGGGAGAGAAAAAGGCACTATCTCTGATGCTATAGGTAAATTTATTTATTCTGATATTATCTTAGTTGAAAAGGCTAAAAGAGAACTTCAAAATTCTAGTTCATTAAATGGTGTAGTTGGAACGATAGCATCAGGAGATATATTTGTTACAGATACATTGATGTCTAAAAAGATAAACACAAAATTTGATGCTGATTGTTGCGAGATGGAAGGAGCTGCAATTGCACAGGTATGCTTTTTGGATGGAACACCGTTTATTGTTGTTAGAAGCATATCAGATACACCAAATGAAAAGAACAAGATAGATTTTGAGACCTTTGTTAAAATTGCTTCGGAAAAAGTAGCAAAGTTTGTTAATAAGATGATTTCGTAGGAGTGATTGGTTTTGAGAAGTTGCCTTAGAGTTCTTAAATTTGTATTTTGCAAGTTTTTATATAGAGTCAATATTCATAACGAAGAGGTATTGGACAAATATCAATCATATTTGATTTGCCCAAATCACTCTAACGTTTTCGATCCGGTGTTTGTATATCCAGCTAAATATGATTTAGATATTTATATCATGGCAAAGTCAGAACTATTTGGGAAATTTTGGTTTAAATGGATTATGAAACATTTTAATGTTTTTTCAATTGATAGAGAAAAGGCAGACGTTCGAAGTATGCTTAAATCACTTTCTGTTTTTAAAACAAATGAAAAAGCAAAGCTACTAATGTTTCCAGAAGGAAAAGTAGTTAAGACTGAGGAAGAAGCTGGTAATGTATACAAAAAAGGAGCTGCGTTTATTGCATCACATTTAGCTAAACCGATTATACCTGTTTATATTACTAGAAGACCAAAATTTTTTCATAAAGTAGATGTTACTTATGGAGAACCTTTTTTTGTGAGTGAAGTCTCATGTGAAAATGAGAATAAAATTGAATTTTTGTCTAAAGAAATAATTAGGAGAATCTACGATTTACGATAATTTTTTAATTTGCTTGTGGATAATCCGAAGGGAGTATTAATGCTAGAGAAATATTTGACAATTAAAGATAGCGTAAGTGAGGAACTTGTTGAAAAAAAATCTAAGTTTATAGCTCAGGTATTTAATGTAGAAAGTGAAGAAGAAGCATTTACAGTGCTTGAAATAGTTAAAAAGGAAAATCGAGATGCGAGGCACAATGTTTTTTCATATAGAATTGCAAATGGACCTGAAAGAGCTTCGGATGATGGGGAACCTTCCGGCACAGCTGGTGTTCCGATTTTAGATATTTTAAGAGGAATGAAGCTTCAAAATGTACTAGTTGTTGTTACAAGATATTTTGGAGGAATATTACTTGGAACAGGTGGGCTTGTTAAAGCTTATACAGACTCTACGAAGGAAGCACTTAAAAAAGCTAACATTATTGAAATGATACTACAAAGAAAATATGAAGTTGAAGTGCCATATTCTTATAATGATAAAATAGTATATCTTTGTAAAAATAACGATTACAAAATATTAGAAACTAAATATGAAGAAAATGCAAAATTATATATTGCGGTTAAAAATGAAATGGCATTGAAATTTGAAAATGATATTTTAGAAGCAACCAATAGAGAAGCAAAGATTAGTATTGTTGAGAATGCATTTTATGCATAAGGCTATGATAGCAAAAGACAGTGTATATATTATATTTAAAAACGGCTTCCTAACATTTTCTAACCTTTGCTTGAACATTTGTGTTAGATTATTATTTCAAAGCTTGTGTTCTAAGCAAAGCTAAGAAAATGTAACGTGCAGATTGTTTTTAAATATAATATATACACAGTCTTCTTCTATAATTTGTTACATGCTATTTAAAATCTTAATTTGTATGTGCATTTCTTGCAAAGTTCTTCGGTGCAGATTCTGTTTTTAAATCCATTCATCATTTTATTGACTCTTTCGGAATTAAGAATATTTTCAAAGCTATCGTTAAATATATTTCCAAGATTAATATCTCCATTATTATCTAAGCAACATGGTACGACAGTACCATCAACTAATATTGCTATATGGTCTTTTAATGCATGGCAATAGCCTTTGGTAGTAGAGGATGAATTAATATCTGGCCACTCCCATTCGTCTTGAAATGAAATGTAGTAATTATCCTTTATAGTAAAATTTGATTCGGTTACAGATGTTTTATTATTAATCTTATTAGCAATGTCCGTATTAAATTCTTTTTCTAAAAGTTTAATTAGCTCTTTATTTCCATTCCAAACTCTAAAACTAACATAACAATTTTTGATCTTTTTTGCTTCTTTAATTATTTCTAAACTATTTGTTGCATGCAATGATATATTTACTTGTCTTACATATTTAAAAGCATCTAAGTTTTTAGAAAGCAACGTTCCATTTGTAGTAACATTTACTTTAAATCCCATATCAAATGCTAATTTGCAAAAATCATAAAAGTTTGGATGAAGTAGAGGCTCTCCTTTAACATGAAGATAAATATACTCTGTATATGGTTTTATTTTATTTAAAATTGTTTTAAACTCATTTATAGACATATCACAAAAAGCCCTTTTGTGGGGAACACAAAAAGAGCAAGAAAGATTACATTTATTTGTTATTTCTATATATATCTTTTTAAATCTCATAATGAGGATAATATAACATATCTAGCTCAAACTGTGCAAGAAGTTTGACTATTTATGTATACTATGGTATAATATTATTCGCATGTTGAGCTTAATTGCAAAATAGAATTTTGTAAGCCGAGGAACCAAAAAATGGGGTGAAGTGCCATTAGGTACGGGAAACTTTCTATTCCTAACCCGTCAGCTAACTTGGTAAGCTTTAGAAAGAATCTTTTTGAATATAGACTTTTAAGTCGCAAAGAGGTTCTTTGCGATTTTTTGTTATTTTGGAGGTTATGATGTATAAAATATCCGTAATAATGCCAATTTATAATGTTGAAAAGTACATAGAACAATGCTTTGAGAGTCTAAAAAACCAAACAATAGGCTTTGAAAATATACAAGTTATTATGATAGATGACTATTCTAATGATAGAAGCTATGAAATAGCGGAAAACTATGCTAAACAGTACTCTAATTGTTTATTTTATGGTTTTGACGAAAGAAATGGTTTTGCTGGAAGACAAAGAAATAAAGGCTTAGAGTTTGTTGAAGGAAAATACATCATGTTTGTTGATCCGGATGACTTCTACGAAAATAACGCTTGTGAAGTAATGTATAATGCAATTGAAGAAAAAAATGCTGATTTTGTGACAGCAAACTACGTTTACCTAGATGAAAATGATGTTAGGAGCAGTAACCCGGTTTTTGACACTGAAAAGTATAAGAATTTTAAATTATCATTTAATGACTATAAAGATTCATTTTTCGTTATGAATAGTTCGGTTTGTAATAAAATATTCAAAGCCGAATTTGTTCAGGAGAAGGGATTATTCTTCTTAGAAAATTTAAATCTAGATGATTCATATTTTGTTTTTTCAGCATACCTAGAAGCAAAGAATGTTTATTATATAAATGATGTAATTTACAATTACAGAAGAAATTATGATTATAAAGATAGAAAATTAGTATGGAGAACTGATTCTAAATCATATTTTAAAATATCAAACGAAGCTCAAAGAAGAATATATGAATTATTTAAAAAATACAGAAAATTAACATTCTATAGATTTTATTATGCAAAGACCATGACATTTATGCTTTATAAATTTATTGATTCTAAGTCTTTATCAGATGAAGATAAGGTTGAGATACTTTCTGAGATGAGATGGTTTTATAAACTTTCTGCTACACTTGATATTCCTGCATGTCAAAAGTCTTTAGAGTATTTAATAAGTAAAATTGTTGATGGCTCATATAAAGAAGCAATTGATGTTTTTAAAATCATCAGTGATATGAGAACTTATATGCCTCAAGAGGTTAAAGATAGAATTTCAAAACCATATGATGAAATGTATGCTGAGATGAAAAAGCAAAAAGAATTAAATGGTGAAGGAAAGATTGTCTTTTATTTCAACACAATAAAAAGAGGTGGAGCAGAAGTAAATCTTCTAAGATATTTTAAGGACAACGAGAATAATGACGACAAAGTATTAATGTATGTAAATGATGAAGACACCGACCATTCAATTATTGATGAGTTTAAGAAATATGTTTCTGTTCATAATTGGACAGTTGGTGAAAAAATTCTTGCTGAAACTGCAATAATGTGTACAAATTATGATCCGATTTTTAATAACATTGTTGCAAACAACTACATCTTTTGGGCACAAGTTAATCCGTTTTATCAGGGGATTCATAGCTCAGATGAAGATATTAAAGACTTAATTAGATATGATAAGATTCTTGTCCCTTCGCAATATGTTAAGGATGCAATTGAAAGCACAATTAGCGAACTAAAGGGAAGAGTCTATATGGCACATCCGCTTTTGAATGTGGAAGATGTTAAAGAAAGAGCAAAAGAACCACAAAGTATTATTAAACAAAATGAATGTATTAATATAATTACTTTGGCTAGATATATTCCAGATAAAGGTTATGAAGAAAACTTAAATATCGCAAAGTGTTTGAAAGAAAGAGGTTATGATTTCAAATGGTATTGCTTAGGATTTGTTCCACCAAAGTGGAGCAGATTTCACAAAAAGATTAGTGAAGAAGGCCTTCAAAATAATATGATTCACCTTGGAGTAGAAAGTAATCCATATAAGTTTTTGAATGTTTGTGACTTAAATGTTTTATTCTCTAAAGAAGAATCTTGGGGACTTGCTTTGACTGAAGCTAAGACACTTGGCATTCCTTCAATAGTTTCTAATATTGGTGGACTTAAAGAACAAGTTCAAAATGGTGTAGATAGCTGGACCTTTGATATTCCAAAAACAAAAGAGGAGTACGAAAAGATAGCAGACTTTATAATTGAAAACGTAAAGAGTCCAAAGTATTATGAAATGAAAGAAGTTTTAAAATCATTTAATTATAACACTAAAGAAATTATTAATAAAATGAATGAATGCATATATTCATAATAAAAAAGAACATCCTTTAAGGATGTTCTTTTTGTTAGGCATTTTTAAACTCATCATAGTAGTTTTTTCGAGTATTTATATCGGTGAAAGATTTAAGCTTATTGATGTTTTCTTCATTATTTGGAAGGGCAATGTATCTTTTGTAGTAATCAGCCAAGATAAACTCATCAATTACTTTTGAATATTCTTCGTAAGAAAGACCTTTTGCAATAAGTTTTAATACTGTAGTGACAGCACGTACTGTAGTATTTAGTGTTGAAGCATAGAATGCATCATATTTTTTAAGCTCTATTACTTTAGTATATACATAATAATCAACGTCAAAATGATTGTTAAGCCTTCTTAGAATTTTTTGAGGGTCGATTATGTGTGTTGCACTTTCTAAATTTTGAATGTAGTGATAATAAATTCCATCATCGATATACAGACTCTTTGCTTTGCAAAAAACATTGAAATTAAATAAGTAATCTTCACCATATTTAATATCAGTATTAAACCTTATATTGTCTAGCAATTCTTTTTTGTACAAGCAACAAACAGCATTTGCAACTTGACATTTATTAATTAATAAATCAAATACCACAGACTTATCATCTGAAATATCATAATAGCCAAATACATCTGTAATACGTTTTGTGATTATATCTCCTTTTTCTGATTGAAGCTGAAATCTAATTAAATCTGGATTGTTTTTTGTTACTATTTCTTTATTAAGTAGGGTAGAATATGTTTCTTTTGAAATATAGTCATCGCTATCAACAAAGCCTATATAGTCACCGAGTTGCATTTTCAATTCCGTTATTCCTTGCAAATGAAACACCAGCATTATCTTGATAGATATATCTAATTCTTGAATCTTCTTGCATTAGTTTTTTAGCAACAATTTCAGTATTGTCTTTTGAACCATCGTTTATGATGAGGATTTCTAAATTTTCATATCCAGTATTCTGAATTGAATTAATGCACATTTCTAGAGTCTTTTCAGCATTATAAGATGGTACGATTATACTTAACTTTGGATTCATTAATTACACATCCTTTCGTTCTACAAAACTAACTAACCTTTTAAAATCATCTATTTTTCCTTCTATTATCAAGAATAAACATGACAACCTATAATTATTTATTATTCTGTTTCTGTTTTTGTAGTTTTGAATTGAAGAGTAGATAGAAGGTAGTTCTGCTAAAATAGATTTGGTTGTTTCATGGTTTATTATTTCATTATCACCACTTCCGAACACTCTACATAGAAGATTAATAGAATTTCTAATATAACCTAACTTAATGTCATCTGAAATAAGAGGATTTGTCTTAAGAAGGTGTTCATATCTTTCACGAATAGCAAGGTAGTTATCATTTAAATTTTTTAGTGTATATTTTTTTGTAGTAATACTCTCTGGACGCATTTCTAAATGATAGTATAGTTTATCATCAAGGTAGATAGATTTTTGAGATTTACTGTAGATTTTATATAGGGTAGCGGTATCCTCATAAACTCTATTTAATGGAAATTCAATACCTTTCAAAATGTCTTTTTTAATAAGTTTTGCAGTAGGGAAGTCGAAATGATCTCCTACAATTATCATATCTAGAAGAGCTTCATCAGGAGTATATATTCTATTTTTGCCTGTCAATTCAGGAGTAGTTTTTGTATCTATTTTTTCTCCTTCGTACCATTTTAGAATATTACACATAGCAAGTTCACAATTGTTTTCTGTAATTGCTTTATATAAGGCTTCAACAATATTTGGAGCGATTAAGTCATCACTATCTACAAACATAACATATTTTCCATTACATTTTTCCATGAGTTCGTTTCTTGAGGCAGAAACACCTCTATTTTCTCGTGAAATAATAGATATTCTGTCATCTTTTGCCTTATATTCTTGCATTATTTTTAGTGAGGTATCGGTAGAACCATCGTCTAAAAAAAGCACTTCAATATTAGTGTATGTTTGCCCTAAAACACAGTCTAAGCAGGATTTTAGGTAATTTTCAGTGTTATAACATGGTATTAGTATACTTATCAAATCTGATTGCATAAAAAGCACACTCCTTTAACAATTTAGTATTGTAATTTTACCATTTTTAGCCGATTTGCACAAGTTAGTTGTAATATTATGTTAAGCGTGATATAATTACCACGGCTAATAGAGAACCTGTTTCCAATTAAATTATTTGAGTTGGAGGTGCAATCTATGAAGGTAGTTGGTTATTACAATTCTTTTGAACGGCAAAATGTTCTTGAAAAGCTTCCTCTTGAGGTATTAACGCATTTAAACTATGCTTTTTTACTTCCGAAGGAGGACGGTACAGTATATTTTAAAAACGAACAAGATGTGGCTAGAGTTGTCGCTTTGGGGCATCAAAAGGGATTAAAAGTATTCGTTTCTGTTGGTGGCTGGTGCGACGGTGACATAGTGTTAAATGGTGTCTTTGAGAAAATTGCAGATAGCCTGAAAACGGTAGATTTCTTCGTAGATAATGTTTTTTCTATGGTTACCAAGTTTGGATTTGATGGTGTTGATCTTGACTGGGAGTATCCGACTATGAGGCAACAGCTCGCTTTTGAGTACATGGTAAGTCAAATGCGGAGAAAAGCTGATGAAATTGGAATAGATCTAACTATGGCTATTTTTCATTCAATTGATGGAGAAGCCAAGTATGTTCGTATAAGTGCTATTTCGGCAGGAATTGTGGCAAAACTAGACTGGGTAAATGTAATGACTTATGACTGCCATGAGGAGCCGAATCACTCTTCGCGTGAGCTCGCCCAGAAGTGCTCTGCATACTGGCAGGAAATAAGAGGGCTTTCAAAGGAAAAAGTGCTTATTGGAATACCTTTTTATGCCCAACCTTCTATGACAAATTACTGTGACTTAATTGAAAGGGACCACCGAAATGCCTTTAGAGATTTTGTAGGTAATGAGTCTTTAAATAGCATGTACACTGTGAGAGAAAAGACATATTTTGCCCGCTTTAATTGTGGCGGGGTACTTATTTGGGCTATCAATTATGATACTCTGATGCCTAAATATAGCCTTCTTATGGCCATAAAGAGTGCCAAGGGGTGAAAAAAGAAAAGGTAAGCGTTTGGCTTGCCTTTTCTTTTTTAAGTATGAGGGAATTTATGTTTGACAAAGTGCGTATTTGGTGTTATTATAGTCCAAGTGTAATCCGCCTAATTGTGGTTATAAATGCACATGATAGTCCTAATTAGTTTATGACGACGTGCTACCTAAGTTTAGAGATTAGCGAGTTTTATATGTAAAGGAGGTGCTACTATGTACGCTGTTATCGACGCATGCGGTAGACAATACAAAGTAGCTGAAGGAGATTTAGTATTCGTTGAAAAATTAGACAAAAACGAGGGAGACAAAGTTACATTTGACCAAGTTTTACTAATTTCAGATGATGGTAAAGTTAAAGTTGGTAATCCAACTGTTAAAGGTGCTAAAGTTGAAGCTACAGTTGTGGCGCAAGGCAAAGCTAAGAAGATTGTAGTATTCAAGTATAAGGCAAAGAAAAATGAAAGAAAGAAGCAAGGTCACAGACAACCTTATACACAAGTTAAAATTGAAAAAATATCTTCAAGAGCTTCAAGCAAAAAAGAAGATGAAGAGTAATATTCTTCAAAGTGTCGATTTTTCGACAAATAATTAACTTGTATATATTGAAGGGAGTGAATATAAATGGCTCATAAAAAAGGTATGGGTAGCACGAAAAATGGTCGTGATTCCGAAGGAAAAAGACTTGGTGCTAAAAGAGCCGATGGCCAATTCGTACTTGCAGGAAATATTCTTTATAGACAAAGAGGTACAAAAGTACATCCTGGAAAGAACGTAGGTATCGGAAGTGACGATACACTATTTGCATTAAAAGATGGTGTTGTTAAATTTGAAAGACTTGGCAAAGATAAGAAACAAGTTTCTATAGTTGCTGAAGAGAAATAATTTTAAGCTCATAATTGCAAACGCAATTATGAGCTTTTTATATGGTCTTTTTTCTTGAACTGTATATTTTAATATGATAAAATTTTTTATAAGAATTTAATTCATAAGATAAACTATTCTTTTGGGAGTGGAAGACAATATGGAACAATTAAAAAATGTCGGACAAATGATTAAAAATGCTCTTGCGCTTATAGTAAAAGCTGTAAAATTTGTCATTAAAATGCTTAAAAAGGGTAAGGTTGGAATAATAATACTATGTATAATTGTTGTTATTCCTGTACTTGTTTTGTTATATCTTTTAGTTATGACGATTGCAGATATCTGGAGATCATTATTGCATATTGAAGATAATCCACCAGCTGGTTCTCAGTATGCCACTGATTTGGAATTCCTTCAAGATCTTGCTAATAGTGGTTATGACTCTTTACTATCGGCGGATGATTTAATTAAGTTTTATTCATTTGAATATGACGTTTTGATGGATGCAGCAAGATATCTAGAAGAAACTGGTTCATATGAAATAGCAAAAACGGATATTTCTCCAGTTGATTGTGAAAAGCTTGGTAGAAAAGCATGGGCAACACTGTGTGCTTCATATTTTAATGGTGGTGGTACAGGAGCAACACTGGAAAGACCTGAAATAGAAGCGATGATTTCTGGTGATCCATCGGGTGAGGCAGCGATGTTAGATCCATCAGGTGAAGTAATAGATGGAAGTGATAAACCAAGGACAGATTCTTCAAAGCAGCATTTAAAATACAAGCCAATGCCAAATGAATATACACATGAAGATGTACTTATGCCATATTTAGAGGTTACTCGAGTTGATGATAACCTTACTTACTTTTTTGAAGTAAGAAATATAGGAGAAGAAGGCAGATATGCAACAGAAGGAAAATATGTGACATCAACGCAGGCTTTTAATGGAGCGGGTGTTTATTCAAACATAGGAAGTCAGGCCGTCAGATTTAATAGTGGAATAAATCCAGGAGGAGCTGGGGTTGCGAGTACGTCTGCATCATGGATAGAAGAGCACGTATATCCTACAAGTTTTAATTTGGAACTTAATTCTGAAAATGCGGCTGCGTTCGAAGGTACAGATAGTAGCATGAATTCACAAGGCTCAGGGAAGGTTAGCTTAACAGAACATTATGGTGACGGAAACATGTATTATACGAGTGATGCTGATAGTGTTACATTTGAAGTATCGCTTAGATCTTTATTAGAACGATATTTGCCTAATGCATCATTGTTTTCTGTTTGGAGACATTTATCTCAGGATGCTAATTCTTTTGCAGGAAAAGTAATTGATACTGGCGTTAATGGGTTAGACAATAGTATTGTTCAGAACATTCTAAATATCTATTCTGAAGCTTGCCTTGATGGTGAAGATAATACTAGTGGTGAGTTGTACTTATTTAAAAGAGTCTCACTTGCACAATTATCAGGAGATATAATGGCTAATCAGGTGTTCAGTTCTTATTTGCACCATGATCCTGCGATTACTAATGATGCTACCTTAAATGTTGAGGGTACTATTTTTGGCAATTATGTTGCATCTAAAAACTCTACATTATTTCCTGATACAAGATATAATAATGACACTCAGTTGAGTAGCTTTAGTGCGGCTCCATTTGATAAACCATCACGACTTTATTTTGATATAAAGGCGGATATTCAGCTAGCATTTAAGCACTATGCTAAGCAACCAAATGCCTGCAACTACTTAGATAGAAAATATGTTTCATCAGACTATAATGGATATATTGAATATGCTATTCATGATTTAGCTAATCAAATAATTGGGGCGGATGGAGTTAATTTTAAAGATTCCGAGGACCCATCTAAAATAGATGAAAGCATGCTTACTCATTTAGACGATTTTATTATTTATAAGCATGTTGACACTAATACGTATGAGCAGAATTGTAATCATCATCATGTAGGTAATGATGCTAATCCGTACACTTGCAGTGAGGAATATAAAAGTTGCTATACACCAATTATGAAAATAGTATATAAATTTGAAAATGGGTTTAGGCAGACAGGGTTTGTCGTATATAACATCGAGGATGACACTCAATTACCATACGGAATTATAGTAAGAACTTTTGAATCAAAGGACGTTAGTGAAATAACTAACAAAGAAACGTTTGCAATATTTGAAGACGGAGTTTTAAATTCTACAACATTTAGAGAATGGAGATTTTCTGGTTCTGCAGAAAGTAAGTTGAGTAATGAGAACTGGTTTGTTACTGACGCATATGAAACTTTTGAATCTAATCCTTTGAATGCAACTATAAAGTTTAAAGTTCGATACACCTATACAGATGAAACTGGTGCGGAAAAGGAAAAGGTAGAAACACGTGAGATTAGCAATAAAACAATTGATGAAATAAAAAAATATGTTGGTGGAGATGTGTTTGATAGTAAGGAGGTTAAACTTCAGCTTGCTAATTCACAACTCCCAGACTATGAAATAAAAGAAGAACACTTTGCAAAATTAGGAAACGCAGGTACTGCGGTAAGAAGGCATGATTCAGAGTGTACCAATCCTGCTGACCATACAGCTCATGATTACAATAGACCTCCTAGAGAGGATGAAGCAAAAGAACTTGGAGTTACATCTTGCCTTGATAAAAGCCCAAATGCAGTTGTAAGCGAGAAATATGATATAGGCTGGCATGGTACAGGCACATCTACAGGAGCAACATTTGGTGAGTCATCACCTAATATGGATTACATTATGATAAACCTAAAGTCGCTTAATGTTGCCCCAGGGGCAAGCTTACAAGTAAATGACAAAGCTGAATCTGCTATTATTAATACAAAATGTGGCCAGTCACCGGATTGTAAAAAAGAATGCGAAGACTATGCAAAGTATAATTCTAATCTTGCAGCTGGAGATTCACTGATTAGTGTTGACGTTCTTGATATAGAAGTTATTCACAACATGGGAATTGACTTTGGTGTATTTATGCCAGTTAGAGTTGCAGTTTCTATGATAAGTCAAAAAGTAATTGATAGATCTCTTCCAAATGGATATTTTGTTAAGTCTGCAAACTATTGGGCAGCAGATTCGGAATTGGATAATAGGTTAATGATTTGTGGAGAATTTAAGGATAAGTCAAATTACTTCTATTTAATTCCAAACAATGGTTATGCAGTTGGAATTAAAGACATTTTCTCGTCATATAAGAAAATTAACTGGAGATGCCAAATGTTTGCACCAGTATTTGGAGGTAAGGCGGCTCTTGATTCTGGAAGAGAAGGAGACATAGACCTTATGATGGCTGAGTGGGAAACTTTAGCCAACCAAGGAAACGGTGCAGCTGATCACTACATTAGAGATTTAAATACATTGATAAAATATACTAGAGGATATGTAAGAGCATCAGGAGACTATTTGTTTAGATTTGAAGCTTTAGCGGATGAGAACGCAAATAATTATATTTCGAATAATGCATATGTATACATGCATATTCCAGATGAGATTATTTACTTTAATCCATTGACGGCAGAAAAGATTTTTTGGTTAGAAAGAACTATTGCAACCATTGATGATATAGGTGGTCTGATAAATCCTAGTCTAGAGAATAAGCTTAGGAGCAGACTAGTAACATTTACATGGCAAGTTGTTGATTATCATATGTATGATGAAACAACGACTGATACCAAACCTTATCACTCTGTATATGCAATGTGGCCATATGGAGATCAAATGTCAAGGCTTATGTATACTATTGCTTCTAATGCTAGCATGGATGAAAATATGAAAGTCGCGAGATGGGGAGGATTTACATCGTTCCATAAAGCGGCGGATTTGTATGGCCGAGTCATATCAGAAAAAATATATAAAAGTGTTTTTGGAGAACCAAAAGGCCAGCTGGAATTGAAGAAATTCAATGAATTTTATGGATACGCATATACGAAATATCCTTCATCAAATGCTACTGTTACATCAAGAATAGACGACGGAGTGGTAACACTAATAAACAATGCTAAGGAAGAAGCAGAAGAAATAGATGATAAGGAATTAACAGATAATGAAATTGCTACAAACAAGAAGATTGAAGAACTTGGCATTCCAGGTGATGATGAAGCACTTGATAATGATGGACAAATTATTTTAAGTAGTGGCGCCCAAGGTTTGTATTTCAAGGATACACCAGTAGACTTGAAACTAGGTGGAAATATATATCATTTTGCTGGTTCTGCTGCTGCTGCATTTGCTTATGAATTATATAGAGAAACATTAATTCAGCAAAATGCAGAAAGAGCATTGTATAATGTTAAAGATAGACTTGAGAAGGAATTAGAATGGACCGAAATAAGAGCTGCAGCTCCTGGTATAGTTACGGCTGTTACAGGTGATTCTTCATCTGGCTTTAGAGTGGAAATAGCTCACACACAAAAAGGCCAAATGGTTAAAACATCATACTGCCATATGAAGAGATATCCAATCGTTCAAGAAGGGCAATATGTTGGTGAAGGAACGGTTCTAGGTTATGAAGGTACAACAGGAAAGAGCCTTGGATATCACTGTCATACATCATACACATTTGGTGGCAAAGCCGATTCACCAGTTAGATATTTATATCCATTCTTCACACCATTCTTTTATGAGAGAAAGGCAACAGCTGAAGTCGCTGCAATAGGTAATGGCGACAGATTAGCTAGTGACTATTGGTCAACTGTTAGAACTGTTTTTCCATATGGACAAATAATAGGAGATCCAAATCTTAAGGCAAGGCTTGAAGCAAATAAAGATATTGTTGGACCTAGAAATTTTGAAGATCCAGATCATGACCCATTGGTTAAGACGGTTGAAACAGAGGATGTTGGTGACAATACTATTATCAAAATTAAAAACTATACTCCTAGATTTCCATTAGTAGAAGATACTGATATGTTAGTTACAGAGGATAAAGAAAAAAATCTTGTTAATATAGTTTATGATTCTGAAGTAGTTGAAAGAAGCGCTGAAGGAAGCGATTGGAATAGAACACATGATATTCTTTCAAGTAATCTAAACTATACAGATAGAGACTTCATTGCTAGAGTTCAATCAAATGGAAATAAAATCACCGGGGTATATGGAGAAACTATTGTTGCAGTAGGCGGAGGTACTGATCCAGAGGAAACCCCTTCTGATTAATGATATGACTATATTTGGAGGCTATATGAATAATAAAAAAATAATATTACTTTTTGTTATTGGTCTAATTGCACTTGCTGCAGTAATAATGATTTTTATAAGAATTAATTTTGAAAGCGATGAAGAAATTATTTCTAAAAAAAGATTAGAATATACAAGACAAAGAATGGCAACTATGGAAAGAATAATGAAGGGTGATATTTCAACAAAGTATCAATCTAATGTAATTAATGATGCGTACATTAATCTTGATTATGATGAGAGAGATAATGCGGATGAAAGAATAGACTATATTCTAAATTTAATTAACACAAGGGATACTAAAACACTTTATGATAACTTGTCAGAGATATATAGACAGGCACGATTTGTTACACTAGATGATTTTAATAAATTCTTTGACGAAATGTTTATTAACTCTGGAGATAAATATGTATCGAGTGGGTTTGAACTAGATACATACAGCATGTACATTACTATTAATAGTGCAGATGGTAAATTTGTTACTGAGGTACAAACAGTTTCAAGTTTATCTGATGCAACAAAAAATTTAGATATTTCTTTTGGTAGGATTCAAACTGTAGAAAAAGCGGCATTTGCTTTATCGACAGACAGCATTAGAATTGATGGAAGAAACTTTATAGTATATAATCAAACGACGTCGGCGGTTTTAAGCATTTTGAATCGTTCTGAAAAGGAAGTAACAATTAAGTTTGGAAATTCACGAATGGTTAGGAATTTATATAATGGTAACAAGGAATTCAGTAAAAGCATAAAAGGCAATGAAATAATAATTCCACCAAAAGAAAGAGTAATTTATGAACTAAGATTTCAGTATATGTACCCAATACCTAGCTACATAGAATTCAACTTCGATATTAATGGTCAAAACGTTCAAAAGACAGCATATGTTACACAATCGTTGAATTATGATTAAGGAGCTTTATAAAGATGTTTATTGATTATGCTAAGATTACCATTGCCTCTCGGAAAGGGAGGCAATGGAGCAATTAGCTTTAGAAGAGAAAAGTACATAGCAAATGGTGGTCCTGATGGTGGAGACGGAGGAAAAGGTGGCAGTATATTTTTTGACGTTGACACAGGCTTGAACACATTAGTAGATTTTCGCTATAGTAAAAAGTTTGTTGCTAAAGATGGTGAAAATGGAAGCGGTTCAAGATGTAATGGCAAAAAGGGAGAAGATGTCCACATCAAAGTTCCACAAGGTACCATTATTAAAGATGAAGAAACTGGTAATTTAATTGCAGACTTAAGTGAAATAGGGCAAAGTGTTTGTGTACTAAAAGGAGGCAATGGTGGCAAAGGTAATGTTCATTTTGCTACTGCAACAAGACAGGTTCCGAACTTTGCTGAGACCGGAGAACCAGGAAAACAAAAAAATCTTGTTCTTGAACTTAAGCTTATAGCAGATGTTGGACTTTTGGGTTATCCTAATGTTGGAAAGTCAACAATACTTTCAAAAATGACAAATCAAACTCCTAAAATAGCAAATTATCATTTTACTACAATTGATCCGAATCTTGGTGTTGTTAATTTAAGTGGCGGAAGAAGTTTTGTTCTTGCCGACATACCAGGACTTATTGAAGGAGCAAGTGAAGGAGTAGGACTTGGACATAGGTTTTTAAGACATATAGAAAGAACAAGGCTTCTTCTTCATATAGTAGATATTGCATCAACAGAAGGACGAAATCCTTACGATGATTTTGAAAAGATTAATTTAGAACTTTCAAAATATAGTAGTGAGCTAACAAAAAAGACTCAAATTGTTGTTGCAAACAAAATGGATGTTCTACAAGATGAAAACATATACAAAGAGTTTGAAGCTAAAATCAAAGCAAAAGGATATGAAGTATTTAAGATTTCAGCAGCTACTGGAGAAGGACTTAATGAACTATTTGATAGAACATTTGAAATACTACAAAGTATTCCAAAAGTTGAATTTGAAATTACTGATGACGAAGCTTATTATTCGCTTGAAGATGAAGATGATTCATTTGAAGTTCATTTTGAGGATGGAAAATATGTTGTTACTGGAAAAGCAGTTGAAAACTTGATGCGTAGAATTAATTTTTCAGATCATGAATCTCTTGCATATTTCCATTTAAATCTAAAGAAAATTGGTGTAGATAGTGAACTTAAAAAGGCTGGAATAAAAAACGGAGATATTGTTCAAATATTCGATTGGGAATTTGAATATGAAGAATAGATTTAAGGAGGTATTTTTATGATGTTACCATCGATAGTAGTATTTATTGTTGCATTGGCGGTTGTATTATTAGTTTTAAAACTAATAGGCAAATCAATTAAAATTCTTTGGGGAATTTTAATCAACTCAATTATAGGTTTTGTAGTTTTATTTATTTTAAAGACTGTAGGAATTGGAGTAGAAATTAATTTGCTTTCTGCTTTACTTACAGGTCTTTTAGGAATTCCAGGACTTATAATAGTTCTTATTCTTCAACTAGTTTTAAAAATATAATTAAGAGGGTAAGTAATGAAAATACTTTTAGCGACTATGAGCATGGGAATAGGTGGCGCAGAAACTCATATTTTAGAACTTGCTAAAGAACTTAAAAAGCGAGGCAATGAAATATGGGTTGTTTCTAATGGCGGAAAATATAACGAGGAATTAGAAGCATTTGGTGTACATACTGTATGGGCACCACTTCACAACAAAAAGCCACAGAACATGATAAAGTCATATAAAATATTAAAAGAATTAATCACGAATGAAGGAATAGAGCTTGTTCATTCTCACACAAGAATCAGTTCATTCATCCTTGGATTATTACATAAGAAAATGAATTTCCCTTTTGCAACCTCGGCACATTGGACGTTTAAGGTTACACCATTATTTAAGTTTATGACTAACTGGGGTGAGGGAACTATAGCAGTTAGCGATGATATTAAAGAATACTTGATTAAGAATTATGGTATTCCAGAAGAACAAATCGTCGTTACTGTTAATGGTATCGATACAGAGAAATTTAGTAAAAATATTGATTACAAAGAACAAGAAAATGAGTTTTCTTTAAAGGCAGACTGCAACCGAATAGTTTATATTAGTAGACTTGATGAGAGCCGAGCATTAGTAGCAAAACAATTAGTTAATATTGCTGAGGAACTTGATAGTTCCATTGAAAACTTAGAAATAGTTATTGTTGGTGGTGGGGATAGCTTTGACGAAATAAAACAAAAGGCTGACAATATTAACGCAAAATTAGGCAAAAGATTAATTGTTCTTACAGGACCTCGAACAGATATAAATAAATTTGCGGTAATGGGCAGGATATTTATAGGGGTTAGTAGGGCAGCACTAGAAGCTATGGCAGCAGAAAAACCAGTTATAGTTGCTGGAAATGAAGGCTATATTGGTATTTTTGATGAATCAAAGCTTGAAAAAGCTATAGAAACTAATTTCTGCTGTAGAGGGCTTGAGATGTCTTCTGAGGATACTCTAAAAAGAGATGTACTTGAATTAATCAAAAAAGACGATGAATTCCTTGAAAATCAAGGGTTTTACAATAGAAGCATAGTATCAAAATACTACTCTGTTGAAAAGATGACAAATGACTGTGAAATAGTGTATAAAAATGTTCTAAAACTACATAAAAAAGCATAAAAAATGATTGACAATGGCCTCTTTCGGGATTATAATGATTACGCAAACCGCAAGAGGTTCTTTTTTTATGGTCAGATTTCTTAAGAAATGTGAATCTTAAGGGTGCTTCTATCTCTGACAAAATCAAGAACTTTTTAGGCTTATACCTATACGGAGGTGTATAAAATGAGGGATAAAATTACTTTAGCTTGCACAGAGTGCAACCAAAGAAATTATGACAAGAAAAAGAACAAGAAAAACGACCCAGACAGACTTGAAATGAAAAAGTATTGCAAATTCTGCAAAAAACATACAGTTCACAAAGAAACAAAATAAATTAAAAAGGTGTGATATAAATGCCAGATAAAGTTGAACAAGTTAAAAAAGGTTCATTTTTCTCAAACATGAAAGCAGAACTAAAAAAGGTAGTATGGCCTACTCCAAAGCAAACTACAAAGAGTACAGGAACAGTTATATTCTTTGTTCTTTTGATTACGGTTATACTTGTTGTTCTAAATTTATGTTTTGAGCAAATTAATTCAGCATACTGGAACATGATTAGTAAGTAATTTTAATTCTATTATAAAGGAGGAGTAACATGCCTCACGACGAAGTTAACGAGACACAAGCAAAATGGTACGTAGCGCATACTTATTCAGGCTATGAAAACAAAGTAAAAGATACTTTGGAAAGAGCTGTTGAAAACAGAAAAATGCAAGATATCATTCAAGAAATAGTTGTTCCAATGGAAGAAAGAATTGAAATTAAAGATGGCAAGAAGAAAACTACACTTGGAAAAGTATTCCCAGGTTATGTTTTAGTTAAGATGATTCTTACCGAAGAGTCATGGTATGTTGTACGTAACGTTAGAGGCGTTACAGGGTTTGTTGGAGCTGGTGGAAAACCAGAACCACTTACCGAAAGCGAAATTAGAAAGATGGGCTTTGATACAGCACCAGTTGAAGTTGACTATGTTGAAGGAGACACTGTTAAAATTGTCAGTGGACCTTTAGAGTCATTCGTAGGTGTTGTGGAGTCTATTAATACAGAAAAAGCAAAAGTTAAAGTTCTTGTTTCAATGTTTGGAAGAGAAACTCCAGTTGAACTTGACTTTGCACAGGTTGAAAAGATGTAATTAATTAGGAGGTGTATCATAAATGGCAGCAAAAGGAGCAGAAAATGAAGTTAAGATAATCAAACTTCAAATTCCAGCAGGAAAAGCTACTCCAGCTCCACCAGTTGGACCTGCACTAGGTGGTAGCGGAATCAATATTATGCAATTTGTTAAAGAATTTAATGATAGAACAGCAGATCAAGCAGGAATGACAATTCCAGTAGTTATTACAGTTAACAAAGATAAGTCATTCACATTTATCACTAAAGTTCCACCAGTTGCAGACTTACTTTTAAAAGCAGCTAAAATTGAAAAGGGAAGTGCAAAACCTAATAAAGATAAGGTAGCTACTATTTCTAAGGAAACTTGTGAAAAAATTGCTACTCAAAAAATGCAAGACCTTAACGCAGCTTCAGTTGAAGCAGCTATGAAGATGGTTAAAGGTACTGCAAGATCTATGGGTATTGTAGTTGCTGAATAGAACTATAGCTTTTTGAAAACGGGGATGGTCCCTTCTTCAAAAGCGATAATATATTTATTATGGGAGATTGAATAATCAATCGTTAATACCAAAGGAGGATTTAAAATGCAAAAAAGAAGTAAAAGATATCAAGAAAGCGTAAAGCTTATTGATAAAGAAGCAACTTATGATGCTAAACAAGCATTAGAAGTTATCGAAAAGATGCCAAAAGCTAAATTTGATGAAACAGTTGAAGCTCACTTCAAACTAGGTGTAGATTCAAAACATGCTGATCAACAAGTTAGAGGCGTTATCGTTTTACCACATGGTACAGGTAAAACACAAAGAGTTTTAGTTTTCGCTAGAGGACCAAAGGCTGACGAAGCTACAGCAGCAGGAGCAGACTTTGTTGGAGCTGAAGACTTAATTCCAAAGATTGAAAAAGAAAACTGGTTTGAATATGACGTTATCGTTGCTACTCCAGATATGATGGGTATCATCGGTAGACTAGGTAAGGTATTAGGACCAAAAGGATTAATGCCTAACCCAAAATCAGGAACAGTTACAATGGACGTTGCTAAAGCAGTTCAAGAAATTAAAGCTGGTAAAATCGAATACAGACTTGATAAAAACAACATTATTCACTGCCCAATTGGAAAAATGTCATTTGGCGCAGCTAAGCTTTTAGAAAACTATGAAGCTTTATATGAAGCAATTGTTAAAGCAAAGCCAGCAGCTGCTAAAGGAACATATATCCAAAGCATTTCTGTTTCTAGCACAATGGGACCAGGAGTAGATATAAAAGGTTAATAACCTAAGATAGTAGGTTGTACATGTGTACACAAAATAATCCTACCGAGGTAACAAATTAGAGAGATTAAAACTCTAGTGTTATTTCGGTAGCACTAGAGTTTTTTGTATCTATATTGTATCGGCGCACATTGAGCGCCACTAAGAGAATAATAATTTAATTTATTATACATATTTAATTTAAGGAGGTGTACTTTAAGACTATGCCAAATTCAAAAGTACTTGCGAAAAAACAAAGCGAGGTAGAAGTTTATAAAGAGAAATTTGAAAAAGCTAAACTTGTTATCCTTGCCGATTACAGAGGAATCAACGTTAGTGATGTTACAAAAATCAGAAGCGACTTAAGAAAATCTAACACAGAATATAAAGTTGCTAAAAACACAATTCTAAAATTTGCTGCTAAAGGAGCAAATTTAGAAGAACTTACAAATTTACTTGAAGGACCAACAGCTATAGCATTCAGCTATGATGATTATGTTGAACCTGCAAAAGTAATTTATGACTATGCTAAAGGATCTGAATTCTATAAGATCAAAGGCGGAGTTATGGATGGAAAAGTTATTTCAGTTGAAGAAATTGAAAGACTAGCTAAACTTCCATCAAAAGAAATGCTTCTTACTCAACTTGCTACAGTATTGCTTGCTAATATTAGAAACTTAGCAGTAGTATTAGATCAAGTTCGCTCTTCGAAAGAAGAAAACGCATAATAAGCAGCAATTTGCTGCGTCAATGCGTAATTCAAGTGTCCTCAACGTGCAACAAGCACGCCTGCGGTACTTGAATCACGATTTCCTTGCAACTTACTACTTCTTATGCGTTTTTATAACATGTAGATAAGTGAAAGGAACAAAAAAATAATAAATAATAAAAAGGAGATTAAAAATCATGAAAATTGAAGAATTTATCACTGAAATTGAAAAACTTTCAGTACTAGAA
>JAEEGL013868904.1_pt1 | contig 61826 bp, 51 predicted proteins | sample 9134231 | NCBI WGS metagenome assembly JAEEGL01 (sample SAMN16246548, study PRJNA631951) | gut metagenome | biome: gut microbiome; feature: rumen; material: fiber-attached | host: Bos | place: Iran: Karaj | collected 2018-10
AAAAAACTATATCAATATATGTAAGATTCTTAAGGAAGACATTAGAAGATTACAAGATGTTAGAACAGAACTTAAATGCAAGAATAGATGAATATAGTGGAAATCAATTAGATGTAAATAGTTAGGTGGTGATAATATGGCACTAGTAGATGCTGAAGGTAAAAGAGAAGAAAATCCTAAAGATACGTACCAACGTACACATGCTGCTACAGAAAAAAGTGGAGACTCAGATTCTGCTTTATTGTCGGAAGCAGCTGATATATTACAGGAACAAAATCCTGGAATGGATAGGCAAGAAGCAGAAAGGACTGCAAGATATATTGCACAACAGTCTGGAAAAGGAATGGCTGCAGTCCCTAGTATATTACGAGAGGGTGAAGATGCTGCAAAAGTTGGAGGCTCAGGTGCAGCAACAGGTGGAGGCTCAGATTCTGCTTTATTGTCTGAAGCAGCTGATATATTACAGGAACAAAATCCTGGAATGGATAGGCAAGAAGCAGAAAGGACTGCAAGATATATTGCACAACAGTCTGGAAAAGGAATGGCGGCAGTCCCTAGTATATTAAGAGAGGGTGAAGATGCTGCAAAAGGTGTTCTAAGAACATATGATGATCCTAATGCTCCAGCAGGTGGAAGTCCAGCAGATAAACAATACTATAGATATAGTGAAGATAATGTAACTTATGATGTACATAAGAATCCTCAAAATACTACATCAACTCAATTGGAAAGTGCTACTGAAAGTGGTGGCGTTGTAACAGCTAATCCTGTAAACGATGAAACCCTTAAAAAATTAGGATTAGATGGTTATTCTGTTCAATCATATGAACATGTTGAAGATGTTAAAGATGCAAGTGGAAATGTAGTTGGACAACAAGCATTTGTTACTAGAGATGATGATCATAAAAATGGTCAAAATGTTACATATATTGATTCAAATGGAAATGAAGCGAAATTTGTTGCTAAATATAATCAACGTGAAACAGTTTTAATAGATGGTAAAAGATATCAAGTAGAAGGTGTTACCGGATTAAATGAAGATGGTTCATTAAATTATAGTTTAAAACCAGTTCCAAATTCAGAAGGTGAGACAGTATCTACAGATTCTGTAACTTTCTCAGAGAAAGCGATGAACGATAAGCATGCTGAAGTTTTGGTCGTAGATAGTAAAGCAGGCCAAACAATGGGGTATAATACTAATGAAGCATTACGCCAAGTTAATTATGAAACTAGAAGAGATTATACTAGTGGAGAAAATTTCACGGGAGAAAATAATACAACATATAGAGGAAAGATAGATAATGGAGACGGAACTACTACTGATGTAATGATTCAATATGATAATAGTGGTAATCAAGTCGTAAGGGATAGTTCTGGTAAAGTTGTATATGATTCAACTAAAAAGACTGAATATGCTAGTTTCGACAGTAAAAAATTACAAGTAGCACAAATTCAATCACATGAAGTTGGAGATTACGGAACTGGTGATAATCAAAAGTTTGCATATAAAACTACTAGTCCTGATGGAAAAGACATAATAGTTGATTATAAGACAGGTGAAACACTAGCAGAAAAAGATGCAAGTGGAAATTATATAGATGTAAATACAAAAAAAGCTGCTGATTTCAAACAAACAAGTACAAGAACATCAATCGATGGTCGTGGTTTTGTTACCGAATCAAAAGTAGACTCTGCAATGGTAGTATCTAAAGATTCTTCTAAGATTACTTCTGATACTAGATTAGGTGCAAGTGCAGATACTGTTAATAGTTTATTTAATGCTAAAGACAATGCGGAAGCAGCAAAAATTGCTAATAATTTAAAAGGTGTTGACTTCGTATATGAGGGAAAGCAAGTTTCTATTCAAGGGACTGATGATAAAGGAAATATTACCATAGTAGATAACGATGGTAATACCCAGACAATCCCTGCCAAAACATTTGTTGACAAAACTGATGGTGTTGTTGTATCAAATAAAGCACTTGAAGCTAATCAAAAAATAGTAGGTGATACTTTATATACTACAAGTAATAATGTATCAGATAAATCTGATGTAGGAAGCTTTAATGGTTCGACTAAGTTCATAAAGGATGGAGTAGTATACGATTATAGTTCCTATGATAGTACTACTGGTATGGTAACACTTAAATATAAAGACGCTAACGGAAATGAACAAACTGTTGAAGTTAGTAAATATGAATTAGGTAATAATCCAGATTATTCACTTGTAACTGGGGCAGATACAAGTGGTAATTATAAACAAGGAACAACTCTTTCAGCTCAAACAGGTGAATATAAAGTAGCTGGATTTATAGCTGATGATAAAGGTGGCTATTCACAATCCTATGATAGGCCAGAAGAATTTGATGAATTTATGCATGGCCATCATCTAACTACAAAATCAACATTGCCTGGAATAGAGACTGCAACTAAAGATAATCCTTTAAAAGATTATGCTACAAAAGAAGACGCTGTTGATAAACTTGTTAAATCAGGTCAATATACTAGAGAGGATGCTGAGAGGGTAGTCGAAGGTTATGCTAATGAAGGCAGAATGAAATTTGATACAACTCGAACTGAACAAAGAAAAGTAGAAAATAAAACTACAGCAAAGACTGAAACTGCTGGAAGTCACAATGCATATGAGCAATTTAAGAGTAGGCACCAAGGAATAAAAGGTAATTGCAAGGATTTTAAAGCAAAAGCTAATCAATTACAAGATGAAGTTACTTCGTTGCAAACAATGTGTTCAGATTTACAACAAAGAATGGATGGATGGCTAGGTAAAGGAAGTAAATCTGCAGACGAATCTATTATGACAATTAAAGGTAGATTAGATACTGTAATGGAGAACATCACTCAAAAATTGCAGCCTGCTATTGATGCATGTAATGAACTGGATGAACAACTTCAGAAATTAGAGCAAATGGATAGAGATATAAATCAGATGCTTACTGATCGTGATACTCTTGAGACTGCTATGAATGATGCAAAGCAAGCTTGGGCTGATGCTATAAGGGAACTTGGAGCTGCAACTACTCATCTAAATTCATTTGCAAGCGATTCTGATAAGTATGAGAGCACGGACACTTGGGATGATAAAAATGGTAATGGAAGGAAGGACGCTGGAGAGACTTCCACTACTATTGATACATCGAGAGAAAAAGCTGCTTATACAGCTGCTAAAACAAGACATGCAACTGCTGTTACTGATGAAGCAACCAAAAAAGCTGAATATGAAGCTGCTAAGTTAGCATATGAGACAAAACTTGAAGAAATTGAAGCGAAACTTCTTGAACAGCAAGAATTACAAGATAAGATTGAAGCTAATATTGAAAAGATTTATGCTCTAGAAACTAATATGAAATCGTTAGGAGACTATGTTAAACCTGATGGAAAGTATTATCATTATTTTGATTCAGCTGAAACATTAGTTGAACATTATGATGATATGATTTATGACTTTACTAGGTTTGATAGATTCCCTGCATTAACAAGTTTAAGTGATTATCAAGTTGGTGATTTAATATCACTAGATGATTCATATGGTACATTATATAAAGTTATTGGAATAAATCCAGATGGAAGTTTAATAATTCAAGCAGTTGATAAAAATGGTAACCCAATTGGTAAGCCAATTACTATTAGGGATGCAAGAGAGATTGCTCCTACTACTCGAAATCTTCGTGGATGGATTAATCCTGACGGAAGCACAGGTGGAAGAATAACAGATTGGGGATCAACTGATCCAACAGGTGGAGGAAGACCATTATATAAACCTCCTACAACTGTTACTGGAACAAATCCAGCAAATACAACTGATCCAGGAAGTCCTAATGACACAACTAAGGGACCTGATGATACAACTAAGGGACCTGATGATACAACTAAGGCACCAGATGATACGACTAAACCTCGTGGCCCTGGTAAACCAGATGACCCAGGTGACCCAGGTGGACCTGGTGGACCTGGTGGACCTGATACTCCATCTCAACCAACTCAACCAACAGCTCCTACAGATCCAACAGTTAGTACAACAAGTCCACCAATAACTGTTACTGACATACCTTCATTACCAATACCAACACTTCCTGATCCAACTGATCCAACTCGTTCAATACCAACTGATATATTACCAGAAGTACCTACGGTTGAAATAGTTCCAGGTGCTGGTGGAGGACCTGGTGAATATGTTCCTCATACAGGAATTGAAGCCGGAATTGGTGGAGGAACTGCTCACGAAGTAAGAACAGGTAACTCTGGAGCTCTAGGAGCATTAGCAGGTGTACTTGCAGGAGCTGCAGGTATCGGAATGACAGCAATGGCTAAGGACGACGAAGAAAAAGAAAAAGAGGAAGAAGAGGAAAAGAAAGAATCTGATTCTGAAGATAGAAAAGAACATAAGGAAGAAGAAAAAATTGAACAAACAATTCCTTTAACTTCTAATATTGAATAATAATAACGATTTACTATAATTAAATCTTTTAAAAGACTATGTATATATTTCCCAGTACATAGTCTTTATTTTTGTCATTTTTTTACATTAGAATTATTAATGATAAAATAAGAATTAAAAAAATATGCTAAAATAATTATATAGAGGTGTTATGTTATGACTAATAATAAAATAATAAAAATATTATTATATCTTTTATTTATAGGACTTCTTATTGCAGCAATAGTTGTTGGTGTAATAGCAATAACAAATCCTGGTAAAACAATAATTGAATATTTACCTGCTATACCACCTGATGAAATAGTAGTAGATGAATCCGAAAAATATAATATTAAAATCGATGCTGATGTAGTAAAGATGAGTCCAGATATCGATATCGCACAGGAAAGAATTAATCATAATAATCCAGATATTATAGGAAGATTGGAGGTACCTGATTTATTTAATGTTTTAGTTGTACGAGGAAGCAATAATGATTATTATTTGACGTATAATGTCGATAAGAAAAAAGATGTTATGGGTGCTACTTTTATGGATTATAGAGTAGATCAAAATAGTAATCAAATTAACATATACGGACATAATTCTAGGGAAGAGCAATTAGATGTTCCTTTTAGAAGATTAGAAAAATTACTTGATAAAACTTTTTTTGATAATCATCCATATATTATATTTCAATATGAAGGTGGAAAAAGAGTATACAAGGTTACAGCAATTACAGAAGTATATAATGATAATGTAGAACATATGAGAGTTAGAAAGACTGGTGCTGAATTTGTAAGTCATGTTAAAACGATTATTTCTAATCCAATTCAGTCTAGAGGTATGGAAATCAATGAAAATACTAAGATTATAATACTACAAACATGTTCACATCATTTAGATAATGCTGTATATTTGATTACTGGAGTAGCAATTAATTATGTAGAAGAGTAAATTACTCTTCTTTTTTTGTAAAGTGATATAGATTATTTTAAAAATGAATAATTATTCATTTATAATTATAATAGGTGATAATATATGAATAATTCTACAGTATCTGTTACTTGTCCAAATTGTGGAGCATTGCTTGTAGGTTCATCTAGAAGCATGAGTATTAAATGTCATTGGTGCCATACTGTTATTTCAGCTGATAAATATATAGATAATCCTAGGTTACCAGATAGGCTTTTACCATTTTCTATAACAAAGGAAGACGCTATAAAAAAGATTGATCAATATCTTGCAGATAAAAAAGAATTTGCCAAGAAAGATTTTTTAGATAACTATAATTTAAATGAAATAATTCCTGTTTATCTACCATATATGCTTGTGGATATTAAAGCGCATTCAGTTAATACTGGAACTGGTGAAAAGAATATACCACCACCATCTAACGAATGGAAGAAAAGACGTTATTATATAAATATATCGAAGGTAGTTAGAGAGTTTGACCTTAACATCGATGACCTAATCATCGAATCGAGTAATTCTAACTCTTTTGATTCAGTAAATGCAACATCTAATGTAATAAGTGCTGTTAGTCCTTTTGATACCGAAAACAGTATACAGTTCAATGTAAACTTCCTAAATGGTTTTTCTGCAGAAAATAGAGAATTAGATATCGATTTGCTTAATAGTAAAATTCCTAAAATTGTATCTGACATAGCTGAAGATATAGCTGAAAAGAATACAAATGATTACGATCGTGGAGTATCATGGAATGATTCTACAAACAATATAATATCGACTAATTGGTCATCAGCTCTTTTACCTGTTTGGCTTTATAGTTATTATGAAAAAGATAGTTCAGGAAATAAAACATACTATATAGCAGTAAATGGAAGAACCGGTAAAACTATTGGAAGTATTCCTTTCGAAGAGAAAAGAGCTAGAAATACTACCAAGTTAAAAGCAGCTATTCCATTCCTTATCGTTTTCCTAGTTATTTCTATTATAATGATTTTCTATGCCATTAATATGTTTCAAGCATTTAGTTATGCATCAGATCGTTTTATGAGTATGATCATTTTTATAGTTTCTATTACTGTCTTTTCATGTTCCCTTTTTTGGTATTTTAAATTTTATTCTAAATTCGATTCTATTAGAGAGAAATATACTAGTAACAATAAAAAAATCGATTATATAAAAGATTCTAAATATAAACATGATAATGATATTAACAAGGATGAAAGTATTCGTAATGATTGGACTGATTTAGCTGGTAAGAAAAATGTACAAGTAAATGTTACAATAATAAGTGATTAGGGTGAGATTATGAATGAGAATAATGTAAATAGTAGTAATTGTTCTAAATGTGGTTCAAATGATATCAGTTTAGATATTGCTATAGGAAAATTAAAATGTAATCATTGTGGTAATATAATAGAGAGTAAAACCTATGATGATAGTGTGCAGAATAATGATGTTCAAAAAGAACAAAGCAATGTATCAAGTGAAACTATTGTTAGTTCCGGTGCTAAGAATATAAACGACGAACACGTAAATATCGTGGTTCTTAATTGTCCTAAATGTGGAGAATCGTATTTCTCAGGTAAAAATGTAGATTATTCAAACTGCTATATATGTGGTTCTAAATTAGATATTTCAGGTGAATATGAAAATATTGATAATGTCGCTATGATATTACCTTTTACTACGAGTAGAGAAGAAGTAGTAGATCTTTTAAAAAAAGAAAAAGGAAAAATGTTAAAATACACCAATAAAGATTTCAAAAATAGATTTGATGAAAATAATATTATAGGAGTTTATTTACCATATATTATGATCGATGCTAATTATCATTGTGTATTTAATGGTCAAGGAGAAAGGAAAGTCAATATTAATAGTGATGATAATAGCGTTAGTTATACTGTTGATTTATATGATATAAAAAGAGAGTTCAATATAGATGCTCAAGATATAAATTTAGAATACAAAAGTGATGTTATACTCGATAATGATGATGCTGCTAAAAATATAATTACAGCTGCTTATCCTTTTGATACAAATAATTCATTGGATTTAAGTGGAAAATATTTAAAAGGCTTTTTAGCTAAGATGATTAAACCTGAAGAAGTAAATATGGATACTAATCTAAATAATAGATTAATTAGTGTTGCTAAATATGCTATTTTAGATGATATCAATTTTTATGATAGAGGAGTTAGATGGGAGACAACAGATATATCTTTAAACTCAGCTAATTATACATATACTTATTTACCTGTTTGGGTTTCAATATATAAAGGTTCTAATAATAATCCTGATGAAATTTATTATGTAGCTGTAAATGGAAGAACAAAGGAAATAGTTAATCATATACCTTTTAATAAGGGAGCAGGTATAAAAAGTGCTTTATCATCTGTACTTCTATTTGATTTCATCGTGTTTATAATAGGCTTTTTAATCTACTTATTTATAAGAGGAGTTTCGGATTCAATGGAGTCTTCTATAAATCTTGGCCTTGTCTTCTGGTGTTTATTATGTTTAATTCTTATTATAATAGGAAATGTAATGATTTTTAGAGGTACATATAAAGCTAGTAAGGATAGCAGTTTAGGTGATAATGAATTATCCGAAAATGACGATTTAATCAAAACAGTTGTTAATAAAGTCGATTATACTGATAATAAAATTAAAAGTTTTACAACTTCTAAAACCGAAATCGCTGGAATAAACGATAATGGTAAGAAAAGAAGACAAGAAGAATGGATGAAAAATCATAATGTAAAAATTATAAAAAGATAAATTATAACTAATTTTTCTTTTTTTTTGGAAAATACTTTTATTATTAATTTTTTTATTATAAAATATCTTTATAGGTTTACATTAATGTGAACTAAATAGGAGGAAAAATGAAAGGTTTATTTAAAAAAATAATTGGTTTAGTTCTTGTTCTAAGTTTAATTATTCCATTTGTTCCAAAAGCATATGCTATTAATCTAGAAGATTATACTAGTACTACACTTGAGGAAGCATTACAAGAGGAAGGAATTGAATATAATTTCAAACATACTTCAAGTTCAAAACATGTACAAATTTATTTGTTCAGAGGAAGTGGATGTGGATATTGTCATAGATTCTTAGAGTATGCTGCTAATACATTAATGAAGGATTATAATGATAAAGTTGATATCGTACCTTTTGAAGTATGGAATAATGCTAAAAACGCTGAACTATTCCAAGGTGTTGCAGAAATGCTAGAAACTTCTGCTGATGGAGTACCATTCTTTGTGATTGGAGATCAATATTTTACTGGATATAGTGAAGAAATGAATGCTAGTATTACATCAGCTATTGATACAGAATATGCAAAAAGTGATAGATATGATGTATTACAAAAATATGTAGAATATTTAGAAAATAAAGAAAAGGAAGAAAAGAAAGCTAATCAAATTGATTTTTCATCAGTAATTATTTGGAATTTTGTATTTATAGCAGTTTCTACAATTATTGTATTAGCATTTATAAATAAGAAATATCATGATTTAAATGGTGATAATGATACTTATTCTTCAGAATATGATGATTATTCTAAAGAAAAGAATAATAACAATAATTACAATTATAATAATAAAAATAGATATCATAAAAAACCAAATAAAAATAATAAATAGTAGATTATAAATCTACTATTTTTGTTTTATAATATTTTTATAGAGGATTTTATGGATAAAAGATTAGTTATATTATTTTTGGTTATTTTGATTTTATTATTCTTATTATTAGCTTTTTACACCGATTATAAAAGAGATGATAATAATTTGAACATATATTTTTTTGATGCTGGAAAAGCTGATAGTGCACTTGTTTATACTAAAGATTTAGTTATTTTAATAGATACGGGTGAAGAGAATCTATATTCTGATATAGATACTTATTTAAATAAATATGGAATAGATACTATAGATTATTTAATAATTACTCATTTCGATAAAGATCATGTTGGTAGTGCAAGTTCTATTATTGATAATTATAATATAAGAAATGTCTTACAAAGCAACTATCCTAAAGATAGTGATGTATATAATAAATATATTGATTCATTAAAAAAGAAAAGTATAAAAGCAAAGACTATTAAAAATGAATATAACATAGACGTTAGTAAGGATTTAAAGATTGTTGTTAATGGACCAGTCAAAGATGAGTATGAAGATAGTGCTAGTAATAATTCTTCTTTAATAACTTCGATTTATTATAAAAAAAATAGTTTCTTATTTATGGGGGATGCTAAAGATGAAAGGATAGAGGAGTTTTTGGCAGATAATAATGAAAAATATGATTTTGTTAAAGTCCCTTACCATGGAAGAGAACTTGATAATTTAGAAACATTAATAAATAGCATAAACCCTAAATATGCAGTTATTACAAGTAGTAATAAAAAGATTGAAAGTGATGCAACCATAACTATTTTGAAGAAATATAATATAGATTATTATCTTACTAGAGAAGGAAGTATATTAGTAAACAGTAACGGAACTAATATAACTATTAGACAATATGAAAAAAATAATCATTAATATTGATAATAAAAATTATAAAAAAATACTTAACAGACTTATTATCTATAGGTATTACAAAAAAAGTTTTATTTTTAACTATTCAGATAATTTTAAATATAAGAATGATTTTGACTCTATTAAAGAAGCATTAAATATAAAAGATAAGAAAAAAAGATTATCATTTATATATGATGAAGTTTGTGATTATTTAGATAATTTTTTTATAGACAATAATCTATGTAAATTTAAAAATAATAAATGTTACAGTAATAGATGTAAAAAGTTTGAAAAAGTTAATGGTTGTTGTTCTAATAATAAAAATATTGCTTGTAAATATTTTGATAAAGATCATTGTAAGATAAAATGTTCTGGATGTAAATTTTATATATGTCCTACCTTAAAAAAAGTTCAAGGTAGTATTAAAATGAAAGATATTTTTATTACTAGATTATTATCTATTAGACAAAGGATAGTACTGAGATATACGGTATTTACACCTAAAGAAGAAATAATCCAAAAGATGCTTAAATTTAGATTATAAAAGAGGTTTTAAAAACCTCTTTTTTAGTCATCTGCTAAATTATCAAAATATCCTTGAATGAATACTACTGGTGTTCCTTTATCACCACTACCACTTGTTAAATCACAAAGTGAACCAATTAAATCTGTTAATCTTCTTGGTGTTGTTCCTTGAGTAATCATCTTTCCTTTTAAGTCTTTTTCTTTATTTCTTATCTCATTTTTTATAGCTTCTTTTAATTCGTCTCCCTTTAAATCAGGAAATTTATTATCGGAAACAAATTTTAGTTTTATTTCGTTTGGAGTTCCGTTTAATCCTTCAGTATAGAATGGAGATACAACTGGGTCTGCTAATTCCCATATCTTTCCAACTGGATCTTTAAAAGCACCATCTCCATATACCATTACTTCAATATTTTTACCAGTTAATTTTTTTAATTCATCATGTACTTTATTAACAACTTTATCTCCTTCTTTAGGGAAAAGTTTTAATCTTTCTTCGGTTGATTTATTTGAACCAAGTAAACCATAATCTTTGTTAAAACCACTACCATTAACACTTTGATTCATTATTTCAAATAGGCCAAATACTTTAGCACCTTTCTTTTCTAGTTGTTTCTTAGTTTTAAATCTAGTATGTATATCACAATTAATTACATTATTTGTATATTTTAATATATCATGTGGACTATTCGATAGAATAAATACAGGTTCGCATCCTTCTTTTTCGATTAGTTCCTTATAGAATTTAATCATATTTATTCCAGTGAATGGATGAAGAAAATCCCCAAAATATTTAAAATAATCTTCCTCCGTAATAGTACTTCCTAAATCGAATTTTGATTCTTCCAACTTATCTTCATCAAGTATAGCATTACCAACTTCATCACTTGGAAATGATAGAAGAACAAATAATTTTTTAGTACTTCTTGCTATTCCTCTCAAAATAAGTGAAAATCTATTTCTACTTAGTATAGGAAAAACTATACCTAAGTCTTTTGGATTATTAAATTTATTTTTTATATCTGTGGCTATATCATCACAAGAACAATAATTACCTTCACTTATACCAACTACAGCTTCCGTTATGGCAACTACATCTCTATCTCTAAATTCAAAATTTTCACTTTTTTTAGCTTCCATTAAACTATTAACAACAATACTTGCTAAATCATCATGTTCCTTAATTATTGGAGTACGAATACCGCGTACTACAGTTCCAACATTTCTCAAAAATTATCAACTACCTTTCAAATTCATTTTAACATAATAACTATTTATAATAAATAAATTAACTTTATTTACTCTAATTTATTAATTTGTTATTATAATGGTATATAGGAGTTTATTATGAAAAATAAAGATTTTAATACTGTTTTTATTACTTTATCTATTATTTTATTCCTATTTGGAGTCTTTTATGGTATTTGGTTCTTTAACAGGGATAAGAAAAAAAATAATATAGAGCCTAATGAAGTAGAAATTGGTGAACTTGAGGATGTTTATGGATTACAATATATAATTGAAGAAAAAATTATTAATTATCCATATAATCTTATAGGTAATAAATATTTAGAACAATTAAATGAAGATAAATATTATAAATATACTAATTTAAATAATGAAACAATAATTAATGATACTGATAAATTAGAATTAGCTTATGATAAAAATTTATATTATATTGAATCTGATAGTAATCATTTTAATATAAATGCTATAAAAAATGGAATGTTAACTTCTATATATAGTGATAATAGAGATATAGATTTTTTTAGCAAAATTTATTATTCATATAATAATAATTTAATGCTTATGGGAGTAGTAGTTACTTCAGGTGACATCGAATGTCTTTATTTGATCAGTGAAGATGGAATTAAAGAATATAAGTTTGAAGGCTATTATGTTATAGGTGATAATTATTTTGACGAATTAGATTACATTATTACTCATGATAAGAGATTTATTGTTTTATCAAGTAGTGGACATAATAGTATTGATAATCCTAGAGTATATGATTTAGAAAAAGAAGAAGTACTATTTAACAATAGATATGATGACATTATAACCATTGGTAATTCACAATTTATAGCTAGTAATAATAACAAGTCTACAATAATTAATATTAAGGGGAATAATTTAACTATTCCATATGAATTAATAGATAAAGTAGGTGATTATTATCTTGTATCTAGGGATGGCAATATTGCTATTTTAGATGATAATAAAAGAGTTATTACCGATTTTGAAATTCCTTATTACGGGGGTAATTACGACTATCATACTTTACGTAATAAAGCATATAATAAATATAATTATAAAAATATGCTTGTTATAGAACCATATGAAATAGGTAAATCTAGTACTGCTATCTATTATTTATTTGAAGATAAATTACATAAAGTAATCGATAGTAATTTTTATATAAAAGATTTTATATATAGTTATAATGAAGAGACATCATTATTAAATGTATATAGTGATTCATTTAAACAGTTATATAGTATTAATATAAATGATTATTTTGATGGTATACCATATTATGAATTGGAATTTAATAAGTATGGTAATACTTTAGTATTATCAAGAGATGAAGTCCACTATTACTTTGATTATTTGTCTGGAGAAAAAATTGATAATATTGCTGATCATGAAATAAATATAAATAATAATATCAGTATTAAAGTTCATTATGACTTAGATAATAGCAATATGTTTACTATAAATATTAATGGAGTAGAATATACTAATTATAAATGTGATGGTAGAGATATTAGTGATGTATTTAAAAAGATAAAAGAAAAGTATTATATATTTGGTGATAATAAATATATGATTGTTAGTAAGGAATGATAAAGTGAAAGAGATAATATATAATAACGATAATATTAGTGAAAATGAAATAAATAGAATAGTTAGAAGAGCAAAAGTAATAATAGTTAATAGTGAAGGAAAGATATTGCTTGCTAGAAGTAGTAATAATTACTATTTAGTTGGTGGTCATGCCGATAGTGATGAGAGTGATTTTGATTGCTTGGAAAGAGAGATTAAAGAAGAAATGGGAGTAAAAATAAAAATGGAACCCATGCAACCATTTCTTAGAATAAAATATCTAAACAAGGATTATCCTAAAGAAGGTATGAATACGATGAGTGTTGGCAATTACTATATTTTACATAGTGACATTAAACCAAACAATAAAAAGAGAAAATTAACTAAAGAAGAAGCAAGTGGTGATTTTCATATCGAATGTTTTTCTATCGATAAACTTCTCCCAACACTTTTTGAGAGCTTGGATAGTTCTACTAGACATGGGGCAGTACTAGATACAATAGAGGCTATCAAAGAATATATAAATATAAGTAATTGATTTATTAGAGGAGTTTTTTATGAATGATAACTATAATTATAATGATTATAATGATTATAATAGAAAAGATGAGCTTGATAAGATAACAGATAAATATATTTATAGCATTGAATATAATAAACGTGCTGAAAGAAATAAAAAAATTTTAAGTATTTTAGCAGTGTTTACTATTTTGATTTTAATTGTATTTTTTGTTTATTCATATATTATTGGTCTTGATAATCGTGCAATACCATCTAATAAGAAATATAAAACAATCATAGAATCTAATGGATTTTCTTTAACCAAAGATGTTTCAAATTGTAGTTATGGAGATAATTGTTATAAAAAAAATGATATTTATATAGAATTAGATAATAGTAATGATGTGTTTAAAATATATGATTATTCTAAAGATGAAAAATATGATTCTAGTGAAGCATTGAAGATTATTGATTTAATGCTTGATAATAATATTTATTCTAGTATTAATAATAATATTAATTCAATTATTGAATCTTTTAATGGTAGTAAATCATTACTTTATTTTTCTTATAATCATTATGCAACAGATATATTAATTGGACATGGTGATTATAATGATAGCAGAGTAGTTGAATATTCATTTTCTTATAATAAATATGATGATTCAAAAATTTTCCCTGCAAATTATAGAGTTAATGAAATTATACCTGAATTTATTGATAATAATAATTTTAAAAATGGATTATATGATTTAATATTTGATCATACAAAATATGATATTTCTAAATATAAAAGTTATTTATTATTAAGTCATGATAAATTTCTTAATAATCCTAAAAATGTGGAAGTATCAATAAATGTTTTAGGAATAATGCTAAATATATCGTATGAGGCCGGTGATGATAATGAGACCAAAAAAATACAAGGTTCTTTTATTGATGAATTCTCAAATGATAAATATTCATATGATACTATAAGTATTAAATATGACAAAGATTATTTTAATGATAATCTAAAAGATATATTATTTGCTGATATTGAATATTTTGAAGATAAAAATAAACTCACTTTGGATGAGAACTACATATATGAATTTTTAACAACTGGTAATCAAAGTGAAGTTTATGATATATATACTATCAATAATTTTGGTGGATTAGGTGTTAAATTAAGTGATAATGAAAGTAGTAATGAAATAAGTATAAATTATTATTTATATAGATAGGGTGAGTTATGAATAAATTGATTGTTAATAGAGTATATAAACATTTTAAAGGTGATTTATATATAGTTTTAGATATTGGAAAAGATAGCGAAGATTTAGAAGAATGTGTTATATATAGAGGTTTATATGGTGATGGGCCCTTATGGATAAGAAAAAAAGAAGACTTTTTAAGTGAAGTAGATCATAATAAATATCCAAGTGTAAAACAAAAGTATAAGTTTGAGTTACAAGAAATAAAATCAAAAAAAGAAAAGTAATTTCTTGATAGAGAGTGTTTTCTATGATAATATATTTTTAGAAAGAAAAGGAGGAGTGTTTTATGGTAGTTCAAGAAAGAAATATTGCAGTAGCAATCATTTTATCTTTTGTTACTTGTGGAATCTATGGAATGTATTGGTTATACAAGATGACTGAAGAATTAAAAGCTGTTAGTGGTGATGAGTCATTAAAAGGAGCTATGACTATTGTTTTAATTCTTGTTACTTGTAGTATCTATGGATGGTTCTGGGCTTGGAAAGTTGGAAAAGATATTCCAGCTGCAAAGGCTAAAGTTGGTCTTGTTGGTGAAGATAAGTCAGTACTATTCATTGTATTATGCTTATTAGGATTATCTATAGTAGTTTATGCTTTACTTCAAAATGAATTAAACGAAATTGCTAGAGCTAATAAGGCATAGTCTATTAGATAACTGTCATTTAAGACTGACTAAAAAAGAGAGAAATCTCTTTTTTATTGTTAATGGAGGTATGAATGAAGAAGGATAGGGTAATTAAGATAGTGTTGATATCTATTATTGCACTTATAGTAGCCTTCGGCTATTATTTATTTCATAGATTTACAGGGATAGGTATACCTTGTCCTATACATGAAATTCTTGGTATCTTTTGCCCTGGTTGTGGAATATCTAGAATGTTCTTTGCAATATTTGAATTAAATTTTTATCAAGCATTTAGATATAATCCATTATTATTCTGCTATCTTCCATTTGGAATTATTCTTTTCATTGATTATATTGTTGCATATGTTTATGATAAGAAAACAGTCATTTTTAAAAGAATACCAAATTATTGTTGGATAATTCTTTTACTAATTACAGTTGCCTTTGGAATAATAAGAAATATAGGGCCATTTAAAATATTAGCGCCTACTGATATTGATCCAAAAGTAGTTGAAAAAAATAAATAATACATTTCGATGTATTATTTTTTTGTAAAAAAATGTCCAATTTATAGGGAAGTAATTCATATAATTGCTATAATTTAAGTGTATGAGGAAACAATAATAGAACAAATGATTGCATAAATTGAAGTTATATGTTATAATATGTTGCAATTAAAAAGGTGGGGATTTTATATGGTAGATGAGGAAGCTTCTAAGATATTACAAGGTAAAACGGGATATCCTTCAATTGATAAAAAGCATTTGATGGATACTAAATTTTTTGAAAGGCATCCATTTGTGCCTAGTATAAGTATTGCTGATACGATGAAGGCATTATGGTTAAATTCTCCTAATGATCCAGCAATAAGTCATAATGATTTAAGGGCTACGCATAGAGAATTATTAAATGATGCCAAAATAATTGCAAAAGCATTTAAAGAAATTGGAATAAAAAAGGGCGATATTATTGCTGTGTCAATGCCTAATTATTATCAAGCAGTAGCATCATTTATTGCTGCAAATAGATTAGGTGCAATTGTGACTTTCTTAAATCCTTATTCTAAGGATGATGAGTTAATACAACAATTAAATAAGTACGAGTCACCATTATTAATAAATTTTGATAAAGACAATGAATATAACAATAATATTAAGAACAGAACTAAAGTAAAAAATATAATTACACTAAAAAAAGGTAATGAAAAAGTAAGAGATTTTAATGTAGAAACCGATAAATTAATTGGCTACGATGATTTGATTGATTTTAAAGATTTAGAGATAATATCAAACTATTATAAATATTTATCTAGTAATATTGTTACAGGTAAAGATGATGCATTAATTTTATTTACTAGTGGATCTACAGGTGATCCAAAGGATATGTTATTTACAAATAAGAATGTATTAGCAGCATGTATTTATTATAAAAATTCTGCTCATATGGAGAAATTTGAGAAATATGGTAAATGGATGGGGGTTGTTCCATTTATGTATCCATATGGATTTGCAGCATCTGTTTTATCAACATTATTAGCTGGAAAAGAAGCTATGCTTGCGCCGAATGCAGGCCCAGATAATATAAATGAGTATTTGAAACAAAACCCTACATTGATATTTGGAAGTCCTGCTTTCTTGGAGTTAATCAAGAGAAATGTAAAACCTGGATTAGATATGTCTTCATTAGGAATGTTTGTATCTGGTGGAGACTTCTTATCTGAATCTCAATCTAGAAATGCAATAGAGTTTTTTAAATCTCATAATGCAGATGTTCAAATATGTAATGGTTCAGGTAATGGAGAACTATTAGGTTGTTGTACTAATTCGATGAATGTCGAATATAAACCTTCTACAGTTGGTAAACTTGTTAATGGTCCAAAATTTGTAGTCATTAATGAAGAAACTGGTGAAGAAGTAAAATATAACGAAGTTGGAGTACTATGCGTTGCTGGTAAAAACGTATTTAAAGGATATTATAATAACGATGAATTAACCGAAAAATCTATGATTGAATTTAAGGGTAAGAAATATTATAAAACAGGAAATGTAGGATATTTAACAGAAGATGGATATTTTACAATGGTAGGAAGAGCATCAAGATTCTTTATTATCAATACATTAAATAAAGTTTATTGTGAGCTTATTCAAAATGTTGTATCACAAATTGATGTAGTTGATTCATGTGCCGTTGTTCCTAAACCCAATGATGAACAATTATTCGAAAGCAAAGCATACGTAGTATTAAAAGATGGAGTACCTAATACTCCTGAGATAATCGAGCATATATTAAATAAATCATTTGATAAATATGTTGATTATGCTGGTAACATGGTTTCTTTAAAAGATTATGAAGTACCAAAGTCAGTTACAATATTGAACCAATTACCTAGAGTTAAAAACTCTGAAAAAATAGATTATGAATTCTTGAAGAAAAAAGCACAAGAAGAATATGAGCAAGAAAAGGCTCAAGAAAAAAGAATGGTAATAAAACACAATAACTAAGTCATTCGTATATGATGATATAAAAAGAGAAATAATAATAATTTTATAAAAGATAGGATTTTATTCCTATTTTTTATTTTTTATATTATAATTATTATTATATGGAGGATTAAAATATGAGTAGTGATATTTGGTTTCCGATAGCTGGTTTATTTTTTAGTATTTTAACGATTATTTTGATAGTCACTAAAAGTCATATTAATTCTAAAGAAATAAATATTTTTAAGAAATTATTAATAGCTAACTTCTTTGGATTGATCCTAGAAATACTTTGTACTTATGCATCATATATTCATGAGAGTAATGTATTTTTGAGCGATTTTATATTAAAATTCTATCTTGTATATAATGTTATATGGGTATTGATACTAACGTATTATACTTTTACTATTGCTAGTTCATATGTAACAGAGGAAACATACAAAAAGTTTATTAATCCTATATTTTATGTAATTGGTGCAATTTCTTCAATAATGTGTCTTGTCTTACCAATTGAATTAATATTATCCGATGATTTTAGAATTAGATATACACAGGGCCCAAGTGTTGATTTCTGTTATATAATTTGTGGAATATTTATAGCTTATATGTTTGTTTTGGTAATCAAAGATATCAAACATTTGAAGAATCAAAAATACATACCTATCTTTGCGTTTTTAATTGTTGGCTTGATTGGAATGGGAATTCAATTTATTCAACCAGGAATACTTATATTAACGTTTATTGAAACATTCATATCCGTTTTGATGTATCATACTATTGAGAATCCTGATGTAAAAATGCTTGAAGACATGACGGTAGCTAAAGAACAAGCAGATAGGGCAAATCATGCCAAGAGTGATTTCTTATCATCCATGTCACATGAAATAAGAACACCTTTAAATGCTATAGTTGGTCTTTCTGAAGATATACAGGAACTTGAAGGATTACCTGATGGAGCTAGAGAAGACGCTAAAGATATCGTAATGGCTTCTCAGACACTTCTTGAAATAGTTGGTAATATTCTTGATATCAGTAAGATAGAAAGCGATAAGATTGAAATAACTGAAAGCGAATATCATCCAAGAGAAATAATTGAAAATTTAGCTAGAATAGATGCTGTTAGAATAGGTGATAAACCAATAGATTTTAAACTTCATTTAGCTGCTGATTTACCTTATGAACTTATTGGAGATAAAGTTCATGTAAAACAAATTATTAATAATCTGATTTCAAATTCAATTAAGTATACTAATGAAGGTGAAATTAATTTAACAATAAACTGTATAAATAAAGGTGATAACTGTGATTTGATAATTACATGCCAAGATACAGGAATTGGTATTAAAGAAGAATATATTAGTAAATTATTTGGTAAGTTTGAAAGACTAGGAGTAGAGAAAAATACAACCGTTGAGGGCACTGGTCTTGGGCTTGCAATTACTAAGAAACTTATCGAGATGATGGGTGGAAAAATCAATGTTCAATCCACATATGGAAAAGGTAGTTTATTTGTAGTTTTCCTTCCTCAAAAAATAAGTAAATTAATAGATACACAAAAAGTTAATACAGATGGACCTATCATTATTCCAAAAGTTGTACCAGAAGTAGATTATAGTACTAAACGTATACTTGTTGTTGATGATAATGCTCTAAATATAAAAGTAGCTAGAAAGAGCTTAGCACCACTTAATTGTAATATTGATGAAGCTACTACTGGTATGAAGTGTATTGAAAAAGTAAAAAATGGTGAAAAATACGATGTAATTCTTTTGGACATAATGATGCCAGGATTATCTGGTTCTGAAACACTTAAAGAACTAAAAAACATTCCTGGATTCAGTATACCTGTTATAGCTTTAACAGCTGATGCTATTCAAGGAGCAAAAGAAAAATATATATCCGAAGGATTTAATGATTATATAGCTAAACCATTTAGTAAGGAGCAAATTAAAGAAAAACTAGATTTGATTTTTAAATAGGAGGGTTTTATGAAAAAAAAGACGAGAGGATTCGAAGTAGTAAAAGGATTTGAAGATAAGGGAATTAATATTCCAGTTAGAAAGACAGTAGCTTCAGCTGGATATGACATTGAATGTGCTGAAGATATAGTAATGCCAAAGTTTACTCCAGGAAGCAAACCAACATTAATTAAAACCGGATTAAAAGCTTATTTTGGTGATGATGAATGCTTACTATTATTAAATAGAAGTAGTGGACCTAAAAAAGGATTTATACTAGCTAACAGTGTTGGATTAATCGATTCTGATTATTATGGAAATCCTGATAATGATGGTCATTTGATGTTTGCCTTTTTTAACTGTAGTGATTACGATATAGAAGTAAAAAAAGGCGATGTTATAGGTCAAGCAGTATTCACTAAGTTTCTAGTAACGGATAATGATTCAGCATCTGGAAAGAGAACTGGTGGATTTGGATCAACCGATAAATAATAAAAATAATTAAGGAACTAAACATATAGTTCCTTTTAAATTGATTAAATGATTATTAATTAGTATAATTATATTATGATAGGTGAGTCTATGAAAAGAATAATGATTATATTATTTATTATATTGTTAATTATGGTGCCTAATATTACTTTTGCAGCCGATACTTGTGATCCAACAAGTGTAAAAATAGAATCTATTGAATTGAATGATACTAGAGGAAATATAGAGGAAAACAATACTCCTACTAGTAATGATAATGAGTTAAATATAGATTTAAATATGAATGTTCCAGGTGATTCTATAGAGTATAAGTTAACTCTAAAAAATACATCCGATACAGATTATTATTTCGATGAAAATAGTTTAGTAAAAAATATGGATAATGTTGAATATGAATTCAGTTATTCAGATGGAGATAACATAGTTAAGTCTGGTGAAGAGAAAATCGTAATATTAAAAGTAACATATAAAGATAAAGTAGCAGCAGAACAATTAAATAACGGAACGGTAACTCAAAATAATGTAGTTACAATTAATCTTACAAATAATAATATAAATATACCTGATACACTAAAAAATGGGAGTTTGGTATTAATATTTGGAATTACTTTATTAATAATAGCTGGGATATTGATGATATTTGAGCAAAGAAAAAGCTCATTATTATTAATGATGATTGCCATAGGTATACAGTTAATTCCTTTAACAGTTAATGCTTTATGTAAATGTGAACTAAATGTTAATAGCAAGATAGAAATAGATGGTAAAGATGCCATGTTTTTACCAGGTCAAGATTTAAATATTAAGATGAAACAATTAGCTGGAAATGATACATCTACTGTAACGAATCCTACTTCATTTAAAGATTCTTTAATAACATCATTTAAGTATTCTAGTGCTGAACCAAGTGAAGCTAATAAACAAAATGAAAATATAGTATCAACTCCTGAATCGGATTATCCAATATATATGTGGTTCGATAACGGGACAATGTATTGGTGGAGTGAAGATAAAACACCATCTTTAAATGATAATGCTAGCTATATGTTCTATTATATTAATAATCTAAATGATTTAGAAGGAGTCGAATTATTTGATTTGTCTACGAGTACTAATCTTTTTAGTATGTTTGGCGATAGTAGTATACAAAATTTAGATTCCCTAGAAAAATGGAATGTATCTAAAATTACAAATATGGGTTTTATTTTTGCTTCATGCAGGCAGTTAACTGATATGAAAGGTATTAAGAACTGGGATGTAACTAATGTTGAATCGATGGCTGGACTATTTAATTCATGTACGGAATTAGAAGAGATTGATTTAAGTAATTGGGATACTCGATCTTTAACTAATATTCAAAGTATGTTCTTGATGGCTAGTCCTAGAAATGTTGTTGGTTCAGGAAAAATTAAAAGAATAATATTATCTGATAAATTTGATACAAGTAAAGTTAATAATTTTTCTCTACTTATAGCTGGTAATAGTGAAATAGAGGATTTTAATTTCCTTAGACAATTGGATACTTCAAGTGCTACATATTTTTCAGGGACATTTGCTAATACAAATTTTGCTGATACTACTTATATTAGTAATTGGAGAACACCAAAATTAACAGTTTTAGAGTCTACTTTTGCAAATACAAATATAACTAGTTTTGATGGATTAGAAAATTGGGATGTATCAAATGTCTTTACATTTAATCGCGCTTTTAATGGATTATCAATTAGCAGTTTTGAACCAATTTATAATTGGAATACCGCTGGAGCTAGTACTTTTGAATATACTTTTGCAAATTGTAGAAATGTTACTGAATTGGATTTAAGTAAATGGAAACCTACGAACTTAACGAGTATATCTAATATGTTTAGTGGTATGAGTAACTTAGAGGAATTGGATATAAGTGGTTTAGATACTAAAAATGTAACGAACTTTACAAGATTATTTAATGGTTCAAGTAAACTAAAACATATATATGTGGGAGAGAATTGGAATACTGAAGCAAATACTGGTGATACTACAGAGGTCTTTCCAACTTCTTCAGAACTTCGTAATTTTAATAATACAAATACGAATTATAGAGATTTAATATATGCGCATTATGGTGAAGGAGGATACTTAACACTTAAAAGTAATTAATGAGGAGATAGTATTATGAATAAAAAATTATTATTATTATTAATAGTTTTTATGATGATTCCTATGAGAGTATTAGCAGCTGATGAATGTGATCCATCAAGTGTAAAAATAGAAAATGTTGAAGTAAATGATACTAGGGGAAATATCGAAGAAAATAGTAATCCAACAAGTGACAATAACGAACTTAATCTAGACTTAAATATGAATGTACCAGGGGATTCAATTGAGTATAAATTGACTTTAAAGAATACCTCAGAAGAAGACTATTATTTCGATGAAAATAGTTTAGTAAAGAATATGGATAATGTAGAATATGAATTCAGTTATTCCGATGGAGACAACATAGTTAAGTCTGGAGAAGAGAAAATAGTAATATTAAAAGTAACATACAAAGATAAAGTAGCAGCTTCTCAACTTGATAACGGTGTTATGAGTCAAAATAATACAGTTACACTTAATTTGACAAATAGAAATATAAATATACCTGATACTTTAAGAAATGCAAATATAGCAATAATAATATTTGTTTCGCTAGTAATAATTGCTGGCTTACTTATGATACTTAAAGAAAGAAAAGCATCGGTACTAGTATTATTAATCGGAGTCAGTATTTCGTTAATACCATTAACAGTACACGCATTGTGCAAATGTGAATTAAACGTTAATAGTAAAATAGAAATAGATGGAAAAGAAGCAATATTCTTACCAGGCGATGAAGTTAATATTAAAATGAAACAACTTGCGGGAGATGATACTTCTCAAAGTAGAATCGGTACTAAAAATTATACTATAAAATCTATAATTCATTCGGATGTTGAACCAACTGATTCTAATAAAGAAGAAAAGAATATTGTCTCAACAGATGAATCTACCTATCCAATATATATGTGGTATGATAACGAAGCAATTTATTGGTGGAGTGAAGATAAGACTCCGTCTTTGAATGAAGAAGGCGGCTATGTGTTTGTATATATGTTTGAATTGAACAATATAGAAGGAATAAGTGATTTTGATCTATCCAATACTACTGAACTAACATTTATGTTCTTTGGTGATGCATTAACAAATGTAGATGCGCTCGAAAAATGGAATGTAGAAAATGTAACTAATCTTAATGGCTTATTATATAGAAATAAAAAAATAACGGATGTTAGTGGTATTAAAAAATGGAATGTAAAAAAAGTAACTAGTTTAGAAAATGTTTTTGCTAGTTGTTATATGCTAGAAGAAATAGATCTAAGTAATTGGGAGACGGATTCGTTAATTTCTATGTTTAGTACTTTTGGAATGTGGAATGATAATGGAAGACCAACTCTTGAGGGTACATTAAAGAGAATTATTTTATCTGATAAGTTCGATACATCAAAAGTTACTAATATGCAAGGATTATTTGCAAATAATGATGAGATTGAAGATTATAGTTTTTTAAAATACATAGATGTTTCTAGCAATACTATTGGGTATACAATGTTTCAGAATAATAGTAATTTCACAACCGATGATTTAGTTTATTTAAAGAATTGGGATACTTCAAAGTTTGAATCATTTCAATATATGTTTTTTGCAGATAAAAAAATAAATTCACTTGAACTACTTAAAGACTGGAAAACTTCTAATGTTGTTTATGCAGGATATATGTTCCATGGGCTTACAAATTTAGAGAATTTAAATGGTTTAGAAAAATGGGATATGTCTGAAGTTACAGACATTAACTATATGTTCTATAATACTGGAATCACTGATTTATCACCAATTAAGGATTGGAATACTTCAAGTGTTGAAAAAATGGATCATATATTTGGTAGTTATTCTGCTAACCCAGGATTAACTAGTTTGTTGCCATTAAAAAAATGGAATGTATCAAATGTAAAAACAATGGGAGGAATCTTTAATAATAGAACTGGTATTACTTCACTTTCTGGATTAGAAGATTGGAATGTTTCTAATGTTGTAAAAAGAAGCGAAGGAAGTGAAACAGATAATTTAGCCTTCAAAAATGCTTTTAGTAATATGACAGCTTTAGAGGATGCAAGTGCTATTGATGATTGGGAAATAAATAGTTCAGCTGATTTTACAGACATGTTTAAAAATACACCAGTTCATCCAGAGTTTTCTAAAGTAAGTGGTTCATGGAATGACGGAACCTTTATACCTGAATAGAAGGCACAATTATGTGCCTTTTAAATTGATTTAAACTAATTATATTAGTATAATTAATATAGAATAGGTGAGACTTATGAAAAAGTGTATTTTATATATATTGATTGCTATTATGATATTAATACCAAGTATTGTATTCGCAGCTGATGAATGTGATCCATCAAGTGTAAAAATAGAAAATGTTGAAATAAATGATACTAGAGGAAATATCGAAGAAAATAGTAATGCAACCAGTAACAATAATGAATTAAATTTAGATTTAAACATGAATGTCCCAGGCGATTCAATAGAGTATAAATTAACACTAAAGAATACATCTGATACCGATTATTATTTTGATGAAAATAGTTTAGTAAAGAATATGGATAATGTTGAATATGAATTCAGTTATTCAGATGGAGATAACATAGTTAAGTCTGGAGAAGAGAAAATAGTAATATTAAAAGTAACATATAAAGATAAAGTAGCAGCAGATCAATTAAATAATGGAAGTATGACTCAAAATGATGTAGTTACACTCAATTTGACAAATAAAAGTATAGATATACCAGATACTTTAAAAAATTCGAAGACTGTATTAATCATAGTTGTATTATTAATAATTGTTGCAGGTATATTATTGATATTAAAACAAAGAAGAACTTCTCTAATGGTGATAATATTTGCTTTTTGTATACAATTAATACCATTAACTGTATTAGCATTATGCAAATGTGAATTAAATGTTAATAGTAGAATAGAAATAGATGGAAAAGAAGCAATATTTTTAACAGGTATGGAAGTAAATACAAAGATGAAAGCTTTAGCAGGTGATGATTTAACTACTGTTTCTAGTGGGTACGCTTTTTCAGATACTAATATTACGTCAATTAAATATTCTAATAGCGAACCAATTGATTCTAACAAAGAAGAAAAGAATATTGTTTCAACAGATGAATCTAACTATCCAATATATATGTGGTATGACAATGGAACGATATATTGGTGGAGTGAAGATAATACACCTAGTTTGAATAGAGATGCAAGATTTATGTTTGTATATTTAAAGAATTTGTCAGATATTTCTGGAGTAGAAAATTTTGATACAAGTGATACTGAATTATTGTATTATACTTTTTATTATGACAATCTAGAAAATGTAGATGCTTTAAGGAAATGGAACACTGGAAAAGTTGGAACTTTATATGCCTTTTTAGCAATCAATCATTCTTTAAATGATATAAGTGGAATTGCAAATTTTGATACTTCTAGTTTAGTAAATATGGGAATGCTTTTTTATGATGATACATCGTTAACTACTATAGAACCTATAAAAAATTGGGATGTAAGTAATGTCGAAAATTTCAGTGCTTTATTAACACATGCTATTTCATTAAGGTCATTATCAGGACTTGAAAATTGGAACACAAAAAGTGCAAAATATATGAATAATACATTTAGTAATCTTACTCTGATTGAAAGCATTGAAGAAATTAGAAATTGGGATACTTCAAATGTTAGTTATATGCAAGCAACTTTCTCCTATGATAATAATTTGAAATCTCTAGAACCTATAAAAAATTGGGATGTATCAAATGTTGAAAAAATGGATTCATTATTTAATCATAATATTTCATTGACCTCTCTTGAAGGTTTAGAAAATTGGGATACTTCTAAAGTAGATTCGATGCAATCAATGTTTCATAACTGTGTAAATCTTGAGGATGCAAGCGCAATAAGTGATTGGGATGTGTCAAATGTAGAATATATTAATCATATGTTTAATATATCTAATGATGTTATTACAGAACAAAAATATAGTAATTTACCAAATCTTAATATTAAAAATTGGAATATGCCAAAGGTAAAAAAATATGATTACTTTATTGAAAGTTTAAGATATGTTGAAACAGAATTTACAATTAGAAGTACAAGCGTAGAATCATACGAGGGAATGCTTGGTGATTGCGCTAAAGGTCCTGGAAGAGTAGTAATTAACTATACTAGTGAATCAGAGGAGATTGTTGATCAAATGTTAGCAACCGTATCTAATAACCCTAATATTGTTAAGGGAGAATTAGTTGAATAAATCTTTATAATTTAATGAAAGGAATATGTTTATGTTTAAATTTCTTTTAATACTTTTAATTATTTTTACGCCTATTAATGTTTTTGCAGCTGATGAATGTGATCCATCAAGTGTAAAAATAGAAAATGTTGAAGTAAATGATACTAGGGGAAATATCGAAGAAAATAGTAATGCCACTAGTAACAATAATGAATTAAATCTAGATTTAAACATGAATGTTCCAGGAGACTCGATTGAGTACAAATTGACTCTAAAGAATACATCCGATACAGACTATTATTTTGACGAAAATAGTTTAGTAAAGAATATGGATAATGTTAAATATGAATTCAGTTATTCAGATGGTGATAACATAGTTAAGTCTGGAGAAGAGAAAATAGTAATATTAAAAGTAACATATAAAGATAAAGTAGCAGCAGATCAACTTGATAATGGTGTTATGAGTCAAAATAATACTGTGACACTTAATTTAACAAATAAAAATATAAATGTACCAGATACATTGAAGAATAGAAGTGTTTTATTAATTTTTGGAGTTATATTAATAATAATATCTGGAATAATGATGATTATAAATGAAAAAAAATCATCAACATTACTATTATTAATTGGAGTAGGTATTTCATTAGTACCAATAACCGTACACGCATTATGCAAATGTGAATTAAATGTTAATAGTAAAATAGAAATAGATGGGAAAGAGGCAACATTCTTAGTTGGCGATGAAGTTAATGTTAAAATGAAGGAGTTAGCTGGTGATGATACATCTGGTTTAGAAAATGGATATACTTTTGCTGATCAGAATATTTTAGCTATAAAAAAATCAGATATTGAACCAAGCTCATCTAATAAAGAAGAAAAGAATATAGTATCTACGCCTGATTCATTATATCCAATCTATATGTGGTTTGATAATGGAACAATATATTGGTGGAGTGAAGATAATACACCATCTTTAAATGATAATTCAAGACGAATGTTTTATAATATGACTAAATTAAATGATATTGAAGGATTGTCTACATTTGATACTTCAAATGCTAGTAAAATAAATATATTGTTTACGTTTGATGATTTACGTAGTATTGAACCATTAAGGAATTGGAATACAAGTAAGGTAACAGCAATGGGAAACCTTCTTTATAAAAATGAAAACTTGAATTCTATTAAAGCACTTGAAAATTGGGATACATCAGGTGCAACTAGTTTGGCTGGAATGTTTTATTTCCTTACATCTTTAGAGTCATTAGAGGGAATTGAAAAATGGGATGTATCTAATGTTACTAATATGAATCTTACTTTTAACAATACTAGGATAAAAAGTGTATTACCTTTAAAGAATTGGAATACTTCTAAAGTTACTACTATGGAATATACATTTAGTGGATGTGAAAAACTAGAAAATTTGGATGGTCTAGAAAATTGGGATACATCAAACGTTAATACAATGTTCCTTACTTTCAACTATTGTGTGTCTTTAGAAAATATGAATGGAATTAAAAATTGGAATGTTTCAAAAGTAACTAATATGCATCAACTATTTTCATCAACAGTTAATTTAACAACAGTTGATCTAAGTAATTGGTCGCCTGATTCGTTGGAAATTATGTCGAATATTTTTGGTATGTGGAATAATGACGGAACAGCTCGATTGGATTCAAAATTAACTTATGTCGATATTAGTAGTTTTAGTAAAGCACCATTAACTGATATTACTATGGCATTTTCAAATACTGTAAATTTAACAAAAATAAATGGTATTGAAAATCTTAAAACGGATAATGTTACTAGTATGCATCATGCTTTTTCTGGCACTTTGGGCCTAAAAAGTTTAGACTTAAGTAAATGGAATACTTCAAATGTAACTAAAATGAATTCGATGTTTGCTGGTTCAGGCTTAGAAGAATTAGATATAAGTGGTTTTGATACTCGAAATGTTACAAATTTTAGTTCTATGTTTAATCGCTCTACAAATTTAAAACATATTTATGTTGGGCCTAATTGGGACACGAGCAGTAATATAGAAGGTACAGAAACAGTCTTCCCTGAAATTTCTGATCTTCCTAATTTTGATACTAACAATTCTGATTATAGAGATTTAAGTTATGCACATACAGGTGAAGGTGGATATTTAACGCTAAAGACTAACTGATATTAAGGAGATTATTTTATGAAAAACAAAATATTATTACTTATATTTATGATTCTTTTGATTCCTATTAATGTTTTTGCGGCTGATGAATGTGATCCAACTAGTGTAAAAATTGAGTCTGTCGAATTAAATGATACTAGAGGTAATGTTGAAGAGAACAACAATCCAACAAGTAATAATAATAATTTAAATTTAGATTTAAATATGAATGTTCCAGGAGACTCAATAGAGTACAAATTGACTTTAAAAAATACGTCAGAAGAAGACTATTATTTTGATGAGAATAGTCTAATAAAGAATATGGATAATGTAGAATATGAATTCAGTTATTCCGATGGAGATAACATAGTTAAGAGTGGAGAAGAAAAGATAGTAATATTAAAAGTAACATATAAAGATAAAGTAGCAGCAGATCAATTAGATAATGGTGTTATGAGCCAAAATAATACGGTTACACTTAATTTGACAAATAATTCATTAAATGTACCAGATACATTGAAGAATAGAAGTGTTTTATTAATTTTTGGAGTTATATTAATAATAATATCTGGAATAATGATGATTATAAATGAGAAAAGATCATCAACATTGCTATTATTACTTGGAGTAAGTATTTCATTAATACCAATTACTGTCCATGCATTATGTAAATGCGAGTTAAATATTAACAGTAAAATTGAAATCAATGGAATGGAGGCAGAATTTTTGCCTGGAAAAGAAGTATCTGTGAAGATGAAATTATTAGCAGGTGATGATTTATCCGGTGTAACTAATGGGTATTCATTTGAAAATACCAGTATTGTTGCAGTAAAGTATTCGCAAAATGAACCAGATTCTTCAAATAAAGAAGATAAAAACATAGTATCAATTCCTGAATCATTATATCCAATATACATGTGGTTCGATAATGGAACTATTTATTGGTGGAGTGAAGATGAAACACCATCATTAAATGAAGATGCTTCATATATGTTTGGTGCGCTAACTAGTCTTTCTGATATCTCTGGCCTTGAAAAGATGGATGTTTCTAATACTGAAATATTATCTAGTATATTTTTATATAGCGGGTTAACAGATGTAAATTATTTACAAAAATGGAAAACTTCTAATGTTACTATTATGAAAGATATATTCTTTAATAATAAATCGTTAATTAATCTAGAAGGTTTAAGAAATTGGGATATATCTAGTGTAGACAATATTTATAGAGCATTTGCAAGCAATTTATCGCTTCAGTCTTTAAATGGATTAGAAACATGGGATGTATCAAATGTTACTAATATGTCATATGTTTTTTCTCAGTGTAAAGAATTAGTTGATATAAGTGCACTTGAAAATTGGGATACTTCTAATGTAGAAAACATAAGTTTTTTATTAGGCAGCTGTAAGGAATTGGTTGATGTTTCCGCTTTAAAATACTGGAATGTAGAAAAAGTTAGCAATATGAAGGGACTGTTTAATTCATGTTGGCATATAGATGAAATTGATTTTAGTAATTGGAGTACAAAATCTTTAACAAATGCTAGTAATATGTTTGGAATGAGCTATGATGCACAGGGAAACACAGGTGGAGATATAAAAAAGATAATATTATCAGATAAATTTGATACGAGCAAAGTAACTGATATGTCTTATATGTTCTATAACAATAATCATTTTGAGGATTATAATTTTCTAGATTATATAGATACATCGAGTGTTACTAATATGGAAGGTATGTTTTGTAAAAATAGTAAGCTAACAAACTTGGAAAAGTTATCTAGATGGGATGTATCAAATGTTACAAGCTTTAATTTCATGTTTAGTGATTCATCAAATATAACTGATACAAGTGCAATCAAAGATTGGAATATAAGAAGAGATGCCACTTTTGAGCACATGTTTCATAATGGAGTTGTACCTCCAGAATTTACAAATGTTACAGGAACATGGAATAGAGGTACATTTACACCTGATTAGTAGGTAAATAAATAATATAAAATATGAGATGCTAAAGATAAAGCATCTTTTTATTTGATTTAAAACAATTTGAAAAGTATAATTTAAATAGGCTAGGTGAACTCATGAAAAAGATAATAATATTATTCCTAATTGTCATATCTTTTTTTGTTGGCGTTGGTAAAACATATGCTTATGAAGATTGGAATTTTGATGATTATGTTCCATATAAGGATTTTAATGAGTTTTCTAATCAGTATAGAAATGATGCTAAATCAAAATTCAAGAAGGCCATAATTACTTTTATTGTTGCTTTTCCATTTTTAATCTTTTCACTCTTTATGCTTGTGATGGGCCTTTTTGCTTTTGATTATTCGTTTGATTTTTTTGGTATAACCGCATTCATAAGTATAGTATGCTTAACATCTTTCATCGTTATCTCAATCATCAAGTACAAAAAGAGCATTCAATTAATTAATAATGGTCAAGTTATAAGAGGTATTCCTTTTAAATATGTAGATATAACTGTTTATAAAGAGTCAAAAGCAATTAGTTATGGAATTAAACTTGACTACAAGTTAAATGAAAATGACTTATTTATAAAAGAGAAAGTATACGATCATATAATCTATAAAAATACAACTTGTTCTTTAATAGTAGATCCTAATGACCATAATAATTATTATATAGATTGGGATATCCCAGATAGAAGCACTTAAGTGCTTTTTTTAATATAATTGATTTCTATTTTTTAAATCTTCATCATAGAGAATGGTTATTCTTTTGCCTTTTGTTTCGATAAATCCTTCTTCTCGCATAAATGATAATTCTCTTGCCATAGCAGCTCTATCGACAGATAAATAACTTGCTAGGTCGGTGTAATTGTTTGGAAGATATATATTTCTTGAATGGTTTTTCTTTCTCTCTATTGAGAAATAATCTAATAATTTGTTTCTTATTGTTCGATTTGATAGTATTTGCAATCTTTCATTCTTTTCTTTAATCTTTTCATGAATGATATCAAATAAGTTCAATATGAAGATATTGTAATATTTATTATCGGTATTATCCGTTTTAATTAGTTGCTTATAATCAAAAGTAACAATTTTAGTTGGTTCTTTTGTTATTATTTGATACTCTCTATTGTTGATTAAAGAGATATCTGTTCCAAATATTTGATTCTCTATTAGAGATTCAACTATGATTTTGCTTCCTTTGTAGTCTAAATAGATAACATCACATCTTCCTTCAAGGATTATTCCAATCATATTATCTGTTCTAATTGTCGATATAATGTCTATATTTACATCATAATTAAATATATGACCTTCAGTTAATTGAAGGACTTTTTTAATGTTTTTTTCAGGTATATTGTCAAATGGTGAAGACATTTTTACCACCTCTAAAAAAATTTTATCAATTATTGTAAAATGTTGCAATTGCAACAATCATAATTTTTAATATGTGATATTATTTTTATAAAGATAGGAGAGAAAAAGGAGAGGTAATTTAAAATGAAAATCATCAAAAGAGATGGACACATTGTAGATTATATGCCTGAAAAGATCGAAAACGCTATTAAAAAAGCAAATGAAGAAGTTGCTGAAGAAGATAGAGTAACAGATCAACAAATCAAGAATATAATCAAATATATTGAAAACTTAAAAAAGAAAAGAATGTTAGTTGAAGACATTCAAGACATTATTGAAATGAGACTTATGTCTCTTGGAAAGTATGCTTTAGCTAAAGAATATATTACCTATAGATATACTAGAGAATTAGTTAGAAAAAGTAATACTACCGATTTGACTATCAAGGAGTTAATCGATGGTGAAAGTGAATATTGGAATACGGAGAATTCTAATAAAAATGCTAAAGTTGTAACAGTTCAAAGAGATTATCTAGCAGGAATTACAAGTACTGATATCACGCGCAGGTTCTTGCTTCCTGAAGATATTGTTAAAGCTCATGATGAAGGAATAATTCATTTTCATGATGCAGATTATTTTGCACAGAATGCTCTTCATAATTGTGACTTGATTAATCTTGAAGATATGCTTCAGAATGGTACGATTATGAATGGGGTAATGATCGAAAAACCACATAAATTTTTAACAGCTATGACTATTGCTACTCAGATCATTCTTGCTGTAACTGGTAGCCAGTATGGTGGATGTACTATTTCACTTACGCATTTAGCACCTTTTGTAAGAGATAGTTATAATCGTTATCTTGAAAAATACAAGAAAAGAAAAATGTCTAAAGAAGAGCAAATCAAATTTGCTAAAGAAGACTTGAAGAAAGAAATAACAGATGGTGTGCAAACTTTCCAATATCAAGTTAATTCGATGAATAATACGAATGGACAAGCACCATTTTTGAGTGTAAACATGTATCTAGGTGAGACAGATGAATACAAAGATGAGCTTGCTATGATAATCGAAGAATTCTTAAATCAGAGAATAGAAGGAATGAAAAATGAAAAAGGAGTTTATATTACTCCTGCATTTCCTAAATTATTATATGTATTGGAAGAAGATAATATTAATCCCAAAAGTAAGTATTATTATTTGACTGAACTTGCTGCTAAATGTACAGCTAAAAGAATGGTACCTGATTATATATCAGAAAAAATAATGAAAGAACTAAAGAAAAATGAATATGGTGAAGGTGAATGTTATCCTTGCATGGGATGTAGATCATTCCTTACACCAGACAGATCTATTAGTTTAGGTAATATTGCTCGTGCTAAAAATTATGTTCCAGGCAAAGGTAAATATTATGGTAGATTTAATCAAGGTGTAGTAACTTTGAATCTTCCTGATGTAGCTTTATCAAGTGGAAAAGATATGGATTTGTTTTGGAATATACTTGAAGAAAGGCTAGCTCTTTGCCATAAAGCATTACAGATTAGACATAAAAGATTAGCAGGGGCAACTAGCGATATAGCACCAATTCTTTGGCAAAATGGAGCGCTTGCTCGTCTTGATAAGGGTGAAAGCATTCATGAACTTCTTCATCATGGATATTCAACTATATCACTTGGATTTGCTGGGCTTTATGAATGTGTTAAATATATGACTGGACATTCACATACCGATAATGGTGAAGGTAAAGAATTCGGCTTAAAAGTACTTCAAAGATTAAATGACGCTTGCAAAGAATGGAAACAGGCTGAGGATATAGATTATTCTGTATATGGTACACCAATCGAATCTACTACTTATAAATTTGCAAAGGGATTAAAGGAAAGATTTGGAATAATTAAAGGGATTACAGATAGAGATTATATTACTAATAGTTATCATGTTCCTGTATTTGAAGAGATAGATGCCTTTACTAAGCTTAAATTGGAAAGCGAGTTTCAAAAACTTGCCCCAGGTGGAGCAATAAGTTATGTTGAAACTCCAAATTTACAAAATAATATTCCTGCTGTAATAGAAATAATTAAGTTTATATACGATAATATTATGTATGCAGAATTAAATACCAAAAGTGATTACTGTCAGGAGTGTGGATACGATGGTGAAATACTTTTGGATGATAATCTAGAATGGTATTGTCCAAATTGTGGAAATAGGGATCATGCTAAATTAAATGTAGCAAGAAGAACATGTGGATATATTGGAAGCAATTTTTGGAATAAGGGAAGAACTCAGGAAATTAAGGAAAGAGTACTTCATGTAGATAACAAGGAAGATGTAGCTTAATGGCTAGGTATAGAATTATTCGTAAAATGGATATTGCCGATGGCCCTGGAGTTAGAGTATCAATATTCTTTCAAGGATGCCCATTTCATTGCAAAAATTGTTTTAATGAAGAAACTTGGCCATTCGATGATGGGAAAGAATTCACTGGAGAAGAAATAAATCATATTATCGATTTGGCTAATGAAGATTATTATCGAGGTTTATCGATATTGGGTGGAGAAAGTTTACATCCAAATAATATTGATGGAGCAACATTATTAGCAAAGAAATTTAAAGAAATTTATAAAAATAAAAAAGATATATGGCTTTGGACTGGATATTCTTTCGAGGAAGTTAAAGATAAAGAGATAATGAACTATATAGATTATGTAGTTGATGGAAGATATGTTGAAGATCTTCACGATTTTAGATTGCTATATAGAGGAAGTAAAAATCAAAGAATAATCGATGTAAAAAAGAGTATTAAGAATAACAATATCGTTATAATGGATGAACGATTAATTAAATAGAAAAGGAACTAGTAATAGTTCCTTTTTGTGTAGATATTAGTAAATAGGCTAGTAGTTTCTTTCTTTTTGTGACAAAAGTAGTATGTTTGTTATATAATAGAATTAGGTGAGAATGCTATGGAAAATATGGTTGTAAAATCTAGTGATATTGAATTCGTTAAGGATGATGTGAATTCTATCGTAAAAGAACTAAATGATTTAAACGATGAAATAAAATCTAAATTTAAAGCAGTTTCAGTAACTGGACTATATTCTGAAGGATTAAATAATATTTCTCTATATATAAGTAATTTAATTGATAGATATAATGCCTCAATAAGAGTATTAAATAAATTTGAAGATGATATTTCTACTACAGAGGATTATTTTTCTTATAAGTTTAAAGATGTTTATGTACCTGATGTTGATGGAACAACAAATAGTTCTGTTAAACGTGATGGATTGGATGATAATAATCCAATGTCTGAGATTATAAGAAAAAAGCAAGCTATGATTAATAAGATGGTAGATAATTTTAATACAGATAATCTTAAAGAAAGTTCTTTTGAAGATAATTATAATGGATCTAAAAAACAGATTGGTATTTAGAAAATGAAGATAATGACGATGCTCTAAAGCATGCAAAAGTACAAGATAATTATAATGTAATAGATTCTAATAGATTGGTTAATATTTCAAAAAATGATGAATTAGAAATCAAAAAAATGGATGGAAATTATGAAGAAATAACCAATAAGAATTTAATAAAAGTTACTAATAATAGGGCATTATGAAATGTGAATGACATATCTAATTTTCAAACAGCGAATAAATATGAAACTGGAAACCAATCTAATGGTTCAATTAACTAATTAATGGTGGTGATTTTATGAAATTTGATTTGCTTGTTGATACAGCAGCTTTAAAAAATGTTGCAGATAAAAGTGCATCATATACGAGTGAAATGAATGAAATTTTGAAGGGATTGGAAGAATCTATATCTTCTGCTTTTGAAGCTTGGAAAGGTGAAGAATCTGAAAAAGTGAAACTAGCACTAGATAATGCTGTAATAGACTTGACTAGTGTTGCTAATTCATATAATGAATTGGAAGAACTAATTAGAGAAATAAATAATAAATATTTAGAAATTGATGATGAAAGTGCAAGTCTTTTATTTGAACTAGAAAATAGGTGAATAGTATGTATGTAGATTTTGAGAAATTAACTATAGCAATAGACAATCTAAACGAATATTATAATAAATTAAAAGAAAATTATACAAACCAAAGTAAAAATTATGATTTATTAAAAGATGATACCATTTGGAATGGTTCAGCTAAAATAAATGAAATATTAAAATATGAAGAAATATCTAATTCATATAGTACAACATTAGATAATCTAAATAAGCAAATAGAATTTTTACGTAGTGTAAAAGAGAACTACGAAAACCAGGATAAGAATTTATTAAATAAGACAGAAGAATTATAAAATAATACAATAAAAGGAAGTGATAAATAGATGAATACTAAGGATACTTTAAGTTACCATAGGATTCAAAATCTAGATTCAAATAATGAAAGCGAAGTTATTTCATTAATAGAAAGATTTGATCATATTGTTGATAAAAGTAATGAACTAGTAGAAACTTCATCTTGTATAGTTGGGGATTTTGGTAATAAATATAGATCTTATAATGAAAATCTATATACTGATGCTAATAAACTTTTATCACATTTCGATAAGAATTTTATTATTGCAATGAAGGATTTGGATAAAATAATTAGTAATACTAAAAGAATTGAAGAAATAACTGGTGAAATTAAGCAATTGGAATATGAAGATTCTAACCAAAAAGAAAGATTAAAAAAGGAACAATTAGAAAAATATTTATCTATGGATGATGAGCCTATAAAAAGTTCAGCAGTTCAAATACAAAGTAGAGATAATCATGATATTAGTTTAGAAGGGGAACTAATAGATAAATATTCGGAGCATTCTTTTTATTACGAAAATTCTAATTTAAATCCCAAGGTTATGGAATTAAAAAATAAGATTAGAGAATTGACTGGAAAACAAGATGTTAATGTACTTAAAAAGGATGGTTTGATTTCTACAGGAAAAGAAAAAGATATTGAACCTATTAATCTTGAAGAATCGTTTTCTAAATCTATGGAATTGGAAGATTTGTTAATAAGCTATGAGGATTTACTTAAAGATGAGTCTGATAAATATCAATATGAAATGAATAATATCAAGGTTGAAAATCCTAAACGAAATGCTTTGCGTAATGAGATTAGTGAATTAAATAGTGAAAATAGAAGATTAATTGCTGAAATTAATGAACTATCAAGTATCAAGATACAATAGATAGTGGGTGAGTAGTATATGCTAGATAATGTGGAAGTATTTTGCCATAGTAGTATTAAAATAAGTAAAGATAGAATAGTTTATTTTGATCCTTACAATATTGATAAAGAATATAAAGATGCAGATATTATTTTTATTACCCATGATCATTTTGATCATTATGATATAAATAGTATATTAAAAATAAGAAATGATAATACCCATATTGTTGTTCCTTTCTCTTTGAAAGATGAAGTTGTTAAATACTTTGATGATGAACATATTCATCTAGTTGAACCACAAAATGAATATAATGTATATGGTATTAATTTTAGTACTATATGGGCATATAATATTGGTTCTGACTTTCATCCAAAAGAAAATAAATGGGTAGGTTATTTAGTTAATATAGCTGGATATAAGTATTATGTTATGGGTGATACATCGGAGACAATAGAAAGCAAGTGTGTAAAATGTGATGTTCTTTTTGTTCCAATAGGTGGAAAATTTACAATGGATAGAAATGATGCAGTTCATTTAACAAATATAGTTGGGCCAAAAATAGCTGTACCTATTCATTATGGTAGTATAGTAGGTACAAAAGAAGATGCTGAATACTTTATAAAAAATATTGATAAAAGTATCGAAGGAATTATTTTAATTAAATAATGATAAAAAGAGTATTGAATTTAATCAATACTCTTTTAATTTGTCTTGCTTAAGCAACCATTCTGTCAGTTATTTCAAAGTCTACTGTTCGTTTATGAACATTTGCACCTTTTACTAATACTTTAACTTTATCACCTATACAGTATCTATCATCATCTTGTTTCCCAACAAGTGCACCTAGTCCTCTGTTGAATCTGTATTTTCCTGTTTGAATACTATCTATATTAACTTTACCTAATACTTGATTGTCAGATTTTATCAATAAACCTGATGGATTAATATCCATAATCATACCATTAAATTCTTCTCCTAAATGTGATGACATATATTGTGCCATGTACATTTTATTAGCTTCCTGAGTAGCTTTATCAGCTTTAATTTCCATTTGCGATGCTTTTTTTGCAATTTCTGTTAACTCTGAAAAACTTAATTCGTCTAATACACCAGCATCTATATAATCAAATTGTTTATTGTTGATGAAATCGCCAATTCTTCTTATTGGTGAAGTACACTGCGCATATGAATTTAATGCTAATCCATAGTGGCCTAAATCCGATGTTGAATAGAATGCTTTTGGCATAGCCCTTAGAAGTTGAGATGAATAAGCATCGTATCTCGGATCATTTTTAATAGCATTTATTACTTTAGCTACCTCTCTTGGATTTTGAATATTTTCAATTTCTTTAATATTGTATTTACCGCTAGCATTAATCATTCTGATAACCTGATTAAATTTCTCTGGATCAGGGGCAAGTTCGACACGATTAATATTTCTAAAACCATTCGCAGCTGCATATTCATCTGCTAATTCGTTAACAAGTATAGCAAAATGTTCGATTATTTTTCTAGCTTCTATATTATCTAAAGGATGAAATCCAATAGCTTGCATTCTATTATCGAAAACTATGCCTACATCTTGACTCTTGAAGTTGCAAGCACCTCTAAGTAATTTTCTTCTTTCAAGATGAAGTGTTATTTCATAAAGTTTTCTTAAAGCATCTACGTATGGTATGTAATCATCTTTGACTATGTCTCTAGTTATGATGTTGTTTACATCGTGATAGTTCATTTTTTTTCTTGATCTTATTACAGATTGAACGTTTTTATAATTAACTATGTTATAGTCTTTGTCAAATTCTATTAAATGAGTTCTTGCTAATCTGTCTTCGTTTGGGTTTAATGAGCCGATTCCATTACATAATTTTCTACAAAACATAGGATCTGAATGTTCACCAAGATATACGGAAGTATCACGTTCAAGTGCATCATTAAATATTGCACTATGAATACTTACATATGCTGAAATAAGACTTATTGGAACTCCTACCAAAGTGTTTCTGTTAGGTAATGTTTTAATAAAAAGTCCATCATCGATATCCTGAGTTTTTTCATCATCGATTGTAAAACTTTTTTCTCCTCTTAAATCAACTCTTCCGATAAAGTCCTTTGGAAGTACTCTATCAGGAAGTTCTTCTTCTTCTTTTTGTGCTAAACTAGAAAATGTTAATGGGAAGCCATTTTTAGCAGCAATAGTTTTTTCCTCTAGAGCTAAGTCATCTTTTTTTCCTATTTTAGTTTGAATATGACAATAGGTATTATCTCCTTCGGTTCTATCTATTTTTAGAAGTAATCTATCGTTTAGTTCAACCTCTGCCATGTCTTCATCCGAAAGAATAATATTATTGCTGAAAGGTTCAAACAATGGGGTAAATTTTCCATCGATATAATTTACAGTTAATAATCCATTATTTCTTTCGATAACATGTTTGACCTTAGCTTTTTTCTTATCTTTATCGATTAATTCTAAAAGAACCATATCTTCATCCAAAGCATCTTTTATATCGTTACTATTAATATGAAATTTGTAGCTACCAAAGTTAACTATTCCATTATTTTCTCTATTGATATGAAGCTTTCCATAGATTATATCACCACGTTCAATTATTCTATTAAACAGTATTTCGTCACCTTTAGCATCATGCAATAAATTTTTAATAGCACTAAATAATTCTTCCGTTGTTACATTAAAAATCTGTTCCATCTCTTTTAAGGTTATATTATCTTCATCCATTATTGCTTTTTTCAAATTACTTAATTTAATCATATAAACCTCACAATTTGTCTTAATATTCTATAACAAAAATAAGTAATTATAAAGGAAAAATATTAAAATTATTAGTTAATAAGACCAAATAGTGACTAAGATTGTTTTTTTATTAATCATAAGGTTGAAAAAAAATATATAATTATATATACTAATAGTAGGTGATAATTATGAGAGAGAATATAAATAAAAAGATTTTTTTGAGTTCGTTATTGATTTTGATCAGTATTATTTCATTATTTAATTATAGTACTACTATAATTACTCAAAATAAGGAAAAAATGGAAGATAAAGTTGATACAAATGGAGCTAATGCTGGTGAATACATGAGATTGGATAAGACTGTTATTAGCTGTAAAAAAGGTCAAAAAGTTATGGTAACAGCTACTGGTTCTAGTTATATTAAAAATTATTCTAGTAGTAACACTAAGGTAGCAACAGTTATAAAAACTCCAAATAGGCAGCCTAAGTGCATGAATTGTATTTACCTTGATGTATTGTGTGAAGCAAATGGAAATGCAATTATTACGGTAAATGGTAATGATGGTGCTTCTGCTAAACTTAATGTAAGTGTTACCGAAAATGGTCAACCAAATAAATATGTTGTTTTTGACAAAAATGATTTACATTGTGAAAAGGGAAAAAGTGTAACAGTCGATGCGTCACTTTCTTCAACATTATCAAGTGTTAGTACAAAAGATAAGTCTATAGCAACTATCAGTAAGGATGCATCCGTAGCATTAAATTGTCCTAATTGTTATCGTTTGGTTGTTAAATGTTTAAAAACAGGAAACACAACGTTCACAGCAAAAGGAAAAGATGGTGCAACAAAGACTGGCAAAATTACGGTATCCCCAGCCGTTGCTAATGATTCAATTAAAGTTGATGTTACCAATGTAAAGTGTGAAAAAGGTAAAAGTAAAATAGTAAGAGTTACAGGAACTTATGCTAAAGCTTCATCAAGTGATAAGAATATTGCTAAAGTTTCTAAAAATCCAAATAAAGATACAAAGTGTACTGGTAACGATTGTACATCTCTACAGATAAGTTGTCTTAAAGAGGGAACTGCAACAATTACATATCAGTCTAAAGGTGGTAAAAAGGCAACTACTAAAGTAACAGTTGAAAGACCAACTCCTAATAAAGTCGAAAATATTAAGTTTGAAAAAGCAAGTTATAATTGCGATATGAGCAAGAGTACTTCTTTTGTTATTAATATAACTACTAAAAACGATTCAATTACTAAGATAGAAAGTAGTGATACATATGTTGCTACAGTAAAATTAGGTAATAAAGCAACTTCTCCTGGAGAAAATAGATATGCAGCAACAGTTACGTGCTTACAGGATGGAAAAGTTAACTTGACTGCTGTTGATAATAAGAATAATAAAGCTACAGCTAGTTTAACTGTTACCAATGGTGGAATTGTTGACTTACCAAGAGAAGTATCTTGTAAAGTAGGCGAAAAGAAGATGATCAGTGCCAAAGTATCTTCACAAACTTCTAATACTGGAATTAAGAGTTTCTCTATGGGTGATAAAACTATTGCAACAGCTAGTAGAAACAATATGCTTGGTACTTATTGTATCGGATGTACTGTACTAAATATAAATTGTTTAAAAGAAGGAAAAACTACTTTAACTGTAAAGAGTACAACTGGTGCTGTTGGTAAATCAACTATTATGGTTAATAGTGATAAAATGCCTAATAAAGTGGTATTTAATAGTTCTAGTTATAAGTGTGATATAAGCAGTGGAAATAAAAAGTTTACGACTTATGTTACTGCCGGAATAGATAAGATAAAAGAAGTAAAAAGTGAAAACTCTAATATAGCATCTGTTTCTTTTAAAGAAATTAAAGCAAATGATGGAACAACCGATAAAGTTTATGAAGTAGTAGTTACTTGTAAGTCTGTCGGTAGTACAAGAATTACAGCTAAAAGTGAAAAAAATGTAGATGGTTCTGCCAAAGTAAAAGTAACTAAAGAGACAAAATCAACCGATGAGAAATTAACTTTTGACAAGACTAGTTATAGTTGCCAAAAGGGAACCATTTTAAAGATTGAAGTACATTCTTCTCTTAGTGGTGTAAAAGCATTAAAATCAAGCGATGAAAAAATAGCTAAAGTATTATCGTTCACTACATTACCTATTATAGAAGATTTTATAAAAGTTAATAAAGCTAATAGCTCTGATACCATTGATGGAAGTTATGAGGATTACTTAGTAACTTCAAACTGTGCTAGATCGAATGATGTAACTACTGGTGCTGCATCAAGTAACTGTATATCATCTTTACAGGATACAATAAAATATGGACGTATTGATTGTCTAAAAAATGGAACAGTAACACTTACAGCTACTACTGCAAAAGGAACTAAAAAAACTGCAAAATTAACAGTTAAAACAACGGTTTCAAAATCTAAAGTAACATTTGGTGATAAATATAAATGTAGTGCTGGTGAAACGATAAGTGGATTAGTTAAAATAACCAATACTAGTGGTGAACATATTGATTTAGAAGATATATCTAAAGTAACCTCAAGCAATGATAAAATTGCAAAAGTATCACTAGATGGTGATGGATTCTTTTCACAAAGTAAGACTACGGAAAAATATCAAAAAATAAAAATTAATTGTATAAAAGAGGGAACAGTTACATTAAAAGCAACGACAAATACAAATGTTACAGGTAGTGGAAGTGTAACAGTTAGTAAAAATGGTGTTGTTACACCTGTAATTACCGGTGTTCGTTTCACTAAAGATTCATATGAATGTACTGTAGGTAAATCTTCAGAAATAATTATCAATACTATTGGAACAAGTCTTCAAAATGCATATAGTAATAACTTTATGATCGGTTACTTGGCTTTCCAAGGTAGCGTTCAAACTGGAAGTGGATCAAATGAGTCTACTAATCATACATTTAAAGTTAATTGTTTAAAAGAAGGAACAACGACACTTACTGCTGTTACTAAAGATGGTAAGTCAGCTACTGCTACACTTGTTTCAAAGAAACAACAAGCAGTAGAAGGTAGTTCATTAAAATTTGAAATTAATCCAATAAAGTGTGTTGTAGGAAGATTAGTTTTATCTAAGATAAAAGTAACTGGTGGAGAAAAAGTTCAATCTGTAACTAGTTCTAACAGCAGTATTGCAACTGCTCAAATAGATAGTAGAGTAATAAATTCTGATAATTCTTCAACAATTTTAATTAATTGTTTGAAATCTGGTAATGCTGTATTAACAGCAACAGGTACAAGCGGAATTACTGATTCTGCAAAGGTTGAAGTTATAAATGAGGTAAAAGATGTACCAGTTACCAAAATCGATTTGAATAAATCAATTATTTCTATGGTTGAAGGACAATCTGTAACTATAGATGCAACAGTAACACCTAATAATGCAACAAATAAAACAATTACATGGTCTTCATCTAATAATAATGTTGCAACTGTTGACTCAAACGGATTAGTAACAGGTGTTTCTGTCGGAAATGTAACTATAACAGCAACAGCAGCGAGTGGTGTCAAGGCACTTGCAAAAATAACTGTACAAGGAAAAAATAATAATGGAAGACCAACAATTAAAGTTGAACCTGATTCAATAAATATGGCAGTTGGTAATACAAAACGTGTTAAAGTAACTGTTGGAAATGAAGATCCAAATGCTGGCCCTGCTACAATTGGAAATGCTTCAAGTGCTAATGATAAAATAGCTTCAGTTGAAGTTGATCATACTAATCAATATAAATGTATTGATTGTAGGGCATATATAGTAAAATGTAATGCTAAAGGAACTACGACTATAACGTATACATCTAATCAAGGTGCTACCAAACCTCAACCAGTAACTTGTACTGCTGGTAGTGGTGGTGGTTCTAGTGCTCCTCAAATTCCTATTAAATCAGAAATTCCAGTAAAGAGTGTTGATTTAGCTGATTTACCATACCATTTAGTATTAGGTACTCGTGCATCTATTAATGTTGATGTACAGCCTGCCAATGCTTCAGATAAGACATTAACTTGGTCAAGCAGTAATACTAATGTTGCAATAGTTGAACATGATGCCGTTACCGCTGTAGGAGTAGGAGAAGCAACTATCACAGCTACGGCTAGTAATGGTAAAAAGGATACTTTAAAAGTATATGTTACTGCAGAAAAAGCCAAATATATGGATTTTGATACTACTTCAGTTAATTGTAAAGTAGGTGGAACAGCAACAATTATAGCTCAAGGAACTTCTAAAATTTCTAGTTTTAAGAGTAATGATTCTAAAATAGCTAAAATAGAAAATCATCCATTCTTAAAAATAGTTGGCACTAATCAAGCAGCTGCATATAGAGTAAGTTGTTTAAAGAAAGGAACTACTACAATAGAAGTAAAAGGTTCAGATGGTGCAACAGGAAAAGCTACTGTTAAAGTAAATTAAAAGAAACTTCGGTTTCTTTTTTTTGTTTGTCTTGTCATTATGGTAATTAAAAATTATAATTATAATAGGTGATTATATATGGATGCAAAAATGAAAGAAGAAGTTCAAAAAGAAGTAGATGAGGAATTTAATAAATATTTAAAAGAACATAAAAAAGATAAAAAGGAAATATTTATTAATTGGTACAAAGTTTTAGCTATTTTTATTATGGTATCTAGTATTATTTTAACTATTTTATGTATTGTTGTTATTGTTACAAGTTAGTTTGACTATTGCCTAAAAATGTATATAATAACATTGGATTTTGTAGGGAAGTGGTTTTGTGAATGGTAAATTATATGTAGTTGCTACGCCAATTGGTAATTTAAATGATATAAGTAAAAGAGCATTGGATATATTAAATGAAGTTGATTTAATAGCCTGTGAAGATACTAGACAAACTATTAAATTACTTAATCACTATAATATAAAAAGTAAAATGGTTTCTTATCATAAATTTAATGAAAAAGGAAAAAGTATTTCGCTAATTGATGATTTATTAAAAGGGAAAAATATTGCTTTGGTAAGTGATGCTGGTACTCCTTGTATAAGTGATCCTGGATATAATTTAGTTAAGGAAGCAAGAGATAATAATATCGAAATATATGGTATACCAGGTGCAAGTGCTGCAATTACAGCTTTATCAGTATCTGGTTTATCTACAACGAACTTTTCTTTTTTAGGATTCTTATCAACTGATACGAGTAAATTTAATAAGGAAATTGAACTTATTAAAGAATCTAAGATAAGAACTTTCATAATTTATGAATCACCTAAGAGAATAGTTAAATTATTATCTATTTTAAAGAATGATTTTCCAGGTAGTAAAATATTTGTTGCTAATGATTTAACTAAGATTCATGAAAGAGGAATTTTTGGTAATATAGATTCCGTATATAATATTGTTAAAGATGATCCTAATATCGAAAAGGGAGAATATGCCATTATTCTTGAAAAAGAAGATATAAAAGAAGATAATAAAGAAGATATTTCTTTAGAAGCAATGATAGTTGATACCATTATTAAAAATAAATGTACTATTAAAGATTCAATAAAAATAATATTGGAAAATAATAAGAATATTAAGAAAAATGATTTATATAAAGCTAGTTTAAACTTAAAAAATATTAATCTATAAAGAACTGCTATTATCTAGCAGTTTTTTATTTTACATGAACTGAAATTATCATCTATATCTTTAAATTATCGGTTTATTTTTTTTATAATATGTTATATAATTTTTATAGTAGGGAAGGAGAATAAAAATGGAGATTTTTGTGATATTAATAGTTTTATTATTTATATTTGGATTTGGATTACTTTTTCCGACAATGCTTTTCTTAAGTGATGAAAGAAAGAAGAAAAAAGTTGAAACTCTTATTAATTATTCAATAGTATCGGTATTTTTTATATTATTAGTTGCAGTTTTTTCAATTTTTTATGAATCTAATGCAATTAGTCTTGATACTGAATGTAATATGTTTGCTAATTTCAATTGTATTTTTTCTAAGACTTTACCAAAGAGAATAGAACCAAGTATTCATATATATTTTGTATTTATAATTCAATGTATTTCGATGATTACATATTCTTATTACACAGCTAGAAAGATTATGCATTATACAAATAAAGAAAGAACTTTATTATTATTAGTATTATATTTCATGGTTAGTGTAGTAGCTTCCATTGTTCATTATTATGTACTTTATGGTGTAGTATTTACTGGAGGATTAAGTTTCTTCTCATTAGTCGTAGCAAATCAATACGGAGTACTTCCATTTACGTATTTAATAATTATGACATATTTAAATAGAGATCAATTAAAATTTAAATAATAAAAAAAGATTACAACTCATTGTTGTAATCTTTTGTTTCTTCAATATAGGAAAGTTTACCATATTCAGGATTATTTATATCTTTTTTTTCTTGATTTAAATAATAGTTATAAATATCTATCAATTTATCTTGTCTATCTTTATTCCAAAGTATATTATTATTTCTATCTATAAGAATGAAATCATCTATAAATTTCTTTTCTATTACTCCGGTTATAAATATCTGTTCTGCAGAATAGGGAAGTGTATTTATAGCTTCATCATGGAAATAGTTTGGTATTCTTCTTAATATTATATTTCCGTTATTTAGGATATTATCTCTTATTTTACATGCCTCTTTTGAGGTTTTTTTATCGGTTACAATAAATTCTACTTTGTTGATATACCCTTTATTTTTTAATCGTTCCATAGTTTGAAGAGGAACAAGTGGACTTCTCATTCCCCATTCGATAGCGATGTTATACTTTTTATCTGATAGATAATCGATTATTAAATCTGATATAATACCTGCAAAATTACTTGTAAAATCAGCTATATCGTTACCTTTTGATTCATTATCATTTTCTTCTTTATTATTCCAGTGTTTATTAATTTCTTCTTCCATTAATTTGTAATTAGGATGGTATATTCTATAGTTATCTAAGCCTATGATGCAGATTACATTATTCTCTTCCCAATCAGTTTTAATTTTCCTTAGACATGTCGTCTTTCCACTACCTGGTTGACCTCCAATATATATTGCATAAGGCTTATCCATACTTTTACAATCTTTGGATAGTATTTCACTTAGCTTATAACTTATTCTCTTAGCATATTCCATATCGAAATAAGTTAATCTTTCAACTGTTTCTTTATCATAACCTCTGCTTACTAATTGCTTTTCTCTATAAGTTAATTCCATACACATATCATCCTTTACTAATAATAAGTATACTAAATAATTTATGTTTTGTATATTTTATGATAGAATTTATACGAAGAGGCGATGCATATGTTAATAGCTAAAGATTGGAAAGACTATGAATTAATAGATACTAGCAATGGAGAAAAACTTGAAAGATGGGGAAATTATGTTCTTTTAAGGCCTGACCCTCAAATAATTTGGGAAAATGGGAAGTTACTTAAAAAGTATAATAATATAGATGCAGTTTATCATAGAAGCAATACTGGGGGAGGTGCTTGGGAAAATATTAAAAACATTCCTCCATTTTGGGAAGTAAAATATAAAAATTTAAAGTTTAATGTTAAACAGATGGGCTTTAAACATACGGGTTTATTTCCAGAACAATCAGTTAATTGGGATTTTTATATTGATAAGATAAAAAAAGCAAATAAAAAAATTAAAGTTCTTAATTTGTTTGCCTACACTGGAGCAGCCACAGTTGCCTGTTTAAGTGCAGGTGCATTTGTTTGTCATGTTGATTCTTCAAAAGGTATGACTGATTGGGCAAAGGAAAATGTAAATATTAATAATTTACAAGGTGAGAATGTAAGATATATCGTCGATGATGTAGTTAAGTTTGTTCAAAGAGAGATAAGAAGAGGAAACAAGTATGACGCTATTATAATGGATCCACCAAGTTATGGAAGAGGTACCAATAAAGAGGTATGGGATATTGAAAAAGATCTGTTTAATTTAGTTAAACTATGCAGTGAATTATTATCCGATGATCCGCTATTCTTTACAATCAATACTTATACTACTGCATTATCCAAAGAAGTTTTTTCAAATATATTAAGTTTAACAGTAGGGAAAAAATATAAAGGTAAAATCTATTCCGAAGAAATTGGTTTAATCGATAAAGAGTCTAATTTGGTATTGCCATGTGGGATAGTTTCTAGGTATGAAAATGAATAATAAATTAAATGTATTATATGAAGATAACCATGTTATCGTAGTTGTTAAAGAACCAAATGTTTTATCTCAGGGGGATGCAACAGGTGATAATAATCTTTTAGATGAACTTAAAGCATATATAAAAACTAAATATAATAAACCAGGAAATGTCTATTTAGGGTTGGTTCATAGGCTTGATAGACCAGTTGGTGGTGTAATGGTTTTTGCTAGAAGTTCAAAAGCAGCCAGCAGATTATCTGAAAGTATAAAAAAACATTATGGATTTAACAAAAAATATTTGGTTGTAGTAAGAGGATTACTAGATAGCAAAGAAGGTACTTTTGAAGATTATCTATTGAAAAATGAAGATGGAAATACAATTATTAGCGATAAAAAACATGGAAAAGAATCTATTTTAAAATATAAGGTATTGGATGAAAAAGAAGACTTTTCACTTGTTGAAGTTGAACTAGTAACTGGAAGACACCATCAGATAAGAGTCCAATTTGCAAGCCGTGGTCACAGTATATATGGCGATGCTAGATATGGTATTAATACGCACGATGATATATGTCTATGGGCATATAATTTATCGTTTATTCATCCGACTAAAAAAGAGAAAATGACCTTTTCTTTTATGCCTAATATGACTAAGAATGGATGGAATAAATTCGATTTAAAAAGCATAAAAAAATATTAAACAAATTTATCAATATTCCTTGCTTTTAGAAATAAATTTTGCTATCATTTATTTAGAATAGAAAGAGGAAAGAGGAATTAACTATGAGTTTGTTTGACATGTTAAGTTTTGATTTTGGATCATTTATTACTGAACCTGAAGGTATTCTAATGATTTTAGGAATCGTATGTTTATTAGTAGGTATTATATTAATGTTTACGGGTAATAAAAAGAAAGTTAAAGAACAGGAAATTGCTAAAGTTGAAGGAGTTGTTCCTGATGCTAATGCTACTGCAGTTCCAGAGGCTGAAAAACCTGCTGAACCTGCACCAGTTGCACCAGCACCTGTAGAACAAGCTGCTCCAGCAGTTCCAGCAGCTCCACCTGTTGTTGAAACACCAATTGTTGCTGCATCTGCACCAGTAGAAAATGCTGCTGTAGCAAATGTTGCAACACCTGAGGCATTACCTGTATTAAATACGGAGCCTGTTGCTGAAGTGGCACCAGCATCTCCAACATTAGATATTCAACCAGCACAGGTTGTTGAAACTCCAGTAGTTGCACCAGTTCAAGCTGCACCTGCAGTAGAAACTCCTGCAATTGAACCAGTTCCAGTTGCTCCAGTAGCACCTGTAGAACAAGCACCAGTTGCACCAGTAGTACCTGAACCTGTTGCCCCTGTTGAAACAATAACTCCAGTAGTTGAAGCACCTTTAGTTATAGATACTCCAGCACAAGCACCAGTTGCACCAGTAGAACAAGTTGCTCCAGTAGAAGCAGCTCCTGAAGTAAAAGTATATGGTGGAGCAAGTCCTGAAGTAAATGCATCAGTTGTAGTAAATAATACACCAAAAGAAATATATGGTGGAGCTAATCCACTTGAAAATACACAACCAGTACCAGTAGTTGAAGTTAAAGAGGCATATGGTGGCGAACCTGTTACTCCTGTAGCACCAGTTGCACCTGTAGAGGCAGCACCTGTTGTTGCGCCAGCACCTGCAGCACCTGCTCCAGTAGAAGCAGCACCTGTTGCTCCAGTAGCGCCAATGGCACCAGCAATTAATGAACCAATGCCACAAGTTGGTACAACAGTAATTGAAACATTGTAATATGAGGATGAAAATCATCCTTTTTTTTTCGCTCTTTTTCCTATATAATTATTTAAGAGGTTAGATATATGAATAAACTAGATAAAAAAAATAAAAAAATATTATATGATAGTTATATTAGAATCGTAGATAGTCCTAAAAAATATAAAAATGTAACTATAGAAAATATTAGGAATGAAGTAATTCAATATTATATGGACTATAATAATATTTTAAATATTTGTAGTTTTAGTGAAATAGTCCTTTTAAATAGTATAGTTACCAATAAAATAGATAATGATGGAATAATAAAGGATAAAAATTATGATGATTTGAGGTCAAAAATGTTGCTTAGTGTTGATACTAACAACAATGTTATTATTCCTCCTGAACTTGAAAAATCAATTTCCTTAGCATATAAAAATATGAATAGAGAAGGTATGGAGCGAGTAGAAACATTGGATGTTCTTTTAATTGGTCTATTTAGAATTTATGGAATGCTTACTATTGATAGTTTATATAATATACTTGTTAATTATATTGTTATCGAAAAGGAAGATTTAAAAAAGCATATTGTTATAGATAAATATCTTAATTTTTATCTAGAGAATATTAATTATAAAAGAAAAGATTATCTTGTATATAGATCCTATGTAGATTTAGTAGACATCCTTTATACGGGCATCGATTCTTTTCATGAATTGGATTATTTCCTAAGACCTTTTGAAGAAATAATATATCTTAGATTTAATTATTTTAATGATATGAATAAGGATATTATGAAGTTTCATGAAGAATTAATTAAGAGAAATGTCGATATGGATATTATTCATGAAATCGTTATCGATACAGTTCTTGATGGCGATAGAAAAGAATTAATTAAGAAATTTGATGAATATGGTGATGAGTTCATCAGTATGCTTAATAATGCGATGGATAATATGCCTTCTGCCTGTTTAAAGGGCTACACTAGAAAGGAATATCTAGATACATTAAGCAATAAAAAGTATGAAGAAGATTATGATAATGTTAGATATGACAATGAAATTGTTAAATATAAAGAAATAAGAGAAAAAACTAAAGTAGTAATGGATGAAGCAATGTATTATGCTTTTAAAGAAAAAATAACCGATAAATTTAGTGATGTCATTTCATCAAATAATATATATTTCACTGAAACAGATACTGCTGTTGTAACCAATCTAGTACTATTTCATCAAATAGATAATGAGAAAAGTTCTTTCGATATCTTTTATGATAAAAAAGTAAATATATTCTTCCCTTATTATGATCTATTTAAAGAATTTAAAGACAGTTATGTTGAAGGATTATTTATAATTACTAAGGCAAATAAAGAAGAAGGATATGTAATATTAAAAAGTGAGTTTTCTAATAGAGATTATAAGGTATATGATGTCGCTTTATCTTGTAATAAGAATATTCTTAATAATTATATATATACTGCTATAGTAACAATCGATGGTTTTACTTTTACAACCGACTATATTCTTATTCTTGGAATAGATGTTAATATTCCTAAGATAATTGCCGATAAAGGTAAAAGTTATAAAGGAATCAAGTCTAATACTACTAAAGAATTTTTAGCAAGTTATGAAATGTTTAGGGATGGTAGTTTAAATATCAAACCTAGAAATTTGGATTAATATGAAAAAGAAATTAATAATAAGTATTTCCTGGATAATGGTACTTATATGGATGATAGTTATATTTTATTTTTCTAATATGTATGGAATTAGTTCAACCAATAAAAGTAGAAAAATAATTAAAGATACTATCGAATCTACTGTAGATACGACTAATAATGTTGGCATTACCGATATCCATCCATCAGAAAAAACAATTAATAAAGCAGTAAAAGATCTTGATTATCCTTTTAGAAAAGTAATGCATCTTAGCGAATATACTATACTATGCATTTTAATGATTAATGCCTTATATCAAAGTGGTTTAAGAAATAAGAAATTATATTTAATCAGTATATTTTTATGTTTTATATATGCTTGTACCGATGAAATTCATCAATTATATAGGGCAAGAACAGGTGAATTTAAAGATGTACTTATCGATACTTTAGGGGCATTAATCGGTATAATTATATGTTTAATAATTAATAAAATATATACAAAAAGAAGAAATAATGTGCAATAAAAACACATTATTTTTATTATTAATAAAATATTTAGGTATATAAGCAACAAAAATGTTGAAAAAGCCAACATATAGTGCTAATCTATAAATAGAGGTGATAAAATGAATAGACGTGACTCGATCAATCTTGGAGACGAGTTAAAAAAAGCTCGTGAAAAATCTATGCTTACTCAAGAAGAAGTAGGTGAAAGACTAGGATTAGGAAGAGATGCAATTTTAAGAATTGAAAAGGGAACTAGAAAAATTAAGGCTGATGAACTTCATATTTTATCTAATTTATATAATTTGGATATTGATGATGTTCTTAATGCAAATGAAAAAAATATCAATATGAAAGGTATTATTCTTGCAGGTGGAAGTGGAACTAGATTGTATCCAATTACAAAGGGAGTATCTAAACAATTATTACCAGTATATGATAAACCAATGATTTATTATCCTTTATCAGTACTTATGCAAGCAAATATAAAGGATATATTAATTATTACTACAAAGGAAGATCAGGAAGGATTTAAAAGATTATTGAAAGATGGTAGTCAATTTGGAATTAATCTTAGATATGAAATTCAACCTGAGCCTAAGGGATTAGCCCAAGCATTTACTATCGGTGAAGATTTTATAGGTGATGATGCTTGTGCAATGGTTCTTGGAGATAATATTTTTTATGGTAATGGACTTTCTAAAGAACTAAAACAAGCTAGTAATAATGCTAAAGATGGATATGCAACTATCTTTGGATTCCAAGTTAAAGATCCGCAAAGATTTGGAATAATGGAGCTTGATTTACAAAATAATGTTTTAAGTGTAGAAGAAAAACCAGAGAAACCTAAAAGTGATTACGCTATTACAGGATTGTATTTTTATCCAAAGGGAGTTAGCAAACTTGCCCATCAGGTAAAACCTAGTAAACGTGGAGAAGTTGAGATAACTACCTTAAATGATATGTATTTAAAAAAGAATCTTTTGAAAGCTAGATTATTAGGCGAAGGATATTCTTGGTTTGATACAGGAACATTCGATTCATTACTAGATGCATCAAATATGATTAGAACGATTGAAGCAAATAGAGATTCTATAATATGTTCACCTGAAAAAATAGCATATGATAATAAATGGATAGATAGAGATGTACTTGCTGAAGAAGCAATAATTCAAGAAAAAAACAATTATGGAAAATATTTAAGAAAGGTATTAAATAATAGATAATGAAAAAGATTGAAACAGAATTAAAAGATTGTTATATTTTAGAACCTGATAGATTCGGTGATGATAGAGGTTATTTCTCACCATACTTTATTGATAAAAATTTAGAAGAATTAGGATTTAAAAAAGTAGTACAAGCAAATAGAAGTAAAAGTGCTAAAAGTGTTGTTAGAGGCTTTCATTTTCAAGAAGATCCAAAGTGTCAAGCTAAGATTGTTGAAGTACTAAAAGGAAGTGCTATAGATATTGTAATAGACTTGAGAGTGAATTCACCAACCTACGGAAATTTTACAGCAGTTAAATTAACCGATGAAAATAATAGACAATTATTTGTACCTAGAGGATTTGCTCATGGATTCATTTCACTTGAAGATGATACGATATTTCAATATTTAGTAGATAATGATTATGCACCTAAACTAGAAGGAGGAATTCTATGGAACGACCCTGATTTAAAAATAGATTGGGATAAATTGTTTAAAGAAAATGGAATAGATAAACCATTACTTAGTTCTAAAGATGAAGTTCATCCTAGATTAAAAGATAATAAGGTTATATTTAGAAGAGAAACAGGTAAGTATTTAATTACTGGTTATAATGGACAACTTGGATATGATGTAAAAAGAGAGCTATTAAAGAATGGTATAGCTGAAGAAAATATTCTTGCTATAGATAAGGAAGAGATGGATATTACAAATAGAGATGAGGTAATGAAAGTAGTAAAAGAATTCAATCCTGATGTAATATTCCACTGTGCAGCTTGGACGGCAGTAGATAAAGCAGAAGATGAGAAAGATGCCTGCTATAAAGTTAATATTACGGGAACTAAAAATCTTACCGATGCATCTATAGATATCGGTTCTAAGATAGTATATGTTTCAACGGACTATGTATTTGATGGAACTAAACCAATCGATACTTGTTATGATGTAGATGATGAAGTAAATCCAATGAGTGTATATGGATATACTAAATATAAAGGTGAAGAAGAAGCTAGAAGGAATCCTAGACATTTTATTACTAGGACATCTTGGGTATTTGGAATAAATGGTAATAACTTTATTAAGACTATGCTTAAATTATCTGATAATCATAAAGAATTAAATGTTGTTGATGATCAGAATGGTTCACCAACATATACTGTTGATTTAGCTCATTTACTTGTTAATATGGCGGAAACTGAAAAGTATGGAACATATCATGTTAATAATGAGGGATTTACATCATGGGCTGATTTTGCAGAATTCATATTTAAGATAAATAACAAAGATGTAAAAGTTAATCATGTTTCAACCGAAGAATATCAAAAAATTACTGGTACTAAACAAGCATATAGACCTAAAAATTCTAAATTATCTAAAGCTAGTTTAGATGCAAATGGATTTGATAGACTTCCAACATGGGAAGATGCAACTATTAGGTATTTAGAAGAATTAAATAGTAAACAAAAAACACTTAAGAAGGAGAATAAATAATGAAGTTTTTAATTACAGGTGGAGCTGGATTTATTGGTAGTAACTATCTTCATTATGTTACAGATAAATATCCAAAAGATAAGTTTGTATGTTTAGATGCTCTAACATATGCAGGAAATTATAATAATATTAAGGATTTAGAAAATAAGAATAATTATAAATTTGTAAAAGGAGATATTACAGATAGAGATTTTGTTGATAAGTTGTTTGAAAAAGAAAAATTTGATGTAGTCATTAATTTTGCTGCGGAATCTCATGTTGATAATTCCATTAAGAATCCGGGCCTTTTCTTGAATACCAACATTATTGGTACTCAGGTACTTATGGATGCATCTAGAAAATATAATATTAAAAGATATCATCAAATATCTACAGATGAAGTATATGGAGATTTACCACTTGATAGACCAGATTTATTGTTTACTGAAGATACTCCTATACATACATCAAGCCCTTATTCAACAAGTAAAGCAAGTGCTGATTTACTAGTAATGGCTTATTATAGAACATATAAGCTTCCTGTAACTATTTCAAGATGCTCAAATAACTATGGACCATATCAGTTTCCTGAAAAATTAATACCAGTAGTTATAAGCAAAGCGTTACATGATGAAAATATACCGGTTTATGGTAAAGGAGAAAATGTTCGTGATTGGATTCATGTTAGAGACCATAATATTGGTGTGGATATGATTGTTAGGAATGGAAAAGTAGGAGAAGTATATAACTTGGGAGGACACTCTGAAAAAACGAATCTTGAAGTAGTTAAAACAATATTAAAACAGATGGGTAAAAGCGAAGATTTAATTACCTTTGTTACCGATAGACCAGGACATGATTTAAGATATGCAATCGATTCATCAAAAGTTGAAGACAGTTTAGGTTGGCATACTACATATAATTTCGATGAAGGAATTAAAGATACAGTAGACTGGTATTTAAATAATGAAGAATGGATTAAGAATATAGAGTCTGGTGAATATAAAAACTCATATAAAAAGGTAGTTAAAAAGAGATAGTAATTATTATACAAATAGTAATGAGGTGTGTATGAGCGTGGAAATAACCAATAAACAAATGGCAGATTATTTAAATATGACAATGAATTTGCCTGCCATAAAAAAGTTAGTTAGCTATAGTAAATCAGCATATTCAAAGCTTGGAAACTGGTTTGGAAAGTATTATATTTCGACAGGAGATAATAGTATTGAAGGTGCTGTTAAAATTATAAAACTATATAAGGAATGTTATATGGAAGGTAAAAGCCCCAATCCAGATTATGCTTATATGGAAACGATACTTAACAAAGTATTAAGTGATCAAAAAATTGATAATCCCACAATAATTGATAAATATAATGCTGTTAAAATAATTGAATTAAGAAATTCTAATAATGGTTTTTACACTCATTGTTTTCCTGGAGCATTAATAGATAATATCAAAATTGAAGGATTGGATTCTTCAAAAGAAATGTTTAAAAATGAATTATCAATTTTAGAAAGATATAATAAAACGTCATATAAAAAAGGAATGATATGCTATGCTGATTTATCAGAAAACGGCTTATCTTATAGTGCTACTGGAGTTCCTGAAAGAATTAATTATGCAATAGGAATGCTTAAAGATAGACAGGAAGGAGAAACCAAAAAAGAGTATTATACTAGGTCTTTTTTGGAAAATATAGAAAAACATAATTTAAGTCAAGAAGAGAAGAAAGAATTGATTGAAGCTGGTAAAAAAATAATAGACTTTTATTGTTCAGATAATAGAATTGGAATAGCTTTGTTTAAAAAGAATAGTTATCAAGTAAAGTCTAGAATTAGTTTTTCATCTTGTCTTATACAAATGAATCATAATGAGGTATCAAATTTTTATGAGACTATTTTAGGTAAAAAAATAAAAAAAGTATTTGAAGAACTTGATTCTAACCCTGAAACAGGTTTAATTCATTATAATGAATTGATGGAAGAAGTAAAAACTAATTATCCTGAAGAATATACTCTAATATGTAAATTTATCGATAAGACATTTTATAGTTATATGGAAGCATGTGCAATAAGTAACTATAGATCTGCATATGCTGATGGTTATGAAATAGATAAGATTGCACCAAATGAATTCGAATTGATTATAACAGAAACCCCAATTGATATGGTTATTGATGAGGAATATAGTGAAAAACAAGATATAAGACCAAAACCTAAAGAAGAATATATTTTTGAAAAAATTAAAAATAAAGAAAAGTTTATTTCTGGTTTAATAGAAAGGAATACCGATTTTACAAGGATAGATAGAATTGACGAATTAGATATGAATATTTGCATTGATGATAATGGTATATCTTTTCTTAATAAATATTATATTAAAAGTTTAAGTGGTGGCTTTTTTGTAGCAGATTGTTCCAAATCTATGTTAGAATCTAACAACAGAAAAATAATTTTTAATAGACTTATGGATATAACAGATGAAGAAGAAATTAATAAAATAATTGAGGACTATAAGCAATCAGAAGATTATAAAGATTATATAGAATCGGATCCAAAATATTTTAGTAGGCCAACGCATGATATCAAAAAATATGCTTGTAAGTCGCTTGCTGCCACAAAGTATTCTGAATTGAGTGATGATAATAAAGCATCAATGATAGTAGAATCGATGAGAAGTATGGGCTATTCACATGTAAAAATAACAAAAGATGGATATGAAGTTACAAGAAATAAAGAAACAAAAGTATATTTTCCTAAAGTAATTATCGATAAAACTAAGGATGCACCTTTAAATCCTTTGTATGAATCCATTCTAAAATCTAAAAGTGAAACTTACAAAAAATAAAAGTTAAAAATAGACATCTAAAAAATTGAGTCTATTTTTTTAATTACAAATCAATATTAACTAAATATGTATTCTAATATGTCTTTTCCTATTAAATTAGTTATAATTTTATGTTATTATTTTATTAGAGGATAGATTATGGCAAAGAATAAGAAAAATAATGATAATAATATTTTTTATATAGCACTTATTGTAGTATTAGCTATAGTAGGTTTTATATTTGGATATGATAGCAATTTTTATGGTGGATTTAGAACATTTATAAATGATACATTTGGTAAAGAGATAAAAGAAGTAGAATCATTAACCGATGATGTGAAAGTATATTTCTTGGATGTAGGTGAAGCCGATGCAATACTTATAGATAGCAATGGTAAATATGTGCTTATCGATTCAGGAAATAATGAAGATGGAAACAATCTTGTTAGCTATATGAAAGAAGTTGGGGTAGAAAGACTTGAGTACGTAATTGGTACTCATGCTCATGAAGATCATATAGGTGGTATGGATAATGTAATAAGAGAATTCGATATAGGCAAGTTTTATATGCCTAAGACGGTTGTACCAACATTTACCTATGAAGATATAATAAAACAATTAAGCAATAAAAAATTAAAATATAGTGTTCCGAAGATAGGTACTAAATTCGAAGTAGGCAATTCTAAATTTGAAGTAATGCATATAGATAGTGATATAGAAGAACAAAATAATGACTCGATAGTTTTGAAGATGACTTATAAAGATGTTTCTTTCCTATTTACTGGAGATTTACCTAGCGAAAAAGAAACTACTTTGCTAGATAAAGATATTAAGGCTGATATTTTAAAAGTAGCCCATCATGGCTCTAGATATAGTACAAGTTATGAATTCCTAAATAAAGTAGATCCTAAATATGCAGTTATTTCATGTGGAAAACTAAACGATTATAATCATCCTCATAATCAATTATTAAAAAGATTAAATAAATATAATATTAAAATTTATAGAACTGATTTAAGAGGAACAATAATATTTAGTACCGATGGAAAAGATATAAATATAAGAAGTGAAAAAACTAATATTAATGTAGAAAAGGGTAAATAATATGAAATATGTAGTAGATAGAATAGAAGAAAATTTAGTAGTACTTATAAATGAATCTAACAAGGAAGTTACTATAAAAAAGAGGGAAGAATTACCTAAAGTAATGCCAGGAGATTATATTTATTATGAAAATGGAGAATACTATGTAGATGAATATGAAAGGGAAAAGAGACTTAAAAATATTAGAGCTGAATTAAGAGAAGTATGGGATCCAGATAACGAAGAAGAATAATGTTACATATTTATTTATAATTAATAAAATAATTGTTGTTTATATAAAGTCATAAATATTTTGTGTACTTACTTATTATATGGTACACTATTATCATAGGAAATTATGATAAGAGACAATAAAAGTATTATTAAACTATAAGCAAAATAATCAATTAATTAATAAAATAATATTGTTATTAAACATAGTAAATACTTTTAAAAGGGAGTGATAGAAGTGTTTGAAGGTATATTTGAAATAAATAGTTATGAGATAGATGATTTGTTAGAACAAACAGGGAAAACTTCTAGTGACATATCTAATACAAATGATGAAGCAAAAAGTACTCTAGAACCATATAAGCAATCAGAAGTATTTGGTGAAGGTGCTAAGACAATTAATGAGCAACTTGACCAAGTATTTGATGAATTGTTAGATTTTAGGAATAGTTTTCAAAAAGGAACATCAGCTGTTTTTGAGACAGAAATGAAAATACTTGAAGAAGCAAGAAATCTTCAAATCCCTACAGGATTTAGTCTAAATGGAACGTCTATTAAAGAACAAGCCAAAGACGTAACCTTAAGCAAGAATGATGGAAGAAGTGTAAATGATGGAGAATCTACAACTAATGAAGAAAAAATGGATGATTATACAGAAACTGAGCATAATGAGCTTAGAAATGATTACAATGAAAATGGCTTAGAAATAAATGAAAAAATAGATATTTCTGGAAAAATGACTGACTTAAATAGTATTAACAATAATTCTAATTTAGAAGAACAAGAATTGATTCAAGGAAATAATAAATATAATCAAAAAATGATATCTAATATTAATGTTGGAACTTCAGGACAGATTGTAGAAAATGATTTTAATGCAAATACTAATAATGTAGAATTACGACAAATTAGTACAGACTCTATTCCATTAGTGTCTATTGATAATGATATTAATATTAATGTTAATAATGTAGAATTACAACAAATAAATACAGGTTCTGTACCATTAGTATCTCCTGATAATGATAATAATATAAATTAAGGCGGTGGTAATAATGAAAATTAGAGTTGATCATGTACAGTTTGATAACGTAAAAAAAGATTTATATAATGAATCGATTGAATTACTCAAAGAAATTGAAAATCAACAAGCATATCTTGAAGAGTTAAAATCGATATGGCAAGGTGAAGAAGCATATATATATTATATTAAAATAGGCGATTATTTTAATAAAATAAAAACAATTCCTTTAACATATCAAAGTATGTCAACTTTTTTAGAAAGAGCAAATATAAGATATGATGAAATAGATGAAGAATTAAGTAATCAAATACAAATGACGGGTAGGTAAATATGATATCAATAAGTGATTCAAATAGTTTTGAAAATGTAATAAGTAAAATGGAAACATCCAATAACAATATTAAAGAAATATTAGAAAAAGTTAATGTAACTACTTCTAAAGTCGATGATACTGATATTTGGACTGGCTTAGCTCAAAAAGAATTTACAAATAAATATAATGAATTAAAAAGTAATTATGATGATGTTAATAATTCTTTAACGGAAAATGTTAAATTTTTAAAAGAAATAATTGATAAGTATAAAACAGCAGAGGATCAAGCTAATAGAAACATCGATAATAATGATATTAAGCTTGATGTAAATAGTTAAGGGGAGTGATAATATGGCAGATGCAATTGAGGAGGAAAGACAAATAAATTCTGCAGGGGTAGCATCTAAATCATCAGAGTCAGGCACTGATTATTTGACAATGGTGAAAAACACTTACAACCAAGCTAAAAATGGTATTAAAGATGGTATTAATAAGTATGTTGAGGAACACGCTACTCAAAATGAAGATGGTAGTAAAACGTTGGCAATTACCAATACTGATGGAAGCACAACATATTTAACCAAAAAAACTGATGGAACATTTACAACTGAAACTAGGTATACAGATGAAAGTGAAACACCTCAAGTAGTAGCAGGGAATTCACCAGGAGAGCAAAGAACAGATACAGCAGGAACGAAGACTACTCAAGTAGTAGCAGGGAGTTCACCAGGAGAGCAAAAAACAGATAAAGCAGGGGTAGCATCTAAATCATCTGAGTCAGGCACTGATTATTTGACAATGGTGAAAAACACTTATAACCAAGCTAAAAATGGTATTAAAGATGGTATTAATAAATATGTTGAGGAACACGCTACTCAAAATGAAGATGGTAGTAAAACGTTGGCAATTTCCAATACTGATGGAAGCACAACGTATTTAACCAAAAATACTGATGGAACATTTACAACTGAAACTAGGTATACAGATGAAAGTGAAACATCTCAAGTAGTAGCAGGGAATTCACCAGGAGAGCAAAGAACAGATACTGTAGGAACGAAGACTACTCAAGTAGTAGCAGGGAGTTCACCAGGAGAGCAAAAAACAGATACAGCAGGAGCATCATCTAAATCATCTGAGTCAGACACTGATATTTTGACAATGGTGAAAAACACTTATAACCAAGCTAAAAATGGTATTAAAGATGGTATTAATAAATATGTTGAGGAA
>JAEEGL010199640.1_pt1 | contig 61822 bp, 61 predicted proteins | sample 9134231 | NCBI WGS metagenome assembly JAEEGL01 (sample SAMN16246548, study PRJNA631951) | gut metagenome | biome: gut microbiome; feature: rumen; material: fiber-attached | host: Bos | place: Iran: Karaj | collected 2018-10
AAATATGCCCTTTTTTCGCTTCAATGCTGGGTCTTTTCCGGTCCGGAGCGTCTTTTCTCATTGCCGCGGCAAAAAAGCCGTCGGTATATCCTTCCCGGGGGAGGAAAGTCACCATGGATCTGTCAACGGTCCCGTTTGCCGGCACGTTTTCCGGAGCTATGAGCGAGAATGATCCGTTTTCTTCAAGGAAGCGCCTTACGACGTCTCCGTTTTCCCTGTCGTTTATGGTGCATGTGGAGTATACCAGGACCCCGCCTTCCTTCAGGTATCTTGAACCGGTCCTGAGGATGTCAAGCTGAAGCCGGCACAGCCGGTCCACATCCGAAAGATCCTTGTATCTGAGATCAGGCTTCTTTGCGATGGTACCTATGCCGGAGCACGGAACGTCGCATATGACTATATCCCGTCCTTCCAGCCGAGGGTTATATACCTCACCGCTGTTGACGACCGTCTCAATGTTGTCTAAACCAAGCCTTTCCCTGCTCTTTCGCAGGACCTTGAGTCTTGAAGGGTTCGGGTCGCAGCTGATGACTGTTCCGTTTCCACCCATCCTGACCATGGTCGAAAAGCTCTTCCCTCCGGGAGCAGCACACAGGTCTACGACCACATCGCCCGCCTTTGCTCCGGACAATTCACAGACGAATCTGCTTGGAACTCCCTGAACGAAGAAATGTCCCTCCGAGTAACCCGGAAGCGAGGTCACCGCTCCCTTAAGGAGTATCTCGATGCAGTTTTCGATCTCCGTCCTTTTGCAGGTTATGCCCCGTTCCTCGAGAGTTTTCAGATAGGCTTCCACACTGACTTTTGTAGTGTTTATCACCACAGTGAATCTCGGTGTCCGGAACATGGAGGCCAGGATAGACTCATAACTGTCCGGGTGGTCACGCATCAGTATGTCCGCTATATCCCTGTTAACAGAATAAACAGTGCAAACTCTGTCAGCCTCGCTGGCAAAGGTCGCACTGTTGATGTCATATCCGCTTATCCTGCGCAGGACAGCATTCACGAAGCCCTTCGCACTTTTCTTCTTATATGCCCGGCATAGCTCCACCGAAGAGTCGATGGCCGCATAGTCAGGGACCGAATCCATGTATTTCAGCTGGTATGCGCCGGCTCTGAGTATACACAGCACATCCAAATCGATCTTCTCCGGGCGCCTGCCGGCGAAGACCGATATCATGTAGTCGAGAGTATTCTTTCTCTCAATGGTGCCGTAGAACAGCCTCGTGACGAACTGAGAATCGACTCCTCCGCCTGCCCCGCCCAGAAACCTGTTAAGGACTATATTTGAGTAGGCGCTCTTCTCAACGTCAATGAGCGCATCCACGGCAAGTTTTCTTGATCTGTCAACAGCCATAAGATACTATCTTCTTCTGCGTCCCCCGAACATCATCAGCAGCCTGAGAAGGTTGGCCATGGAGACGGCAAGGGCTGCCACATATGTGAGAGCCGCCGCAGTCAGCACCTTCCTGACGCCGAACAGTTCCTCGTCTGTGACTGTCCCGCTCATTGCAAGAGATTCGACAGCCCTTCTGCTTGCGTCGAATTCCACAGGCAGTGTGAGCAGCTGGAATAGTGTCACAAGGCTGAACAGGATTATACCGAAGCTTATGAGCGAACTGCTTCCCATGATAAGGCCTATGAGTATGAGAGGCCAGGAAAGGCTTGAGCCGATCTGTGTTATAGGGATTATCGCATTTCTCCGCTTTATCGGAGCATACCCTTCGGCATACTGAACCGCATGTCCGGCCTCATGGGCTGCCACTCCGATGGCCGCCACACTGGCCATTCCGTAAACATCCTGTGAAAGTGAAATGGTGTTGGTCCTCGGATCGTAATGGTCGGTCAGATTTCCCTGTATCATCTGTATCTGCACGTTCCTGAGCCCGTGGGCATCCAGTACTCTTCTTGCGGCTTCATAGCCTGTCATTCCATAGTAGGTCCTTACCTGGGAGAACTCCCTAAAGGCCGAATTGACCTTAGCCTGAGCCCACATGGCAAACAGCATTGCCGGCAGGATCATCAGATAATAGCTCTGATATGTCAAACCATATGTTCTGTACATTTTCTTTTGTCCTATCTGGTTTATTAGATCTGCATCCTGAGTATATTAAACACTTCATTTGTGATAATAATAAGACAATCGCAGACCGCCGGCCTCATTCTCAGCCGGTCACTATTACACTTCCCTTTTTCAGCCTTCTGCCGTTTGCCCAGGAGGTGCCGTCCATGGTCTTGCCTCCCTCAGGGGACATAGTCATCAGCCGGATGGCTCCGTTTCCCGTTGCTACCGTCAACGGCTTTGTGGATATGATCGTGCCCGGAGCTTCGACGCACTCTCCCCGCTTCCTGCTGGAGAGCACCTTGACCTTTTTCCCCTCGTACATGAAGTATGCGCACGGCCAGGAGTACATGCCCCTTATTCTGTTGTGGATGGTCCGGGCGTCTTCTGTAAAGTCGAAAAGACCCATCTCCTTTTCAAGAGGAGGTGCCAGGGTGGCCTTGGAGTGATCCTGAGCAGTTCTGGTGAAGTTTCCCCGGGCAACGTCCATTATGACCTTGCTGAGGAAAGTTTTTCCTAGCTCAGTGACCTTTTCAAACACGTCCTCACTGGTCTCGTCCTCTCCGATATCTATCGGGAGAACATCGATGATATCACCGGTATCCAAGCCTTCGTCTATCATCATGACCGTGACTCCGGTCTTTTCTTCCCCATTTATGACTGCCCACTGTATAGGGGCTGCACCCCTGTATTTGGGCAGCAGCGACACATGAAGATTGAGGCAGCCGAATTTCGGAACGTCAATGACAGCTTTCGGAAGTATCCTTCCGTATGCCACGACCACGATCATGTCGGGAGCGATCTCCTCGATCACCCGGCTGTACTTTCCCTTTAAGGTCTTGGGCTGATATACGGGTATGCCGTGCCGCAGCGCCACCTCCTTGACGGGAGGGGCTGTCATGATCTGTTTCCTTCCGACAGGTTTGTCCCGCCTGGTAAAGGCGCCTACTATGTTGTATCCGTCGCTTATGAGCTGTTCCAGACATCTCCGCGAGATGTCAGGAGTGCCCATGAACAGTATTCTCAGTTCTTCCTTAGTCATAATCGTCGAGCACGAGCTCTGCTCTCTCTTCTTCTGTCATGTCCTCATAGAAGACATCCGCATTGTCAAGCACGGTGATGCCGTCAAGATGGTCGTTCTCGTGGCAGATCGCTCTTGCGAGAAGGCCTTCGGCCTCCATCTCGAACCATTCGCCGTTCCTGTCCTGGGCCCTGACCGTTATCCTCTGCGGCCTTGTTATGAGACCGTTCCTTCCCGGGAATGAAAGGCAGCCCTCGAAGTTGGTGTTCTCGCCTTCCTTTGTCAGTATCTCAGGATTGATCATCTCATAGATATCATTGATTACATTGTCTTCCTCATCGTAATACTGGTCGAGCACGATGAAGAACCTTCTCATCATGCCGATCTGAGGAGCGGCCAGTCCGAGGCCGTTTGCCTTCATCATCGTCTCTGCCATGTCATCCAGGACGGTGCCGAGCTTCTCATTGAAGTCAGTGACCGGCCTGCATTTCTTCTTCAGGATCGGATCTCCGTCCTGAACTATGTTCCTAATTGCCATTATAATTCTCCTCTGTCATTCTGCGATAGGATTAATGTTTATATATACGGCTGACCTCTTGTCTTTGTCCGTGAGGTAATCCTCAAGGCATTCGTTGAGGTACTGCCTGAATGTAACGTTGTTTATGCATTTTACCGAAAGCTTCCAGCGATATACCCTGTTCGCCATGAGTATGTCGAACGGTGCCGGTCCCAGCACCCTGAGCGGTATATCGTAGCTCTTTGTTTTTTCCTTCATTATCCGAAGGAACCTGTCCGCATCCTCCTTCGGCCTGTTCTCCTTTTCGTCAGAGAACACCACATTGACCATGGTGCAGAACGGCGGATAGTTGTTCACCTTCCTGTAGGCGATCTCGTTCTCGTAGAAGGACGGATAGTCCTGAAGCGCCGCCAGTCTTATCACCGGATTCAACGGGTCGTAGGTCCGTATAAGGGCCTTTGCTCCGGAGTGCATCCTGCCGGCCCTGCCTATTACCTGGGTCATGAGATTGAAAGCTCCTTCATTGGAGTTGTAGCTCCGGTGATTGAGAGAGCCGTCCATGCCAAGGATGCATACAAGGTTGACATCTTCAAAGTTCAGACCCTTGGCGACCATCTGAGTGCCGACCAGGATATCATATTCCTTTCTGCCGAACGCGTCCAATATCTCCTCATGGGACCCCATGGATGAAGCGGCATCCGCATCGAGCCTCAACAGTCTTGCCTGCGGTATCTTCTCTTGGATGTACTCCTCTATCCTCTGGGTGCCGAAGCCCCTGTAGGCTATCACTCCTCCGCATTCAGGACAGGTGTCAATGACCGGATAGACCCTTCCGCATACATGGCATACGAGCCTGTTAGAGGACTTGTGCCTTACCAGATTGACTGAGCAGTCCTCACACTGCAGTACCTTTCTGCAGTCCTTGCAGATGCCTATGGTGGAGTAGCCTCGCCTGTTGATGAGTACTATGCTCTGCTTTCCCAGCTCGGTGTTGCTCTTAAGCCGCTCTATCATCTCATCCGGAACGATCCCTCCGCTGCCGGAAACGGTCCGCCGCGCCAGGTCCACTATCTCGACCTTCGGCAGTGGCATGTCCATATATCTCTGGGTCAGAGTATGCAGATGATAGTATCCGTTTTTGGCAAGATAGTAGCTTTCTATGCTGGGAGTGGCGCTTGCGAGCACAAGCCTTGCGTCGGTCATCCTGACTATCTGCTGTGCGACCCTTATGGCCGAATACCTCGGCGAAGACTCGCTCTTGAATGTCTTTTCGTGCTCCTCATCGACTATTATCAGCTCCAGATCCCTGAGAGGCGTAAATACCGCGCTTCTCGTGCCGACCAAGACTCTCGATCTTCCCGACAGCGCCCTGTTGTACTGAAGCAGTCTTTCTGTCGGTGAGAGCATGGAATGGATCACGCTGACCACATTGCCGAAATGCTCCTTCATGAGCCTTATCATCTGAGGAGTCAGTGATATCTCCGGCACTAGTATCATGGCGCTTTTGCCTCGTTCGAGAGCATCCTGTATGAGCTTTATGAATATCATGCTCTTGCCTGAGCTGGTGACGCCGAATATGAGGTGGGTCTTTTTGTCCCGGGCGTTGCTGATCTCCTCGTAGACCTCCTGCTGGTGCCGGGTCAGCTCAACAGGCTCCCTGCACTTTTCTATATATGCATAGGCCCGTGTGTCTCTGTCGACGGTCTTCCTGCGAAGGATGCCTTTATCAGCCAGACCCTTGATGACCGAGTCGCCTACCCGGCATTCGTCCTTTATCCGCTCAAGGTCCAGCCATCTGTCCCTGCAGGCCTCAAACACCTTCTTCTGCTTTTGCGTTTTGAGCATCGAGTCATCGGCTCCCCGCTCAGAGGTGAACAGGTCCTTGGTGTGCCTTGTGAGCGTTCTTTCAAGCCTGTTGCCGCTTATCTTGTACATCGCGCCGTACGGCACCACCGTCTTGACGGCGTCGTACCATGTGCAGAAGGTGTTTTCCTTAAGATAACTGATGAGCGAGAAGACATAGTCATCGATGACTATGCTGTCATCTCTGGCATCGATCACCGTCTTGAGCCCTGAAACGTCGTCCTTCTCCTCTACATTGAGGACGACACCTAGTCTCGGCCTGTTTCCTCTTCCGAAGGGCACTATCACTATTGAGCCCTTCTTGGTGACATCTCTGAGGTCGTCCGGAACGATATATGAGAATATCCTGTCAAAATCAAGGGTGGCTTTGTCCACCGCAATGCCTGCCGTCAACATGAAGCCACCTCCGTTTTTGCGTTTACTTGTTTTCGTCGTAGATCTCTATGATGGATCTTGCGCACTGTTCGACATAATTGTTTTCGACTATGTAGTCATAGCTGCTCTGGAAGCCCAGTTCTTCCTTGGCTCTGAAGAGCCTCTGCTGGATCTCGCTCTCGCCCTCTGTCTTTCTTGCCCTGAGTCTTCTCTCAAGCTCCTCTATCGAAGGAGGTGCGATGAAGATGGTGAGCGCGTCAGGATATACCTTCTTTACGTTCTGTGCTCCTTCCACCTCGATGACCAGTATAACGACCTTTCCGTCCCGTACCTTCTCCTCGATCTGGCTCTTCAGCGTTCCGTAGTAATTGTCACAGTAGAGCGTGTGCTCCAGGAAATCGCCCCGGGATATCTTTGAAACGAACTCCCGCGTCGTAAGGAAAATGTAATCCGTTCCGTCCGTCTCGTACGGCCTCTTTGCTCTTGTCGTGGCTGAGACGCTGAGCACGAACCTGTCGTCCGTATCCAGTATGCATTTTGCCACAGTATCCTTCCCGCAGCCAGACGGGCCGGAGATAACTATAAGGCTCTTTCCTATATCACTCATCTTCGCTCTCCATGAATTTTATTATGCTCCTGTCGCTGATGCCGAAGATCCTCTCCGCGGAAAAACCGCAGAGTATCAGCTGCCGGCAGTCGGTGACGAGTACTGTTTTCGTCTTTCTTCCGAACGTGGCATCTATGAGGGTGCCGTCGCTCTTAGCCTTTGATATCATTCTCTTTACAGGTGCGGAATCCGGGCTGAGCGCCGCCGTGATCCTGTCTGAATTGATCATGCTTCCGAACCCTATGTTAAGCATCGGCATATTATCACCTACTCGATGTTCTGTATCTGTTCCCTTATCTTCTCTATCTCGGACTTCATGTCTACCACGAGGCCTGTGACAGTGAGATCATTAGACTTGGAACCGATGGTATTAGTTTCCCTGTTGACCTCCTGGATAAGGAAATCCAGCTTCTTGCCCCGTGGTTCCTTGGCATCAAGGATGGTCCTGAACTGTGCGATATGGCTGTGCAGCCTGGTGGTCTCTTCATCGACCGCGACCTTGTCAGCAAATACGGCGGCTTCGGTTACTATCCTCGCGTCATCGATCTGCCTGTCCTCAAGGACCTCCTTGAGCTTTGCGTACAGTCTCTCTCTGTAGGCGGTCACCCTTTCAGGCGCCTTTTCCTCGACTGCAAGCACCATCCTTTCGAGGTTGGCCAGCTTTTCAAGCACGTCCTCCCTGAGCTTTGCGCCCTCAACGGCTCTCATGGACACGAATTCATCCAGCGCGTCACCCAGCACAGTCCTGACGTCCTGCCAGAGCTGTTCGGTGTCCTCTTCGTTCTTGACCCGGACCAGCACTCCGTCAAATCCTGCGATCCTGGCAACATCTATGTCGTTTATGAGCCCGAGACCGGACCGTATGCTCTCGAGGGCTTCATAGTAGCTCCTTGCGAGTGGTACGTCCCGTTCGACCTTCGTATCGGAGGAATCGACATTCCTGACGGTCAGGGACATCTCGATCTTTCCTCTGGATATCTTTGACTGTATCTCTCTTTTTATCCTGTCATCCATGAACATGAAATGCCTGGACATGCGTCCGGAATACTCGAAATACCTGTGATTGACGCTCTTGACTTCAACGGTTATGTCCTTGCCGTTAAGTATTCTGTTGCCCTTGCCGTAACCGGTCATGCTGTATACCATGGTCAATAACCTCCGATTAATATATTTTACAATATAGGGCTATCTAATTCAAGACATGGAGCCTCTCGGCCCCATGTCATCAACCTCATTTTCTTATTGCAAGCAGGGCCTCGTACGGCATCAGCTCTATACTGCCGGAAAGTCTGCCGCTCCTTCCGGTATTGGAGAGGAGTATCTCGTATTCCCCTTCCGGAAGAGGCGTCCGTGTCCGCCGCGCCGTCAGGTTTGACCGGCATACGGTGACCTCGTCCTCATACTCTCTGACATAGCAGAAAGTGGACTCGGAATCATAGTCGAAAGGCGTCACGCTGCCGTACTGAACGCTCTTGAGGGTCTTTCTGAGAGGAAGCAGCTTCCTGTAGAAATTGAGCGTGGAAGCAGGATCCTTGTCCTCTGCGGCGACATTGACCTTCACATACTCGCCGTTGACCTTCTGCCAAGGCTTGCCTGTGGAGAAGCCTGCATTCTCGCTGTCGTCCCACTGCATCGGGCTCCTGCCGATATCCCTGGATCTTGTGTTGTACAGCCTCAGCCACTTTTCGAACGGCTCGCCGCCCTTGACCACCTTTTCGCCGTATGTGAACTCGACCTCGATGTCGTTGAAGTCCTCTATTTTCTCGTAATCAAGGAAGGACATTGCAAGCTCCTCACCCTGGTAGATGTAAGGTGTCCCCTTGAGCATGTACATGGCCAGTGCCTGCGCCTGAGAGGATCTGTATCTGTACCGGGGAGAATCATCTCCGAAGCGGCCGACGTTCCTTGTCTGGTCGTGGTTGGAGAGGAACAGTGCCATCCTGCCCACGTCCCTGAATTCATCCTGCCACCTGAATATGGTCTCCTTGAACTTTTTGACCTCGAAAGGAACAGGCTTGAACTTGTCATAGCCCTCCTGGTCAAAGTTGAGCATGTCGTACATGTAGACCATGTCAATCTCAGGCTGGTACTTGCCGCAGTACTCCCTTGCCCTTTCAGGGTCCATATCGCCGACCTCGGCTACGGTCATCATGTCAAAAGGCGTGAAAACGTCCCTGTTGAGCCTTGCAAAGTATTCGTTCACCTGTGGCTTGCTGGAGTAGTACTGACCGCCGAAGCCGTACTTCTGTCCCGGCCGTGTCTCGACGCTCGGGAAGGCTGGATCCTTGTAAAGATAGTTTATGGCGTCGAGCCTGAAGCCGTCCACGCCGAATTCTCCCCAGTACTTCATGACCCGCACTACATTGTCCACCACCTCAGGGTTTGTCCAGTTGAGATCAGGCTGCTTTCTGTGGAAAAGATGCAGATAGTATTTATTGAGGCTGGGAACATACTCCCAGGCGCTTCCGCCGAAGATGCTCTCCCAGTTGTTTGGCTCCCGGCCGTCCACAGGATCCTTGAAGTAATAGTAGTCCATGTACTTTTCGTCGCCTGCGCGGGCCTTTTTGAACCACTCATGCTCATCCGAGGAGTGGTTGGTGACCATGTCCATGACAAACCTGAGTCCGGTAGCATGGCACTCGTCTATGAGCTTCCTCAGGTCTTCCTTGTTTCCGAATATGGGGTCTATCTCATAGTAATCGCTGACATCATAGCCGTTGTCGGCCTGAGGGCTCTTGAGATACGGGCACAGCCAGATTATGTCAACGCCCAGGCTCTTGATGTAGCCCAGCTTCCTCCTGACTCCCTCTATGTCTCCTATCCCGTCTCCGTTGGAATCAAAGAAGCTCTTTGGATAGATCTGGTATACGGTGGCATTTTCCCACCATTTTCCGCTGCTTGAATTTGCCATTGATATCACCCCGTATATGTGTCCTGTGTCTAGTTCTGCGCTACTTCGACCAGCCTCAGCCGTGGGTTCTTCTCGATCGCCCAGTTGATGTTCCAAGGACTGGTGAACAGCAGCAGCTTTCTTTCCTTGTAGTCTTCGAGAGCCTTCGTATCACTTGTGATGTTCAGCTTCTTGAGGTCGATGTCATCGTTCTCGATCCATCTGATATACCGGTAAGGAAGATGCTGCATCCTTATGTCGACATTGTACTCGGTCTTCAGCCTGTGCTCGAGAACATCGAGCTGCAGCACGCCGACTACGCCGACTATGACTTCCTCAAAACCTGAACCTGGCTCCTTGAATATCTGTATGGCGCCTTCCTGGGCTATCTGCTCCATGCCCTTGACGAACTGCTTTCTCTTCATCGTGTCGACCTGGGTTATCCTTGCAAAATGCTCCGGCGCGAAGGTCGGGATGCTGTCGAACCGGAAGGTCTCCTTCGCAGTGGTGATGGTATCTCCTATCGAGAATATGCCCGGATCGAAGATTCCGATTATGTCTCCGGCATAGGCCTCATCAACGGTCTCCCTTTCGCTTGCCATGATCTGGGTGGACTGGGAAAGCCTTACCTTCTTGCCGCCCTGAACATGGAACACGTCCATGCCGCGGTTGAATTCGCCTGAAACTATCCTCATGAATGCGATCCTGTCTCGGTGAGCCTTGTTCATGTTGGCCTGGATCTTGAAGACGAAGGCTGAAAAGTCGCTGCCGTACGGGTCTATCATTCCTATAGACGAATGCCTTGCAAGAGGAGGCGTGGTAAGCGCCAGAAAGTCCTTGATGAAAGGCTCCACTCCGAAGTTGGTCAGAGCTGAGCCGAAGAAGACCGGTGTCAGCTTTCCGTTGTCCACCATCTCCTTGTCGAAATCATAGGAGGCTCCGTCCAGAAGCTCTATGTCATTGGCCAGTGTCTCATGCAGAGGCGCTGTTATGAGGTCGTCCAGATCACTGTCCCCAAGCTTTGCCTTTATCGACTTTGCCTGCTTGGTTCCGATCTTTCCGTCGTTCTCAAAGGCGATGATCTCCTTCGACTGTCTGTCGTAAACGCCCTTGAACTCCTTGCCCGAGCCTATCGGCCAGTTCATCGGGTAGGTCTGGATGCCCAGGACGTTCTCTATCTCCTCCATGAGATCGAACGGATCCCTGGTGTCCCTGTCCATCTTGTTTATGAAGGTGAATATCGGTATGCCTCTCATCGTGCATACCTTGAACAGCTTTATGGTCTGCGCCTCAACGCCCTTTGCGCCGTCGATGACCATTACTGCGCTGTCGGCAGCCATCAGTGTTCTGTAGGTGTCCTCTGAAAAGTCCTGGTGTCCCGGGGTGTCGAGGATGTTGACACAGTAGCCGTCGTAATTGAACTGGAGCACTGAGCTGGTGACAGAGATACCACGCTGTTTCTCTATCTCCATCCAGTCTGACGTTGCCGCTCTCGCGCCCTTCTTGCCCTTTACTATGCCCGCAGTCTGTATGGCTCCGCCGTACAGAAGCAGCTTTTCGGTAAGCGTCGTCTTTCCTGCGTCAGGGTGTGAAATTATGGCAAAGGTCCTTCTTTTCTCTATCTCTTCTCTCGTTATCGCCACGTATTGCTCCTTGGTGTGTATTTGTGAATAGCCTTGATTTTAACCGAATGATTTTATCATATGTGCAGCGCAGTATTCAACCCGCTCCGGTCATCTTATCTCTATCTGGCTCAGCACCTTTCCGACGCTGTCATAGATCACCAGGTCGGCGTTGCTGTCTATATCAGTATTGGTGGGATCCCTGTTTATGAGCACCAGGTTCTTGCCTCTGAAATACCTGATGAGACCCGCTGCCGGATACACGGCAAGAGAAGTGCCCGCAACTATCATGGTATCGGCACTTTCGATCGCATCAATGGCTCCGGACACGATATCGCTGTCCAGCCCCTCACCGTAGAGGACCACGACAGGTTTTATGACGCCTCCGCAGTCGCAGTGGGGCACCCCCTTGGAATTGACTATCGTCTCGACGCCGAAATGCTTGCCGCATCTTGTGCAGTAATTGTCCATGACGGTTCCGTGAAGTTCGTACACGAGGGTGTTGCCTGCTTTCTGATGCAGGCCGTCAATGTTCTGTGTCACTATTCCGGCCAGTCTTCCGTTTTTCTCCATCTCCGCGAGCCACAGATGTGCTGCATTGGGCTTTGCGTCAAGATACAGCATCTTGTCTCTGTAGAAGTCATAGAATTCCTCCGTTCTGTAAACGAAGAAATCGTGGCTGAGCATGGTCTCCGGAGGGTACTTGTACTTCATGTTGTACAGTCCGTCCACTGACCTGAAGTCAGGGATGTTGCTTTCCGTGCTGACGCCCGCTCCCCCGAAAAAGACCAGTCTCTCGGTATTGTCGATAATCTCCTGCAGTTTCACTATCCTGTCATCCATGTCACGATCTCCTTTGCTCTGTCTGATTCCATTCAGTTTGCCTTTTATTTTATTATATGTCCCTCAGCTTTGGCAACCTTGCAGACAAATAAAAAGGACCTGCAGAAGCTCCTGCAGATCCCGTTATTCTATTCGTGCCTTATTGCGCTGAGCGCCGTTACCTTTACGGCTCTCACGGCAGGAACGTATCCTGAAATGATGCCTATGAGAGTCGAGAAGCCCATGCCGAAAAGCGCAAGCCATATCGGTATGATCGATATGTATGTTTCACCTACCAGCTGTGCTGCGACCTTGTTCATCACGAATGACAGCAGATAGCTCAGCATCACTCCCAGAGTTCCTCCGAGGAAACCTATTCCGGCAGCTTCAGCAAGGAACATGTTCTTGATATCACTCAGCTCGCATCCGAGCACCTTCATGACGCCAATCTCCTTGGTCCTCTCATAAATGGCCATCGTCATTGTGTTTGCAATTCCGATTGCGGATACCAGCAGAGCTATGCTTCCCAGACCTCCGAGGATGAGCTGTATGACCTTTGTCTGCTGCTTCATCTCGTCACGCATCGACGCCATCGACCATGTCTCGTAGCCCATGTCCTTTAAACTCTGTTCCACGTCATCGACATATTTGATGTCAGTGACCTTCACCAGCGCTTCTGAATATGTCCTGTCCTTCTCTCTGGTGGTCTCTTTTATGTCGTTGAGCTTGTTATACTCCTTTTCGATCTCAATGAGCTGGTCTATCGGCATTATGAGGCCGTAACTGGTCTGATAATTCCTTCCGTCTCCCGCGAGGATGCCGGTGAACTTGATATCGGCTTCATAGGTCTTTGTCTGGCCGTTTTCACTCCAGCCCGTAGCCTTTATCTTGAACTTGTCGTGAAGCATGTCTACAAAAGGATCCGGTATGTTGCCGTTTTCATCCTCTTCCCTCATCACCTGGTTATTTGGCCACTGCTTTCGGGAATTGACGAAGTTGTATGCAAGATACTGTCCCGCCAGAGCAACGTAGCCCTTTTCCTTTTCCGAAGGAAAACTGCCTTCCGACAGTTCATATCCGAAATCCTCCATGGCTTCCCTTCGAATGGCCTGAATATTGACCCAGTCCAGGACATACTTGTCGTTGGAACCGGAAGTGATGGTTATTGATATGTTTGCGTTATATATTGGGGTCGCGACCTTCACGTTCTCCATCGCATTGAAGCCGTCGATCGCAGCATCGTTAAGCTTCACGTCATCCTGTCCGTTGGAGTTCCACTTGTATACCTCGATGGTCGTGAGATCTCCCATGCCACTGAGCATGTCATCGTAGCTCTTGTCCAAGGCAACACCGATGGACACCATCATGATGATGGATGTAGCTCCTATGATGACGCCGGCTACTGTAAGGAACGTTCTTCCCTTTCTGCGGCGCAGATTGTCAAAGGCAAGCTTTAACAGATCAGATATCTTCATCGTCATCCTCTAGCTCTGCAGCCAGTTTCTTTGCCTTTCTCCTTTTAAGGAATATGAATCCACCTATTGCCGCTGCGGCTGCCAGGGCGATGGCGGCATACTTTATTATGCTGTTGTTCCTCTGAGGCTCGACCGGTCCGACAGGATCGATCACAGGCTCGTCCCATCTGTGATCCTCATAGGCCTCGACCTTGAAATCCTTTTCGATGGTATAGGAATTGCCTGTGGAATCCTCATAGGTCACTATGAGCTTTCCGTCCTTCGTGCCCACTGAATCCACGAAGAACTCGATATATGTGTCCGTGCTGTTTCCTGCATTGACGTTTCCAAGGAACTCCACCTCATTTGTGGTTATCCCTTCGCCCTTAACCTCTGCGCTTACATTGTATACAGGAGTCTTGCCCTTATTTACCAGGTTGACCTGAACTTCAGAAGCACTGCCTATATATGCTTCTTCAGGAACGTTCATTGACTGAATCTCAAACTTCATCTGCTGCGTCACGGTAACAGACAGTGACTGTTCCGATGTGAACTGCTGTCTCTTGCCGCCCACGAAAGCCTCATAGGTGTAAACAAGCGTGACAGGAAGCGATGCCGTCTCAGTCGTGAGAGAGTTGTCCGCCATGAGTGAGAAGGTGTGGCTTATGGTGCCTTTCTTTCCCACGTTGCCAATGAGCACCTGGCTGTTGCCGTCTGCCATTGACAGTCCCTGAGGGAGGATGATCCTTACAGTCACATTGCTCAGATCTACATTGGATGATGTATTGACCGCACTGGTATACAGGTTGAATTTCTGACCTGCCGTTACCTTGTTGCCATAATCAGCTGAATTCAGAATGATCTGAGGAGCAGGGATGTCGTCATTTGCCTGCAGGATGGTGCAGGAAAGGGTCTGCTGAGGGACAGGGACCTGAAGGTTATCCTTAGGGTCTCTAACATATGCTGTCGTGAAGGTGAAATCCGGAGTGCCGCCCTGATATGTCACGTCCCTGAACTCGATGGTGTAAAGGGTGCCGCCGTTCATTCCGTCACGCACCCTGACATTGATCGAGTTGGTCGATGCAATGGTAAAGGCACCCTGAGCCATTATCGGGTGGATCATTCCGGTGAGCTGGCCCTCCTTGCCGGCGAACCACTTGTCAAACTTTACCCTTCCGTCATATACGGTAACCGCTACAATGAACTTGTCGCCGGGGTTGACATTGGAAAGCGGCTGTCCGTTGTAGTTTAGGACCTGGTAGTCAGTGATATATACGCTGCCGTCAAGATCGATGCCGCTGTCTTCACTGGACCGAGGCGGTGTCTCGCTGCTTGAAGGAGCCGGATCGCTCGATGGAGCCGGATCGCTCGATGAGGACGGAGCCGGTTCACTCGATGATACCGGAACCTCTGTTGAGGAACCGGATGGATCCGTATCTGCAGCCCGACTGCTGCTTGTCTGATTTGCATCTGAATTATCGCCGTCTGCATACGCAACGACAGGGGTCAGAGTCATCTGCCCCGCCATCAGCAATGCAAGTATCCGTGAAAGGATCTTAATTCTGCTCTTTTTCATCTATCTTTTCTCCCCCTGAACTGACTGTTTTCTTCTCTGGATCTGTCTCTCTGACAGATCTGAGCACCCGCCGGACTATCTCATCCGCCTTGTCAGCGGTCCCGGCATCTTCTGTTTTTTCTTCTATGGTCGGCGCAGCCTGTATGACTGCCGCATGTGTCTCTGCCTCTGCAGCAACCGCCTCGTTCTCAATATTCATTTCCGCATCCGGAGCATCGCTGTCTGGGACGAACATCTCAACACCGTTCTTCTTGTCGCTTACTATCTGTCCGTCGATGAGCTTGACTACTCTCGGCGCCATGGCGGCAAGGTTCGGATCATGAGTGACCATTACAAAGGTTATGTTGTTCTTCTTTGATATGTCTATTAGAAGTTCCATCACCTGTCTGGTGGTGGCTGAGTCAAGGTTTCCTGTAGGCTCGTCTGCGAAAATGACCTTAGGCTTCCCTACGAAAGCTCTGGCGATTCCCACTCTCTGCTGCTGACCGCCGGACATCTCACCCGGCTTGTGGTTGAGCCTGTCACCCAGGCCCATGTCAGTGAGGATCTTTTTTGCCCTCTTTTCCCTGACCTTCCTGTCCACTCCCCTGAACATGAGAGGGAACGCCACGTTTTCGACCGCCGTCATGGTCGGCATCAGATTATATGACTGGAATATGAATCCTATCGTGTCCTGCCTGAACTTTGCAAGCTGCTTCTCATTCATCTTGGTGACAAGCTTGCCCTGAATGACCACTTTGCCCTTGGTCGGCTTTTCGAGACCGGCAAGAAGGTTCAGCAGTGTTGACTTTCCGCTTCCAGAAGTTCCCGTAATGCAGCAGAACTCACCGTCTTCTATCTCCAGATTTATGTTGTTGAGTGCGACTACCTTTTCGTCGCCTACCTTGTAAACCTTTCTCAGTTTCTGGACTTTTATCATCCTATTCCTCCGTTATCAAACTGAGATGATTTATATCGCTCATTTTATATCATCTGTACTTATTAATCAATAGAAGTATATTGATTTAACAAAGATTTAATAATATCTATTTCATTGTATCATTTATTATTGAAAGCAATTGATTTAAACCACTTTATTATATATCGTTATTTTCCCTGTTTGCCTGCATTATGACCACAGGCTCAAACAATATCCTTTATTGTAAAGGGCGATAATGGTATAATCGGATATATGGAAAGCAAAAACACTCTAAAGGCTCCCAGACATCTTAGGGCGATCGTTGCACTGCTCGCTCTGCTGTTTCTGACGGATACGATCCTGCTCATGATGACTTCGAGCTTCACGCTCGGCACGGTCCTCATGATAGCAGTCACTGCCATCCTCATATTACTGACGCTGTTCTTTGACAGATATTACAGCATGACGCGAAAAGGTCCCGGAAGGGTCATAAGCCTTGTGCTTTACATCCTGCTGGCCGCCTATCTCTGCTTCCTGTCATTCATCTATTTCTACGGGAGCACTGATGTCACATACAATGAGGACGTGATAATAGTTCTCGGCGGAGGGCTCAGGCCGGACGGGACTCCGGCTCAGCAGCTGAGGAACAGACTGGACGGCTGCGTTGAATACTGCCGCAACAATCCCGACGCCTATGTAGTAGTATCGGGAGGACTCAACAAGAGTATAGGGGTAGTTGAAGCCGACAGCATGGCGGATTATCTCATTCAAAAAGGCTTGGATCCGGACAGGATAATAAAGGAATCCTCTTCCACCAGCACAAGGGAAAATCTGCAGTATACAAAAGACATCCTGGATGAAAGAGGCATAAGCTACACGGACGGGATAGTCGTCGTAACCAATAATTACCATATTTTCAGAGCAAGATATTACGCCCATCAAAAGGGTTTTGATAAAGTCACAGCCATCAGCATGCCCACCGGCATGATCACGCTCATCCCCTCTCTGTTGAGAGAGAGCTGTGCGATCAGCTACATGCTGGTGTTCGGATACTGATATATATGAGGTGCAATATGGATTTACTTCTCAAAAGCGGAAACATCATCGACGAAAAGGGCAACATAACCCTGAAAAAGGACATCCTCATCAAGGACGGCAAGATAGCCGGGATAGGTTCCTTTGATAATCCCGAAGGCGCAGAGATCATCGACTGCACGGGAAAGTTCATAACTCCGGGCTTTGCTTCAATGCATAACCACAGCCCAATGAACATCTTCAAGGGCATTGCAGAAGACGTGAACATCGATGACTGGTTCAATGACGTCATCTGGCCGTATGAGAGCAAGATGCAGGACGAGGACATCTACTGGGGCTCGAAGCTTGCTCGGGCAGAGATGGTCGACAACGGCATAACAGCCTTCGCTGACCACTACTTCAAGAGCGATCTTATCGCAAAGGCCTGCAAGGAGGTCGGCATCAGGGCTGACATTGCCTATACTATATTCGGCTTCGGCGGCAACTGCGACCGGGAGCTTAAACTGGCTGAAAAGTTCTATGACGAGTTCAAGGATGACGAGATGATCGCTCCGAGGATGGGGCCTCACTCTCCGTACATCTGCTCACCTGAGATATTGAGACAGATCGTCGAAAAGGCAAAAGAGCTGGGTTGCGGAGTTCACCTTCACATCAGCGAGACGGATGCACAGGTAAATGACAGCAAGAGAGACCACGACGGAAAGACGCCTTTCCGGGTCGCCCGGGAAGCAGGCTGCTTTGAAGTTCCATGCATAGTCGGTCACGGACTGTGGATAGAGGACGGAGACGAAAAATACATCAACGATGACACTGTATTTGCGGTATCTCCAAAGACCTACATGAAGCTGGGCATGTACAAGGGTAAGCTGTGGGACATGAAAAGTCAGCTTAATCTGGCAGCAGGCAACGACGGTTCAGCTTCCAGCAATTCAATAGATGTTCTGGAACAGATCAGGCTGTTTGCCCTGCTGGGCAAGTGGGATGACAACGCAGAAGACTTCACGCTTAAGGAAGTATGGAAGATGCTGTTCTCCGGTCACCGCTTCATGAAATTCGGAGCCGGAAGGATGCGGGAAGGGGCCGCTGCAGACCTTAACATATTCGATCTGGACACAGTCCACACCGCTCCTGTCTATGATCCGCTGGCTGCGATCATCTATTCGGCAGTTCCTGCAGTAAACATAAAGGATGTCATCATAAACGGAAAGTTCGTAAAGAAAGACGGCAAGCTCCTCTTTGACGAAAAAGAGATAATAGAGAATGCAGAGAGATGTGCCAAGGGCATTTATGAGCGCGGCAAGGGCCAGGCTCAGATATTCTTTTAATGAGGTAAACAGAAATGATCAGAGATTACGTTTTGGAAGACAAGGAAGGTCTGCTTGAACTGGTAAAGGATTTCTACAATTCCCCTGCCGTCAGCCATCCGATACCGCTGGAAAACTTCAGCCACTGCTTTGATGAGATAATCCGGGGAAATCCGTTCCTCAGAGGCCTCACCATCCTGCATGCCGGCGAGATACTGGGCTACTGCCAACTCTCATTCACCTATTCAAGCGAAGCAGACGGCATGGTAGTGCTCATTGAAGAGCTTTATGTAAAGCCAGCCTTCAGGAGCCTGGGCGTTGCAAAGCAGGTGTTTGACCTCATATTCTCGGAATATGAGGGTAAGGCAAAGAGATACCGCCTCGAATGCAGCAAAGACAACCCGAGAGCCATGAAGCTCTACAGGGAGCTGGGCTTCGAGGAACTGGATTACGTTCAGATGATCATCGATAAATAAGGAGAGCGCAATGAATACACCTGTAGTTATCGGCATTGCCGGAGGAAGCGGAAGCGGAAAGACCACCTTTGCTGAGCGGGTCGTAAAGCATTTCGAGGGACCTATATCGGTCCTCTGCCACGACTACTACTACAAACCATTTGCCGAGATGGATCTGGAGGAAAGGAAAAAGCAGAACTATGACCATCCTTCCAGCTTCGACACGGATCTCATGGTGGAGGATCTCAGAAGGCTCAAGGAAAGAAAGGTCATTTACAGGCCTGTATACTCGTACGAGGAGTTCACAAGGCTCAAGGAGACGATACCTGTGGAGCCGACAGACGTCATAGTCGTTGACGGCATTCTCATCTTCGAGAACAAGGAACTGCGCGACCTCATGGACATCAAGATCTTTGTGGACACAGATGATGACATAAGGTTCATCAGGAGACTGCTCAGGGACGTGGTATCCCGCGGGAGGACCGTGGACAGTGTCGTAAACCAGTATCTCAGGACGGTAAAGCCGATGCATGACACCTTCGTGTCTCCGAGCAAGAAATATGCGGATATAATCATACCGCAGGGCGGACAGAACCAGGTCGCATTGGATATGGTCATAAGCAGGATCGATAAGATCATCGAGGAAAAGAGCAAATAAATCTCGTAATTGCTGTCCTTATTCATTGATGATCTGACTTGGTAAAGGAGATTAAAACATGAAAAAGACAATATCATTGTTTTTGTCGTCGCTTATTCTCATTTTATTACTTTACGCATGCAATTCATCAACTTGGATCTTTGGCGAGAATATGGATTACTGGCAAAAGCGGGAAGACAACGGCGATCTTAGCTTATGTACAGTTGATATTCACCTCCATGGCGGAAGTATCGGCTTTGGTCGCTCATACAGAGGCAGGACATCGATCGAACTATTTGATGTATTAAAGAGTCTGAATGGTCATTTGGACAAAGATGTCGATATTAAGACCTTTTATCCGACTATTGGTATCGGATACACGGTTGAATTCAAGGACGGAAGCGAATTCGGACTTAGTAGAACAAACAATGTGTTGTTTACGTTTTACTATGACTTTGAATACGTCGTCCCATCTGGGTATGCTTTCGCCAGTTCAAAGATTTACAAAATCGAGAATCCTGACGTTCTTCGCCAATATCTCTCTGAAAAAGGCTTTTATGTCTCGCCTCAGACTGAGGAATTGCTGAAAGAAAAAACAGATGCATTTTACGCAGAGAATGATTCGCTTATGAAAGTAGCGGAGAACTGTGAATGGGTACTTCTAAGAGAGTGCACTGATGATGAAAGTCCATATATTGAAAAAGTACCGACAACAGCTGATGATTTCACCTTTGAGACAGACGGACGTTTTATCGATGTATATCCAGCTCGGCTGAAAAGTATCAGTGATGCCACCTACGCTGATGCAGACTACTGTTCTACCATCTACATACCGGTAGAGGATAATAACGTGCGACTTGATCTTCTGTTCAGACAGGATGAGCGGACAGATTTAGTCATTCATGCAGCCATAATTACAAAAGACATTCCATTATCATGACAATGAATGGTTACTTTCTGAAAGCGTTCAGTATAGGAAAAAAGGGCTCTCAACAGAGAGGCCTTTTGCTTTATCTTTTTTTGAATTATCCTAGAAGATCGATGTTCTGGCGTAAGGTCTTATTCCACTCACGTCAGTCAAATCGGAAACTGTTTATAATCAAGCTCGGTATAGTCATTTACATACTGATCTGCTGCCCGTTTGATGATCTCAGGACGGGTCTCAGTCCTGTCATACATTCCGACTACATAGCAGCCGGCCTCCTTGGCGGTAGATGCAGCATAGGATGCATCCTCAAATACAACCACCTTTGACATGTCTGTCTCTCCGAGTCTCTCTGCGCAGTATCTGAATATCTGAGGGTCATTCTTCTCCATTCCGAATTCCCTGCAGTGAAGTGTGAACTCAAAATACTTTTCTATGTCGAGCCTTTTCAGGGCCGGTTCCATCAGATATCTGTCAGTCGATGAGCATATGCACATTCTGACTCCCATCTCCTTCAGCTTTTCCAGCAGCTCATGAGCACCCGGCTTGAAGTCGACGTCTTCAGAATAGTGCTTGTAGATATTATCAAGGATCCACTCATGCATATCCTTTTTTGTAAGTGAAAGGCCGTGCCTGGAATTTACCAGTTCGAGTATCCTCTCCATCCAATCCCTGTCATAGATCGTAGGCAGGCTCTCAGGGTCTTTTACTCCGTGCCGGCTGAGGAATTCTCTGTCCATCCCTCTCCAGTAGCCCATGGAATCCGTTATGGTTCCGTCAAGATCAAAAATCGCTATCATAATTGTATGACGGGCAAGGTGTTCCCTTGCCCTTCCTTTCAATTCTGTGTGTCTGTTTATTCGTCCTCGCAAGGCACGAAAAGCTTTTCGGTAGCTATGACTTCTCCTTCATCCCTGAAGAACACATCGTGGTATTTCTTCAGGTCAGGGATGTCAGGGTTCAGAGTGAAGGACTTTGCCCCACCGTTTTCTCCGTACGCGACACTTGCCCTGATCAGGCCGTCCACGAACTGGGTACCCGGTGCCTGAATATCAAGCATATGGGTGACTCCATCCTCGATCTTGAACAGGCTCCATCCGAACAGGTCCGCGCCGTCTGACAATATATATCCTTCAAGATCGCCGTCGAATCTGTCCCTGTTGAGGAGATCGATGACATCCGGTTCCAGTATTAGCTTCATTGAGTACATTATCTGCTTCTCCTCTTCTTTTCGCTCTGGCCTCTGCTGCTCCTCTGCCCCTTCTGAACGGCACCTCTCAGTGCCTGTATCTCTGCAGGTTTAAGCTCCCTGTAAGTTCCGCTCTTGAGCATTCCGAGCTTTATTGGTCCGATCTGCTTTCTTGACAGTCTTGCGACTTCCAGTCCGACTGCCTCGCACATCCTTCTTATCTGTCTGTTCTTGCCTTCTCTGATGGTCATCTCCATGACAGTTCTTTCATCCTCGTCGGCAACGACCCTTATCACCGCAGGCAGGGTCTTGGTGCCGTCATCAAGGACGACTCCGTCAGTCAGTGCGACTACCTGTTCCTCGCTTGCCTTGGGATGTACGGTGACCCTGTACATCTTGGACACTTTTCCAGACGGATGCATCAGCGCATTGGCAAGAGCTCCGTCATTCGTGAGTATAAGCAGTCCTTCGCTGTCCTTGTCCAGCCTTCCGACAGGGTATACCCTTTCCGGGATGTCGCTGATAAGCTCCATCACGGTCTTGCGTCCCCTGTCATCGCTGGCAGTGGTAATGTAGCCTCTTGGCTTGTTGAGGATATAATACTTGAGTTCTCTTTTCCTCGGTGGCCTCATGGTCACTCCGTCAATGGATACCACGTCCCGGGCAATGTCCATCTTGTCGCCCAGCTTTACCGGATGTCCGTTGACCTTGACTCTTCCGTCAAGTATCATCTGTTCGGCCTGCCTCCTTGAGCATATGCCCATGTCGGCTATGGCCTTCTGGATCCTTGTATCTCTCATGTCGTGTGTATCAGTCTTCCTTCTTTTCCTCTTCAGCTTCAGCGGTCTTGACTTCCTTTGCCTCTGCGACTATATCGGCTATGTTTTCGCTGTTGATCCTGCTTGCAGCCTTGCCGCCCTTGGAACCCTTACCGACTATGCCGTCGATCCTGTCCATGACATCAGGCACCATATTCAGCACTCTGTCCAGAGCTGCTCCGCCGTCAGCCATTTGTATCAGCCTGACCGAAGAACCTTTGATGACCAGAAAGCCTGTAGGAGTGATGGATGCTCCTGTGGAAGCAGCTCCACCGAACAGGTCCTTCTGCTTTTGTGTGGCAAAATCCGAACCTCCTGAAACGAAACCGAAGGTCACCTTCGATACGGGGAGGATGGTAGTGTCATCACCGACCTTTATAGGCGATCCGATGACTGTATTTGAGTCGACCAGCTGACGCATTTTTTCGACTGTATCTGTGATGATGTCATGAATTGGATGCTGTTCCATTTTTGTTGCTCCTTTATCTGATTATATATATGTGTCAGGATGCCGCATCGGCTTCTTCGCCGTCGGTATCCGTTACCGTCTTCCTGTTTTCCTTGAGTATCTTCTTCCCTTTGAAGAACAGATACGCCCCACCCATGAGTATCCTTATCGGAGTGGCGACTATCCTGCAGAAGAAATAGATGCTGTCGCTGTACGCTCCCGTGAAATCCGCGATTATCTTCGGGCTGCCGTACTCTATGTCAAATATCTGGGAGATGACCGTATTGAGATTGTAGAAAGCGGAGGATACGATGCCGTGCATCTTCCGGACAGACCGGCTGTCTTTTCCCGAGACCGGCAATGTGAAGGTCACATTCCTGAGCTTTATGCCCCTAAGTACTCTTCTCATTCCCTCTGACACCGTTTCAAGCACCCGGCCTATCAGGTCAAAGGAGAACCGGATATCATCGGTGAAGCTTTTCTTTTCTTCCTCATGTTCATCCGGCATTGCATGACCGGAAGAGGAAGGCTTTTTCTTTTGAGCTTTCCTGTCTTCGTTCTTCTCTTCAATCTCATCCTTCTTCCCCTTTCCCCACGGGAATACCCTGAGTTTGAAGAACAATACCCTTACCTTTATCGTCGGCCCGTCGACCTTGTCATACTCGACCCATATGCTTCTAGGTATTATCAAAAGGAGCAGAACGAGCAGCAGTATCGCGAGAATAATGAGACCGACCGCTTTAAGTACAGTTAACAATTACTCTTCTCCGTCCATCAGTTCGAGGTCATCCGTGCTGAGCTGTCCCTCTTCCTCCTCAGGCTTGATCTTCGGCAGTTCGGAAAGCGAATTGATCGAAAAGCTCCTGAGGAACAGAGGAGTGGTACCGTAGCTGATCGGATGGCCCGGTATGTCGAGCCTGCCTGTTTCCTCGACAAGCCCCCTTGAGACCAGGGTCCGGACACTTGAGGATGAGTCCACTCCCCTGACCCGCTCGATGAAGCTTCTGGATACAGGCTGGTTATATGCTATTATAGCAAGAGTCTCCATTGCCGCATTGGACAAAGGAGTATTCTTCTTTATGCTGAGAGCGTTATATACCGCTTCATCCGTGCTTTTTGCGCAGACGAAACTGACCCACTCTGAGTTGGTGTTGAGATTGATGCCGGATCTGTCAGCATTATATCTTTCCTTGATCGAGTCCAGTATGTACTGAAGCTCCCTTTCGTCGGCCTCAAGCGTCTCCATCAGCAATGACGGAGCGACTCCGTCTCCGCTGGCGAATATGATCGCTTCGGCACTCTTTATCTTTTCGTCTAATGTCATTTATTCTCTCCGCGAATGATATTCATCTCCCCGTCATCAGAGAGCCTTATCCTCCTGGCTCTTACAAGCTCAAGTATGGCAAGGAAGGTCGCGACTGCCTCGCTCCTTGTCTTTGTTCCCTTGAACACGGCAAATATGCTGGAGAATGTGTTTCTCATCAGTCCCCTTAGAAGCGAAAATATCCTGCTGTTGACGGATACGACAGGAGCATTGACTATCGGCTCGAATCTCTCCACTTCAGGCGGCCTTCTCCTCAGGTTCCTGTCATTAAGCCTTGAATACGCTCTGGTAAGGACTCCCGTGGAGTGCACGATATTGTATGTCATGTCTACCGGGATGTCCAAAGCAGGCCTTGTTATGATCCTGTCTCCTATGAACCTAGCCCTCAGTCTGGATGCTGCCTGCTTTGCCTGCGAATACTCTATGAGAACGCCCTGCAGTTCCGCCTTCAGCTTTTCGCCCTCGTCATCCTTAGGCAGCAGATATACGGATTTCAGATAAATCAGTCTCGCTGCCATGTCTATGAATTCACCGGCGGAATCCAGGTCCCTATCCTCGCTGTTTTCGACGATCTCCAGATACTGGTTGATTATCGTCACTATCTCCACGTCGGCGATACTCATCTTGTTCTTTGAGATGAGGACCAGCAGCAGGTCGAGCGGGCCTTCAAAATCGGTAAGTCTGTAATTAATAAGCTCCATCCGACCCCCTAAATGAACGTCCTGAACAGCCGGTCGACAAAGCCCGTGAGCTTATCAAGTCCCCTGAACACCCGACTGCTGGCAATGCCAAGCGGTCTTGAGAGCACGCCGGTGTACAGCACGATCAGCAGTCCGATGAATATGTATCTTTCGTACTGCATTATCTTGTAGTATAGCTTGTCGCTGAGTATGGCGTTGAATATCCTTGAACCGTCAAAAGGCGGGATCGGTATGAGATTGAATATCGCCAGTGAAATGTTTATTGAACACATCATCTCAAACACTTCAATGAGATTGTTTGCAACTGTTCCGTAGAAGCCGTTCAGATAGAAAGAATAGATAAGAACTTTTGCAATTATCATGCTTAAAGTCGCCAGTATCATATTGGATATCGGTCCGGCTGCTGCAGAAATGGCCATTCCCTTCTTCGGTTCCCTGAAGTTGTTCATATTGATCGGTACGGGCTTTGCCCAGCCAATTCCGATGAAAACCATGGCAAAGGCGCCCATTGGGTCAAAATGGGCGATCGGATTCAGTGTAAGCCTTCCGGAATACTTTCCGGTCGGGTCTCCCAGCTTGTCGGCCACAAAGGCATGAGCTGCCTCATGGACCGGTATACTGGTCAAAAGCACTATTCCTCTTACTAGCAGAGTGAACAGATCAAGGTTATATAGCATTAGACTCTCCGTTATTTTCTTTGAATATTAATTATATGTCATGAGTGTGTATTTTTCAAGGTAACGAAAGATATCGCAGCGCACATGCGCTGCGATATCCTTATTCCGTATCAGGCCGCCTTGATGCCCTGCGGCTTTATTTCTCTGTCTCGGCCTCGTACTCGGCTATGCTGGCTGACCAGTTCCGGTCCACCTCTCTGCCGGCCCTCACGCTCGACATTACCGTGGAGACGGCTTCGTAGTTCATCCTCGTGCCTCTCCTGTCGCTGCGGTACCTGACGGCTCTGTCACGGGCAATGCCGTAATCCCTTGCGGTGCTCACCGCATCGATGTTGGCGCCCAGGAACATGAATTCCCAGCCGTACTTCTCCTTCTGCCTTTCGATCATCTCCTTGACGCGCTTCTGTGAATACTCCACGGAAGCGTTCTCCATGCCGTCAGTGATGATGACGAACACTGTCTTGGCCGGTCTGTCCTCTTCCCTTGCGTACTTGTGTACGTTTCCGATGTGATGAACGGCTCCGCCGATCGCGTCTATCAGGGCAGTACAGCCTCTGACCGTATACTGCTTGTCTGTGAGCGGTTCGATCTTTTTGATGTCTACTCTGTCGTAGATCACCTCGCTGTAGTCATCGAAGAGTACCATCGAGACCAGTGCGTCTCCCTCTTCCTTTTTCTGCTTATCGATCAGGCTGTTGAAACCTCCGATCGTATCTGCCTCAAGTCCGTGCATTGATCCGCTCCTGTCAAGAACGAATACCATTTCTGTAAGGTTGTTATTCATGCGCATACCTCCAAGTCAATCCATTGTTTAAGTTGGTTTACTGTCTTCTTTCGGGTATATTATCGCGCAGACCCCTCCTTCAAAGGTCGCATTAAATGTGACAAATCAGAACGATCCGAGGATCGGCTGATCGAATGAGAACAGGGCATCATTGATGGTATATATGTCGTATTCACCCTTTTCAATGAAGTATTTCAGGATAAGGTCAAACTTGAAGCCGTCGTAAAGGGCATATCCTGCTTTCTTCATCAATTCTTCCGTTTCATCAAGATCCAGTTCCAGTGCTACGGCGAAGGCTGCAACGGTGTTCTTTTTAGGATGATAATATGCATCGCTCCTTATCTTTGAGAACAGTTTTCTGTCTATATTTGCCTTCTTGTAGCAGTCCGAATCCTTCATGCCCTTTTCGTCAATCTTTCTGAACAGCATCTGCTGGAAAGATTCATCTCTTTGTTCCCTGACTATCCCTTCAAGGCTGGCTTCCTTTCTGCTTGCGGGTACAGTGCTCTTACTATCCTTGAACAGTTCTTTCCTGGACAGCCGTTTTGAAAGGTCAGGCGCCTCGTAAAGCTTTACGGTATTCAGGCTATTGAGGTATTGGGATGCGAAGTCATCCTCCGGAATGATGATATCTTCATCCTCGTTGGCCATCACGCTTCCTGCCAGCAGCTCGCCGTTGATGTCGTAATTGAGCATGCTGTCCAGTGTGTCTATGGATTCGCTGAGTCTCCTTCTTTCCTCCTGCAGCCACTCAAGGTCTTCCTTGAAGCCCAGCAGCTCTCTATAGGCAGGCACATCGTCGGGGTCCTCTGCCCGCAGAGCAGCGTCATTGATGTCCTTCAATGTGCCGAGATAGTCAGAGACATCCACGTAGTCTTCAGGTTCCATCTCGAGGGAATCCTTGAGAGATTCGAACAGTTTCCTGTTCTCCTCCTCGCCGAACCGGTCCCTGTAGAGCCGTCTGCCCTTTCCGTGGGTCTCTCCTATGTAATTACTGTCTATGAACCGCTGGATGTCACCGTACATCTCTTCGCTGATGGCAAGAGATGTTTTGTCATATATGACGAGATAGACCTCCATGTCATCATCGTTCCGGTCAAGGAACTCCCTGATGGAATCGGTCGCAACACTTAAGGCTATCTCTTTCGGCATCGCATAGATGCCTGACGAGATCAGCGGGAACGCCACTGAAGCAAGTCCGTGTTCCCTGGCCAGCTTCAGCGAGTTGATATAGCAGTTTCTGAGAAGCTCTTCCTCTCCTCTGTTTCCGCCGGCCCATACAGGTCCGACAGTATGAATGACGTATTTTGCAGGAAGGCGGTAGCCTTTCGTGATCTTGGCCTCTCCGACCTCGCAGCCTCCGAGTCTTGAACACTCCCGAAGCAGTTCAGGTCCGGCAGCAGCGTGTATGGCTCCGTCCACTCCTCCGCCTCCGGAAAGCGATCTGTTGGCAGCGTTGACTATTGCGTCGACTTCCATCCTGGTTATATCTTGTCTTACTAGCTGAAAAGGCATAGGTGCACCTCCGTATCCTTGCAAACAAACTCTCTATTCTTATTATACCACATTTGGACCTCTTCCCCGGAAAAAACCAAGGCGGCCTGCGAAAATGTCGCAGGCCGGGTGACATTATCAGATCTTAGACCACCTGTGTTGCGAGAACGGTCTCAAGGGCAAGGGTTATCAGGTTGTCAAGCTCCCTCTCCCTCTGCTCGCTGGTCAGGGGCACTTCCTCCGGTATGGCGAATGAGTTCGATACGTTCATTATCGTAAGAGCCTTTCTCCTGTGCTTTGCTGCCAATATGTAAAGAGCCGCCCCCTCCATCTCCGAGGCAAGTACTCCGTACTCATTCCACTTTCTGGCGATCTCCGGCTTGTTGTCGAAATAAAGCAAGTCATTGCAGACCGTCAGTCCGGTCTTGGCGCTGATGCCCATTTCCTTTGCAAGCCTGTTGGCCGTGTAAACGAGCTCGAAATCAGCCACAGGAGCATATGTTCCCATGAGACCGGCATAATCCATTATTGAAGTCGTATAGCAGGTGCCGGTGGATATGACCAGATCGCCTATGTGGACTTCCTTTGAATAGCTGCCTGCGGTGCCGATCCTGACGAGCACCTTGCATCCGTATTCTGCCATGAGCTCCTGGGCGTAGATGGATATGGAAGGCACTCCCATTCCCGTTCCCATTACGGATATCCTCTGACCCTTGTAGGTGCCCGTGTATCCGTACATGCCTCTGACGGTATTGAAGCACTTTGCATCTTCAAGATAGGTCTCTGCTATGTATTTTGCCCTAAGCGGGTCGCCCGGAAGCAATATCTTCTCGGCGATCTCTCCCTCTTTGGCCTCGATATGCATGCTCATGGTCTTATCCCCTGTTTTTCCTGTCTTCGTCGATCAGTTTCCTGAGTCCCCGTATGCCTACATCTATTGCTCTTTCAGTCTCAAAGCATCTCTCCTGAGGAAGGTTTGCAGCTTCTCTTTCCTGGTTCCAGATGACGAGCATTACTGCTCCTGCCCTGACTCTTCTGACGCTGGCAACAGTATACAGGGCCGCCGTCTCCATCTCGCTGCACAGTGCACCGGCCCGGATCCATGCCTTCCACTTGTCAAGCAGCTCATAGCTTACAGGCATTGCCTCCGGACTGTGCTGTCCATAGAAGCTGTCCTTGCAGTGGGCGACACCGACATGCCAGCCATAGCCCGATTCCTTTGCTGCTTCCCTGAGAGCAAGGGTGACATCAAGGTCAGCAATAGCAGGATACTCTATCGGAGTATACTCCTTGCTGGTGCCCTCCTGTCTGATGGCACCGCTTATGATGCATACGTCACCGCTAACCACATCCAACCGCATTCCGCCGCTGGTGCCGACTCTGATGAGAGTGTCTACTCCCAGCCGGATAAGCTCTTCAACTCCGATCGCCGTTGAAGGGCCGCCCATTCCTGTGCTCATTACCAGGACCTTCTCGCCGTTAAGCTCACCTATGTAGGTGGTGTACTCCCTGTGAACACACAGTTCCTTCCGGTTGTCCAGCTTCTCTGCTATCTTGCTGACCCTTCCCGGATCTCCCGGAAGCAGAGCGTATCTTGCTCCCTGTATATCTTCTCGGCCAAAGCCGATATGGTACATCTTTTCGTCGCCGAAATTCATCTTCACCCGCATGATCTTTCCTCCGTATATCTGTATTTGATTAGTACATAATCTCTGCTTCAAATATACTACACCGGCCCGTGGTTTTACAAGCGCGAGCGATTCAGCAGTCTTTATGACCGCTGATTGCAGTTTTCCGGGCCAATGAAACAATTTTACATTTTTAATCCATTCTTACACTATTATTACATTTAACGCAGGATTCAATTTATATATAATAGTCATACACACCTAAGAAAACGGCTAGAAACAATAATACCTTTCCAAAGAAGGAGTGACAGATAGATGAGAAAAACCAAGATCGTATGCACTCTGGGTCCTTCCACTGATGACCCGAAGATACTCAAGGATCTGATGAGAGCGGGAATGAACGTTGCAAGATTCAACTTCTCCCACGGTACCCACGAGGAGCACCTCAAGAGACTCAAGATGCTTAAGCGCTGCCGCACGGAGCTCGGCATGTACATTGCGACCATGCTCGACACTAAGGGGCCGGAGATCAGGATCGGCACCTTTAAGGACGGTCCGATAGAGCTCAAGACCGGAGACAAGTTCACCATCACGACCAGAGAGGTCGAGGGTGACGAGAAGCAGGTCTCGGTCCTCTACAAGGACTTCCCGAAGGACGTCAAGGTCGGCACCAAGGTCCTTCTCAATGACGGACTTTCAGAGATGACAGTCGAGGAGATCAACGGCGGAGACGTTATCCTCAACGTTGAGAACAACTGCAAGCTCTCCAATAACAAATCCATCAACCTCCCTGACGTAAAGCTTTCAATGCCTTTCGTCAGCGAAAAGGACAGAGCGGACATCCTTTTCGGAATCGAGAACGATTTCGACTTCATCGCGCTCTCATTCACGAGATGCAAGGAAGATGTTCTTGAAGTCAGAAAGATACTCGACGAGCACAATTCCGACATGAGGATCATAGCCAAGCTAGAGAATGGCGAAGGCGTTTCCAAGATCGACGAGATACTTGAGGTGGTCGATGCCATCATGGTCGCCAGAGGGGACATGGGCGTTGAGATCAAGTTCACCGAGATCCCAAGGATCCAGAAGGAACTCATCAAGAAGTGCTACAACTCCGGCAAGCCTGCCATCACGGCAACTCAGATGCTGGAGAGCATGATCGAGAACCCGCGTCCTACCAGAGCCGAGGTCACAGACATCGCCAATTCCATATACGACGGAACATCCGCCATCATGCTCTCCGGAGAGACTGCTGCAGGCAAGTATCCTGTCAAGGCAGTTGAGGTCATGTCAGCCATCGCCGAGGAGACTGAAAACAGCATCGATTACAACCACGAGCTCAGACAGCGCGCATATGATGACAGGCTGACGATCACTGACAGTATTGCTCACGGCGCATGCCGGGTCGCAATGGACATCGGTGCCAAGGCAATAGTGACCGTTACCCAGACGGGCTACACTTCCCGTCACCTTTCAAAGTACCGCCCGGGCCTCCCCATCATAGGATGCACGGATACGGAAAAGGTCTGCCGCTTCATGGCCCTTTCGTGGGGCGTCGTACCGCTTCTTATGAGCACGGTCCGCACCACTGATGAACTTATCGACCTCTCCATAGCAACAGCCCAGCGCGAAGGACTGCTCAAGGAGGGAGATCTGGTCGTAGTCACTGCAGGTGTCCCTGTAGGAGTATCAGGCTCGACCAACATTCTCAAGGCCCAGACTGTCGGAAAGGCAAGTCTTGACGGACTGAAGCTTTAATAAGTTGTCACAAAAAGATATCGCACAGATCCACTTCCCGGATCTGTGCGATTTAATATATGTCACATCATTTACATCTCATGACTGAGTTCACGTCCATGTCGGCAAGCCTGAGCCCCAGATCTGTCCTTGTGATGCCATCGACGATGAAAGCTACTTCCCCGTCCTTTCTGGCAAGGACAGTCGCTCCAAGGAATCTGCTGTCAAGATCAAGATCCTTTGAAGCCCTTACATTAATATAAAAGGTGCCCGGTACCGAATCAAAGTCCAGTATTTCGTTTCCTGCATCCATCCATGGAGCATACAGGGTGGATATTGCCGTAACGCACTCGCAGATGTCGTTCACTACGGCACTCGCCGTAGGCAGACTGCCTGCTCCCCTTCCAAAGAAGCCGAGTGTGCCGGCATTGTCCGTCTCTATCTCAACTGCGTTGAAAGCGTCTCCGACACTGTAAAGGATGTCGCTGCTATCAACAACGAACGGCGCCGTACCGATGAACAGTGCACCGTCATCCTGCTTTCTCGCATAGCCTAGGAGCTTTACTGTCTTTCCCAGTTCCGAAAGTATCCTTATGTCTTCTATCCTGACCTTCCTTATTCCCTCGGTGTGGACACCGTACGGATATACGTGGCTCCCGAAGCAAAGTGTCGCAAGGATGCATATTTTTCTGCAGGTGTCGAGACCGTCCACATCCCGTGAAGGGTCTGCCTCCGCATAGCCAAGCCGCTGAGCATCCTTCAGTGCGTCGTCGAAGGACATTCCCTCCTTGACCATCTTGGAAAGAATGAAGTTGGTCGTGCCGTTAATGATACCGCAGATCTCCTTTACGTCATTGGCCATGAGCGTGTTTCTGACCGAATGAATGACCGGCACTGCTCCTGCGACCGCTCCCTCGAAGAGGAAGTTGACATTTTTCTCAAAAGCGATGTTCATCAGCTCGAAGCCGTGCTCTGCAACCAGTTGCTTGTTGCTGGTGACAACGCTCTTGCCTCTCTGCAAGGCTGCCTTGACATACTTATATGCGGGATCGGTCCCTCCCATCACTTCCACCACCACGTCGATCGTCTCGTCGTCAAGTATGGTATCCATGTCATAGACGAACAGGTCCTTGTAATCCACGCCGTAATCGTGCCTGACAAGGATGTACTTGAGAATCAGGTCTTCGCCGACTTTTGACGGCCATTCGTCTTTCTTTTCCAAAAGGACCCTGGCAGTGCCGCTACCGACTACGCCATGTCCCAGCAATGCTATGTTTGCCATTATTACCTCCAAGGCTCATGATGCATATATATTAGCACCTTCCGACATGTAAGGCAAACGGAGAACATCCGCATTTTCACTGCAGTCAGAAAGAATAAATATGCTTGATTGCGACTTGAAATATTGTATAATAAAAATAACAAAACTGTACTGCAGTCAATTAAGGAACACAAAACGGAGGTAATCATGAAAGTATTATTCTTGGGAAACAGCCATACCTTCTACAATGACATGCCTCAGATCTTTGCAAACATATGCAAGGAACGCGGCAAGGACGTGGAAGTGGCTATGCAGGCACATCCGGGCGTAACCTACGGATGGCACTACGGCCAGCTCACCGAATTGAGATTTGCTCTTATGTACGGCGGATTCGACTACATCGTAATGCAGCAGGCCGCACACTCACCTTGCCCTCCAAAGGAAGAGACCCTTGCGGACGGCGAGAAGATCATCAAGCTTGCACGCGCCAATGGCGTAACACCTATCCAGACCATGCCTTGGGCAGAGAAAAGAGATCCTGACCATCAGAAGGGCATGTACGACATCTACAACACTCTCAGCGAGCAGTTCGGCGTAAAGCTTGCATATGCCGGTAACGTATTCGAGGATGTCTTCTACAACCACCCTGAGATAGACATGTACTGGAGAGACGGCGAGCATGCATCCCCTTACGGATCCTACACGATAGCCATGGCAGTCTACCGGGCCATCTTCGGCGAGAGCGTAAAGGGCCTTGCTCCTAACAGCTACTACACCTATCCTGTCTCCGCAGAAGACTGGACTGAGATCCAGAAGGCCTTTGCAGAGATGAGAGAGCATCCGGATGAGCCGGAGTACCGCGACAAGGCAATGGCTAAGTACAGGGGGCTTGTCCATGTCGTCTTCGACAAGGACGAAGCATTCTTTGCTCTTGATCCTGAAAAGGCAGCAACCCTTCAGGAGCTTGTTGACAAGTACGCAGGTCTCTGATAAACGGGCATAAAGGCAGTGTCTTACGGCACTGCCTTTTTCATTTTCTCCTGTTGACCAGCCCTTCGATCTGTATATCTTTTCAAAAACCTGTTCACAAACATATTCAGAATAATGAATAATTTCGATAGCAAAAACAAAATGGGGGCGATCATTTTGAAGAACAGAAATACCAATACACTCAGACTCGTCGAAGCAGGCCTCATGGCTGCCCTTTGCTTTGTCGGCTATACCCTGTTCCCTGCGTTCAATGCCAGCGGAACAAAGGTCCATTTCGGCAACGCTTTCGTTGTCATAGCAGCCTATCTTCTCGGCGGCACGTACGGCGGTCTGGCCGGCGCTGTAGGCCTTGTGATTGCCGATCTCGTCGGCGGCTGGGCAGCAAGCGCCCCGAGGACGTTCATAACCAAGTTCGTGATCGGTCTCATAGTCGGACTCGTTGCGCACAAGCTGGGACATATCAGTGATGAGGACAGGAAGCCTGCCGATATCCTGAAGTGGACGATAGCCGCATCAATAGCAGGCCTTGGGTTCAACTGCGTGTTTGAGCCCGGACTCAAGTATGTTTGGTACACTTTCCTGTTCCCTAACGCAGAGCAGGCGGCAAAGGCCATAAAGGCGCTGCTGGCAGTCACTACATACACGACCATGATCAATGCGGTCATCAATACGATCGCAGCAGTGTTTCTGTTCAATGCGATAAGGCCGGCGCTCAAGAAGGCAGGATTGCTCATCAAGGTCAAATGACAAACGTGATATTATCACATCAAACGGCCCTATCATCTTAAAAAAGCATTAATACCCTTTTATTCTCAATTAAAAAGTAGTATAATCGTACCTCGGTTGTACTGCTTTTTTGATTGGAGACAACATGAAAACCATCAATATAGTACTATTCGAGCCTCAGATCCCTCAGAACACCGGCAATATTGCCAGGACCTGTGCGGTGACCGGAGCAAGGCTACACCTGGTCGGTCCTCTCGGCTTTGAGATAGATGACAGGAAGCTGAAGAGAGCTGGACTGGATTACTGGGACAAGCTCGACATCACATATTATGATGACGTGCGGGACTTCTATTCAAAGAATCCCGACTGCGTCTGCTACTATTTCACAACAAAGGCATTGAACAGATATACCGATATCGATTACCCCGACAACTGCTATATAGTATTCGGCAGAGAGGACAAGGGCATCGATGAGGATATCCTTTATGCCAACAAGGACAGCTGCGTGAGAGTCCCTATGACTCCGCACCTCAGGAGTCTCAATCTCTCAAACACCGTTGCCATCGCCGTATACGAGGTGCTCAGGCAATGGAATTTCGAAGGACTTGAGACCCAAGGCAAGCTGAGAAAATACGATTGGGAGACAGAATGAGTAGGATCAGGATCATAACTGACTCTGCATGTGACATCCCTCTCAAGGTAGAACTGAACAACGTTGAGATATTGAACTTCTTCATTACGGTCGACGGAAAGAGCTACGAAGAAAGGAAGGACATTTCTTTCAAGGAGTATTCAAAGCTTCTGGAGACCTGCAATGAGATCCCGAAGACCGCGCACATCACCATGATGCGTTACGGCGAGAGATTCGAGTATCTGGCCGCACAGGGAGTGAGCGATATCATAGTTGTCACTATCTGCGGAAATTCAAGCGCCACCCATGACGCCGCAGTCATGGCAAGGGACATGTTTTTCGATGAGAACCCGGATTCACATGTGAAAATACATATACTGGACAGCGAGTGTTTCTCGATGGGCTACGGATGGCCTGTCATGAATGCCGACAGGATGATCGATCAGGGGGCAGCCCCCGAGACAGTCATTGCGTATCTTGAAAAGGAATTCCGGCACCGTGAGATACTCCTGACCGCATATACACTTAAATACATGAAGAAGTCCGGAAGGATCTCGGCTGCAGCAGCATTTGCAGGCGAACTTCTCGGACTCAAGCCTATCATCCTGATGGATCACGGCACCACTGAAGTCGTTCAGAAGGTCCGTGGGGACAAACTGGTCATTCCCAATCTCATCGCTCAGTTCAAAAAGCGTGCGGGAAACACCACAGAATACCTGATAGCATACAATCAAAGGGAGGACGGTAAAGAACTGTACTCCGCCTGTGAAAGAGAACTCGGCGTTCCACCGAAGATGGCCTTCGAACTTGGAAGTGCCGTCTCCACCAATGCCGGCAATCACTGCCTGGCAATCGTCTACACGGGTAAATAAATGACCGCAGTGGCCTTCAAAAGCTTTTCCACTGTGCATTCCAAAGCTTTCCGATCAGAGTTTTAAAAACAGTGAGGGACGCTTTTCCCTCGCTGTTTTCTTTTTGCGGGCTTTGCAAATCCTTATTACGGCCATCGGCCTTTTAATACACTCATAAACCATCATTGAAACGGAGAAAAAATGAACAAGGCAAAAATGATCACAAGGCAGGCAATGATAGCTGCCATCTATACAGTAACGAGCACTCTTCTCGCTCCCCTTTCCTTCACTTCCATACAGGTCAGGGTCAGTGAGGCTCTCACCCTCCTTCCGGTATTCGGCACGGAAAACATCATCGGCATAACAGTGGGATGCTTCCTCACGAACCTCATCGGAGTCATGACGGGAGCTGACCTGCTGGGCGTATTCGATATAGTCTTCGGTACACGGGCCACCCTGTTCGCCGGCATAGCCACATACATGCTCAGGGATATTAGGACCAAGGGCGTTCCTGTTGCCGCTGCCCTTCCCCCGATCATCTTCAACGCAGTAGTGGTCGGTATGGAGCTCTGCGTTCTGATAAGCGGCGGCTTCAACCCTCTTGTCTTCGCCGGACAGGCTGTCAGTGTCGGCATCGGAGAGGCTCTCAGCTGCATTCTCGGCCTTATACTCGTAAGACTGATCGAAAAGAATCCTTCCCTGTCAGCCATGTTTGACTGATAAAAGGAGCAGAATAACAAACGCAAAAGTGCCGGACTCCTCTGGGTCACCAGAGTGTCCGGCACTTTTATGCCTTATCGCTTATTTCTTTTCAATGAGACTGATGTAAAGCTCGTCAAGCTGCTTCTGCTCGACGATGTCCGGACATCCTGTCATGAGCTCACCTGCATTCTGTACCTTAGGGAATGCAATGACGTCACGGATGGTGTCCTTCCTGCCCATCAGCATGCAGAGCCTGTCAAAGCCGTAGGCCATGCCGCCGTGAGGAGGCGCGCCGTATCTGTAGGCCTCGATGAGGAAGCCGAAGCTGTTCTGCATCCTCTCCTCGGTGAAGCCCAGCACCTTGAACATCCTTCTCTGAAGCTCAGGGTTGGATATCCTTATGGAACCGCCGCCCAGTTCAACTCCGTTGAGGACCATGTCATATGCCTTGGCCCTACAGGCACCCGGATCGGTCTCGACCTTGTCAATGTCCTCGTCCTTAGGGCATGTGAACGGGTGATGAACTGCTGCATATCTTCCCTCTTCCTTATCCCACTCGAAGAGAGGGAAATCGGTGACCCACAGGAAGTTGAACTTCTCAGGGTCGTACAGACCGTACTTCTTGCCTATATCAAGACGGATAGCACCGAGAGCTGCATATACGACATTGTTGTCCCGGTCTGCGACTACGAGGATAACATCGTTCTCCTGTGCGCCGCACTTCTCTCTAATGGCCTTGATCTCGTCCTCAGTGAGGTTCTTCTCAAAACTTGAGGAAACGCCGTCCTTGTTGAGCCTTGTGTAAGCCAGTCCCTTTGCACCGTAGGTCTTTGCGACCTGTGCGAGCCTGTCCAGCTCCTTTCTGGTGAACTTGTCTGCGAGTCCCTTGGCGACTACACATCTTACGCTGCCGCCTTCATCGATGGCTGACTTGAATACGTAGAATCCTGTATCCTTCACGCACTCGGAGATGTCGCACAGCTTCATCTCGAATCGTGTGTCCGGCTTGTCGCTTCCGTACATATCCATGGCATCCTTGTAGGTGAGCCTAGGGAAAGGTGTAGGAACATCGACATCAAGGACTTCCTTGAATACTCTCTTTATGAAGCCTTCGTTCACTGTCTGGATGTCGACTTCATCGACATATGCCATCTCGATGTCTATCTGTGTGAATTCAGGCTGTCTGTCGGCTCTCAGGTCTTCATCTCTGAAGCATCTGGCCAACTGGAAATATCTGTCATATCCAGAGAGCATCAGCAACTGCTTGTAAAGCTGCGGGCTCTGAGGAAGCGCGAAGAATCTGTTCGGCTGAACACGGCTCGGTACAATGTAGTCTCTGGCTCCTTCCGGAGTGCTCTTAACCAGGATAGGCGTCTCTATCTCGACGAAATCATTGTCGTCGAAGTAGTCACGTGCGATCTTGGCGATGCGGTGACGGATCATGAGTCCTTCGTGAGCAACCGTCCTTCTCAGGTCAAGGTATCTGTACTTGAGCTTGAGCTCGTCGTTGACATTGACATTGTCCTTGATCTCAAACGGGGTCGTCTCTGCCTCAGAGAGCACCTTGAGTTCCTTTACAAGGATTTCGATCTTTCCGGTCTCTATGTTCCGGTTGACGCTCTCTCTTGCGGCAACGATGCCTCTCGCCATTACTACATATTCGTTTCTGAGAGTCTTTGCCTTCTCAAAAACATCTCTAGGACACTCATCGTTAAAGTTGAGCTGGATGATGCCTTTAGTGTCTCTAACATCGCAGAATATTACAGAACCGAGGTCCCTGCTCTTTGCGACATAACCGGCAACGACGACTTCCTTGCCGATCATGTCCTCAGTGACTCTGGTAGAATAATGGGTCCTGCGAAGATTTCCCATTGAATCCATTTCTTTCTCCCCTATATAAACTTATTTCAACTGATTTTTTAATGGCTCATCAAGGCTGATCTCAATCTGCTCCTGTGTGGCCATGTTCTTTGCAACTGCTTTTCTGGTCTTGAGTTCCTCATCACCTATGACAACAGTGAACTTGGCGCCGATCTTGTCGGCGTATTTCATCTGAGCCTTAAGGCTTCTGTTCATGAGGTCGCTCTGAGCCCTGAAGCCTTCATATCTGGCCTTTTCAGCCAAAGTGAAAGCAAACACCTTTGCATCTTCCCCGATGCCTACAAAGAAGACATCAGGGACTGTATCATCGCCGAGGGTCTTGCCTTCTGCCTCGACTGTCATCAGCAGTCTCTCTATTCCCATGCCGAAGCCGACGCTTGGAACATGCGGTCCGCCGATCTCTTCGAACAGTCCGTCATATCTTCCGCCTCCGCACACTGTGCCCTGGCTTCCGATTCCGCCATAGACGAATTCAAAGACAGTCTTTGTATAGTAATCGAGACCGCGTACGATCTTGGTGTTGATCGAATAATCTATGCCCATGGCCGTCAGGGTCTTCTTAAGTCCCTCAAAGTGGTCGCGGCACTCATCGCACAGGCTGTCGAGCACGATAGGCGCTCCCTTTGCGATCTCGGAGCAGCGCTCGACCTTGCAGTCAAGGATCCTGAGAGGGTTCTTGTCAAGTCTGGCCTGGCAGTCCTCACACAGCTCATCCTTATACCGTGCGAAATAATCCTTCAGCTTCTTGTGGTAGGCCGGTCTGCACTTAGGGCAGCCGATGGAATTGATGTTCAGCTTTACCTTGTCGCCGATGCCCAGGTCATTCATGACCTTCTGTCCGACGGCTATTACCTCTGCGTCGGCAGTGTAGTCCTGTGCTCCGAAGAGCTCGATGCCAAGCTGGTGGAATTCCCTGAGTCTTCCTGACTGAGGCTTCTCATATCTGAAGCATGAGAGTATATAGTAAGCCTTCAGAGGGGAGCCCTGGTTCATGGTGCCGTGCTCAATGACCGATCTGACCGTTGGGCTGGTGCCTTCCGGTCTTAAGGTGATGGATCTGTTGCCCTTATCATTGAAGGTGTACATTTCCTTATTGACGATATCCGTCGTATCTCCCACACCGCGCAGAAACAGCTCAGTGTGCTCGAAGGTAGGTACCCTTATCTCCTTGAAGCCGTACTGGTCAACTATGTCACGGAGCTTTCCCTCGAGAAGGTTCCATTTGTAGCTGTCATACGGAGAAACGTCCTGGGTGCCTCTTGGGCCGGTAATAATCTGTTTTGCCATTACTTTCTCCTTGTGCGCCTATAGGGCGCATTAGTCCTATTTTCAAAAAATGATATCACATTTGCATATTTCAGTCAACACGACTCACGCTCCTCAAGGGTTTACTGAAGTGAGCGGATAGTATATAATCTTAAGGCAAAAATCAGTATCTGCTAACTATTGAAAGCCTTATAGCCAAGCTGTTTTTCAGCTGAAAAACATATCCTTTTTTTGCATCGGAGGAGAAAATGGCAGCTATTTTTGACAGTCACTGTCACTATAATGACGAAGCTTTCTCAGAGGACTGCGAAGATGTCCTCAGAAAGGTCCTCGAAAGCGGTGTCGGAACTCTGGTAAACGTCGGCGCGGACATCGTATCGTCCAGGAAAGGGCTGGAACAGGCCCGTAAGTACCCGTTCATGTACTGCAGCATAGGAATACATCCCGAAGATGCCATACAGGCTGCTGATGCCCGGATCATGGCAGAGCTGGAGGAGATGCTAAGAGATGAACGTGCAGTCGCAGTGGGAGAAGCCGGACTTGACTATCATTATGAGGTAAGGCACTCCAACGAAGTCCAGGCCGATGCGTTCATAAAGCAGATCGAGTTGGCCAACAAGACAAGCAAGCCTCTCATAATCCATTCCAGAGACGCCATGCAGGATACCATCGATATTCTCAAGGCGCATCCTCTGCACAGAGGTGTCATGCACTGCTACTCGGGAAGCCGGGAGAGCTGCAGACAGCTGGTCAAAATGGGGTTGTATATCGGCTTTACCGGTGTCATCACCTTCAAAAACGCAAGGAGAGCAATTGAAAGCCTTCAGTGCGTTCCGCATGACAGGATACTCATCGAAACGGACTGTCCGTACATGGCACCTGTTCCTCTGCGAGGACAAAGATGCGACTCATCAATGCTTCATTATACGGCAGAGAAGATGGCAGAAGTACTGGGAATGAGCAAGGAAGAGGTCATCCGGCTTACCGAGGCTAATGCCAAGGCCTTCTACTCTATAGACTGAAGAGCGGATCGCTTTACTCTGCGCTCCCGCACAACGGGCATTTGACGGAGCCTGTTACAACACAAAAAAAGAGCTTTGACTCTCCCCTGTTCTTAAGACGAGGGAATGTCAAAGCTCGTTTGTTTCTATTCTGCTGTGCGCTGCGTATTACTGAGAATTTGATTCGCTCCGGGAATTTGCCTGGGCCTCAACGACCTTGTCGCTCTCCCTTATTGCGGACAGGTAGAATTCTCCGTCCTGCTTCGTGAATACATAATCAACATATTTGTAGAGCTGTCCTGCCGAAGGATCATCGTATGCGCTGGCAGGAGAAATGTAGCCCACCGTCACTACCCTCTCATTCGAGCTCTTCTTAATTGAATCGACCTGAGGTGTATATCCTACAGGATAGCTGGTGGCAGGGATCGTGTAGGTCTTGCTGTCCTCATTGTATGTGAAGTCAGTCGAATCATAGGAAAAGCTTCGGTGATTGATCATGTAGTTGCTGCCGAACAGTGCCGAGAAGTATTTCTCGACAGAAGCAGCAGGCAGGAGCATCTGGCCGTACTCGTCAGTCTCAAAGGCGCTTGTGTCCTCGTTTCCGATGACGCTCCAGATCGACGCCGCAAGGATCATGTCAGGATCTGCCCTGTCAACGGAAGCAAACGGAAGCGGGTCATAGACCACCAGCGGAGCGAGCTGTCTGTTCAGCCTCTCCTTTTCCTTTGTGTCATCGAAGATCCTCTTCACAACGCCGACTCCGCCTGAGATAAGGGAAATAACGCCGATGAAAGCAAGGCATATCACTATCGCACCGGTGACGATCCTCCTTGTGTACATGGCCGCCTTTCTGTTCTTCTCCCTGAGCTTATCGGCCGTGAATGTATTGGTCGAGCCTGTATTCTCTGCAGCTATGTCCTTCTCGACATCCTCCCGGAGTGCAGTGTACAGTTCTTCTTTGTTTTCAGCCATTATATATACCTCTTTAAGGTCCAGTCCATAGGACTCTGAATTCATTTGTCCGGTCCTGATGCCCCAGTCTTCATAACTCCGCAGTCGAAAAGAAAGACACTGTTCAGGCCCAATAATACTAAAAGATTATATCATATCTGCGACTTTTTAGTTGTGAACAAATGATTACAAATTGCACTGAAAGCTCTTGGTTCTCTTTTGGCTTTCATATGTATCCGATACACAGACAACTGTCTGCACTTTTTGTTCATATCTTTGGTGATTTGCTTAAAATTATTCGTGTTTACGGCAAAGCAATTGACCAGTCTGCCGAAAAACCGCTGTCCTGTACTCCGTTTGACTATCATTCTTAGTGCAAAACTCACAAAAATATCCGCCGGATGAGCTGACATTTCGGTCATTCTTTCACAGTTGGGATCGTTTTTTGCTTCATTCAGTTCTTGAAGGTGAAATGTACAACGGGTATAATCAAAGCATAAGAAGAAAGGAAGGATCCCCGATGAGATCTGCCCGCGGACTGTACAGTATCCTGAACACCATTATCTGCAACACCGAAGAAGAACGTGCCGAAGAGCAGGCGCGTGTTTTCGCATTGTCAGATAATGAACGCGAACAGCAGCAGGAAAGCGAAATGAGATACAGATACTTGCGGCATCGGAGGAGATGATCAATGATCCCCTGCCGCGTGCAGAGGGCCATTGAGTTCAGAGTATTATTACTTATTCAGCGTTCTTTGCACGGGTGCAGAGAACGCTTTCTTTAAATTATCGGGAGGTCATGCCGCTGCCGGGCATGACGATAATAATGAATACAATTTTACGGAGGATAAAACCATGTACGACAGAAATGATCTTATCAAAGCCATTGAGTCAAAGAGCGCTGACCTGCAGGAGCTTGCCAGCAACATCTGGGATAACCCGGAACTTGCCTTCACTGAGTACAAGAGTGCCGCATATCTGTGCGATGCCCTGAGAAAAGAAGGCTTCGAAGTCACGGAAAACCTTGCCGATATCGAAACGGCTTTCTCAGGAAGATTCGGAAGCGGTCACCCTGTCATCGGTATTCTGGGAGAGTTCGATGCTCTCAGCGGACTGAGCCAGGAACGGGGCGTTGCGACCCACTGCCCTATCGATCCTGAAGGCAACGGACACGGATGCGGGCATCATCTTCTTGGAACAGCCAGCCTTGCGGCAGCCATCGGCATCAAGGATTATCTCGAAAAGACCGGAAAGAGCGGTACCGTCATCTACTTCGGATGCCCCGGCGAAGAAGGCGGCAGCGGAAAGGCTTTCATGGCAAGAGACGGTGTGTTCGATGAACTTGATCTGGCTCTTACATGGCATCCTTCCGACATGAACAGTGTCGGCGGCGGCTCGACCCTTGCAAACGTACAAGTCAAATACAAATTCAAGGGAATCCCTGCACACGCTGCTGCGGCCCCTCACCTCGGAAGAAGCGCTCTTGACGCAGTCGAGCTTATGAATGTCGGCGTCAACTATCTCAGGGAGCACGTCATTCCTGAGGCAAGGATGCACTATGCCGTCACCAATACAGGCGGATACTCACCTAACGTGGTCCAGGCGAGCGCCGATGTCCTTTACCTGCTCAGGGCTCCGTTCAACGATCAGGTCCAGGACATTTACAAGAGAGTCAATAACATTGCCAGAGGCGCTGCCCTCATGACGGATACAGAACTTGAGATCGACTTCTACAAGGCATGTTCAAATATCATTCCAAACTTCACTCTTGAAGAGCTGATGTACGACACCATGAAGAGCATCCCTGTACCGACATACACACGGGAAGAGATAGCTTTTGCCGATGAGATCGAAAACAATATCCAGAACAAGGCAAATTCCGTTGAGAAGCTCGCTTCAAAGATAAAGGACAAGGAGCTCAAGAAGGAGATTCTCTCGAATAAGGACAAGTCCCTGCTCGACTTCATCGCACCTTACTTCCCGGATGACACAGCCAGCCCGGGTTCGAGCGATGTCGGTGATGTATCATGGGTCTGCCCTACTGCGCAGGTATACACAGTATGCTATGCAGCCAATACGCCGGGCCATTCATGGCAGCTGGTCGCTCAGGGCAAGAAAGGTCCTGCATTCAAGGGCATGCTTTACGCCGGCGAGATAATAGCAGCAACTGCCATCCGCTGCATTGAGCATCCTGAGATCATCGAGGAAGCCAAGGCCGAGCACAAAGAGCGTGTCGGCGAAGGATATATCTGTCCTATCCCTAAGGGCGCCAGACCGAGAAAAATGGGCAAAGGCAACTGACATGACCAGCACAAAAAAGGCGGAGCACCTGCTCCGCCTTTTAATAATCTCTTCATGATTCTTTAATCTGTCGATGTTGTAAATGGCCAGCTTTTGCAGTATACTTACTATGTATAGTTATATTATGATTATTTGATTTTTGGGAGTACAAAGGTGTTCGAGAAATTCAAGAAACTGCTTACAAAGGAGAATCTGGGAAACATTTTCGTCCTCTGCTGCGGTATCTCATTCTATCTTTTCTTTTCAAATATACAGTCAGTCTCCGGTCTGTGGAACAAGCGGAGCAATGTGGTCTCGCCGTTCCTTTATGCCTTTGCACTGGCTTTCGTCCTTAACAGGCCCGTGATCCACACACAGCGGAAGTTTTTTCCAAAAAGCAAGCACGGGAGAAGCCTGGCGATCGTTGTTGTCTACGTCATCGCCGCACTGGTCTTCTATGCTTTGCTCACGAGCGTAATTCCGCAGATAGGCGTGAGTGTTGCCAACATTTCAGAGAGTCTTCCTTCTTTCTATGAAAAGGCCTCAAGATGGTTGAACACGCTCATGACTGAATACCACTTCAGCCAGTCTTTAGTAGACCAGTTGCAGAACCTGATGCAGAATTCGTTCAGGAGCCTGGCTGAATTCTCCCTGTCGATACTTCCGAGCATCGTTAACTTCACGATCTCCATCGGAAACGGCATCGTCAAGGTCTTCATGGTCTTCATCATCTCGATCTATATGCTTTCCGGCAAGGAAAAGCTCATATTCCAGGCCAAGAAACTCGTTTTTGCACTGTTCAGCAGGGAGACAGCCCTCAAGATCACGAGGGTCGCAAACCTTACTAACACAATCTTCTCCGACTTCATAATCGGAAAAATGATAGACAGTATCATCATCGCCGCACTCTGCTTCATCGGAATGCTTGCCATATACCCAAGCTATTCACTGCTTATTGCCGTGATAGTCGGTGTGACTAACATGATACCTTTCTTTGGCCCATTTATCGGTGCCATACCTTCAACAGTCATACTGCTGATTGCCAGACCGTATTCGGCCCTAATATTCGTGGCCTTCATACTCGTCCTGCAACAGCTGGACGGAAATGTCATCGGTCCTAAGATCCTCGGTGATTCACTTGGGCTCGCTCCTATGTGGATACTGCTTGGCATTGTCATAGGCAACGGTCTGTTCGGACTGCCGGGCATGATCATCGGCGTTCCTACTTTCGCTGTCATCTATACCCTGTGTTCGGAGAAGATCAGGGATACGCTCAGAGAGAAGAACATCACTGTCAACAGTGAAGAACATACTTTGGATCTGTCAGATCCGGAATAAGTACATCGGAATATTGCAATGGTATTTAAAAGAAAGCTTAAACGATATCTTGTCGCGGCATTCATGCTCGTTCTGGCAGCATATGCAGCGCTGTTCATAAAGGATTCGGTAGACAGTAAGAACCCGGAGATCAACCTCCCGGTCATTTCCGTATCTACCGGTTTCAATCCTCCTTATGTGGTCAGGGCCGGCTATACATGGAAATTCGGTTTCAAGACAGTATATTCCCCATTTGTTTCACCTATGGACGTTCCTTTGATGATCACTGACGTACCTCCAAACGAGAATATCGTCATCACATTCACTGCTCTCGAAGAACTCTGCGAGCTGTTCGTCGCAGAAGGTCTGGGCAATGAAGACTTCGAAAAGGTATATACCTGGGTGACGCCTGAAAAGGAGGGCATTTACGTTTACAGGATACATGCCCGGTTCGAAAAGGGAGAGATACAATACTATTTTGCTCTTCAGGTCAAAAATCAGAATATACAGCCATAAAAAGCGGAAGACCGGGCACAAGGCCCGGTCTTTTTTGAGTTGTATGAGTATTAAAGCTGAGTGATCGTGCAGTTTGCGTAGAGCTGCTCCTGCATGTCATCAAGATGTTCCTTGGTCCAGAGAGCCATTGCTCCGCCGGTATGAATGAACATTGCGCTCTCGCCCTCCTTGACAAACTTGCCGTCCTTTACAAGGTCGATGAAGCCTCTGAATGCCTTTCCTGTATATGTAGGGTCGAGAATGATGCCTTCGGTCTTGCCAAGAAGCATTATCGTCTCTCTCGTTACAGGATCCGGCTTGTTGTACATCTCACCGGAGTATGGCCGATCTTCAGGGCCGTATGCGATCTTCACATCGTCCAAAGTGATCTCGATTCCCAGATCCAGAACCTTTGAGAGGTTGTTTGTGAACTCCACGACCTTTGCTTCCTGAGTTCCCTTAGGTGAAGGCGATACAGGTACCGCAACGACATCAAAAGGTGCCTTGAAGTACTTTATGCCGGCTAACAGTCCGCCGAAAGTACCCATGGAACCGACTGTACATACGAGATGGTCTATCTTGATGCCTGTTTCCTTGATCTGATCCAGGATCTCCTTGACAGCCATAACATATCCGGCTGCGCCGACAGGGTTCGAACCGCCGCCAGGGATCACATATACCTTGTCTCCCTGCTCCTCGTACTTCTTGATGACCTTTTCAGTCACATCCTTGATGTCCGCAGGATTCTTAACAAGGTAGATGTCCGTTCCCATTATTGCGTCAAGCGTGAGATTTCCCGAGAGATATCCTGTCTCTTCGCCTGAAAGGATGAGGATCGGCTTAAGGCCGTACTTGATGGCTGCACCTACTGCTGTTCTTCCGTGGTTGGTCTGAGGACCGCCATAGGTGATCATAGCAGTGCATCCCTGATCCAACGCTTCCCGGATCAGATACTCGAGCTTCCTGGTCTTGTTTCCGCCGAATGCAGGTCCTGTCATATCGTCTCTCTTGATATACAGATCGCCTGTTCCAAGCACCTTTTCGAGGTTATTCATCTTCTCGATCGGTGTAGGATAATAACCCAGATGAACCTTCTTAAGATCATTGATTCCCATGATTTTCATTCCTTTCTTCAAAATATGTCTTGCGGTGCATGAAAATGCACCGGTCTCCTGTTTTAAGTTTATCAAACATATTGATTTTGCGCAATTTGCTCAATGATACATATTCTTACTTTATTTTTGTATATTCTGTCTTTTGTTTGCATACTATGCGTGATTGGGGTAAAATAAATAGCGGAAACAGAAGGAGGCATAATGAGATACATCTTCATACTTAATCCGGCTGCAGGAAAGAACAGAGCAGCGCTTTCATACATACCCAGGATCCAGAAGTATTTCGAGGATAGCGGGCAGAACTACGAGATACATATCTCGGCAAGCGGAGAGGACATTACTCAGTATGTACGAAATCTTCCTGATTCAGATACTTACAGGATCTTTGCCTTCGGCGGTGACGGAACCTTGAGCAATGTGGTTAACGGATGTGTTTACAGGGACAACATTGAAGTCGGAGTCTTCCCCATGGGGACCGGCAATGACTTCATAAAGGCTTTTGATGTTGACAAAGATCTCTTTCTGGATCTGAAGGCCCAGATAAACGGTTGCTCCAGGCCGGTCGACCTGATTAGATATGGCGATAAGTACTGCATAAATATGTGCAACATGGGTTTTGACGCGCGTGTCGCCATAGACATGCCCAATTTCAAGAAGCTTCCTCTTGTATCGAACAAGGCTGCCTACAACCTTGCACTAGTAAAACATCTGACCAAGAAACTTTCACGATATATCGAGGTTTCTGCCGACGGGGATCCGGTCTTCTCAGGAGAAGCGGTCTTCTGCTGTGCGGGAAACGGAGTTTCCGCGGGAGGGGGATTCTTTATGACTCCAAAGGCAGTCGTCGATGACGGTCTGATCGATGTCTGCATAGTGAGACAGCCTTCCTATCTGAAGCTTCCGAAATTCATGAGTGCCATACAGTCCGGAAAACATGTCGACGACCCCGTTACAAGGGATTATGTGACATATGTCAAGTGTTCTTCATTCTCTATAAAGGCAAAAGAAAGCCTCGCCCTTGTAAATGACGGAGACGGAGAATACATCACTCAGATGGACTTTGACGTTGCTCCTCTTGCCGCAAGGTTCATTATTCCGACACCTTAACCATGATTTCGCTCTTGGTGCATGCGACTACTCTTTGAGCGGTCACGGAATCCTGTCAGAGATATCTGTGATAATCAGTCAACAACAAACACGCCGTACAAGGGCAATCCGCTCCTGAAACGGCGTGTTTTCATATCTGTCTTTTATCTGTTTACAAATCTGTCGATTGCTTGGATCAGATTGTCGGCAGCCAGCAGTATCTCCTGAGATCCGACTGTCCGGCAAGCAGGTTTCAGTTCCCTCTCAAGCCTGTTTCTGACTCTGGAGTATTCTCCTCCTTCAGCATCTCTGAATATGTCAGACACCAGAGACAGAAGTCCGTCCCTTGTGTCAGGAGAAATGATTATCCTGTCCTCACTGACGGTCTCTTTCTTATCTCCCGGCATCGGCATGAGAACAGGCAGTATCTTGTCAGGCGTCTCGGATGCCGCTTTCCTGATCCGTATGTTGAGATCCGACCATGCAATGTCATAGACTATGGAATCCGTCTCCATCAGGCATCCCACGACCTGTGTCCAGGCGTGCACCTCGTCTCTGAACTTTTTTTCTCCAAAGAACTTCATTCCGGAGTACGTCTGAGTGTGTGCTCCAGGCCAGTTGCCTGCTTCGCCTATCACGCATTTGCCAAGCCTGTGCACGGATGCCTGGACGGCTCTTACAAGGCCTTTGTACTTCCCGTGAATCCCCGGTCTTCCGTCTATCTTGATATCCGCTCTCTCAAGACCGGAATCAATCGCGGCAGCAATGAGGATCCTCGAACAGAAATCATTGTCATCGGCTTTCATGAAGCTGTACTCCGGCCTTCCGGTCGGTATCATATCATTAGCCGTATAATCTTCTGCCGCCTCCATCTCTCCCATGTGTTCCAATCCTACGGTGACTGTGACTTTTTCCCGCAGTTCTGGGAAGACCTGGTATGGATCATGCCGGAAATATCCGTTTTCGAACCCTTCGATAAAGTGCCTCGAATCTATGCAGAACAAAAGTGTCTTCTGCCTTTCCTTAACAGGTATCCTTGAAAAGTATCTTGCAATTCCCAGTGATCCCAGGGCTCCGTTATCCTGAGTGAGCGACATCGCATCCACATGGTTATTAACAGACACATACTCATCGCTTGGATCACCGTATCTTGCACCCGGCAGGAAGCATACAAAATTCCAAGCGTCACTCGGAAAGAACCTACTTACAAGGGTCAGCTTTGCTGTCTCATTCCTCTTTGCAGCTTCCAGGACCGTCTCGGCAGTCACTCTGTCAACGACCAGAGAGGGGATATTATGACGCCTCTGGCGGTCATACAGTCCCTTGAGCGTTCCGTATGTCAATCTTGAACAGATCACCAACCCGTCTGCTCCACCTGCCCTGGCTATATTCAGCAGCTCTCCCCACTGGAAGAAGCTCCACCTGGTATTCCACGAGTTGTTGACTTCGGGATCAACTATCTCCAGCATTGGGGCAGGTATCTCAGGACCCGATCTGTAATTCGTATCTGTTACCACATAGCTTGCGAGAAATGAATCATCAAACGGTTTTTCAGGATATCCCCTTTCTTCCAGTACAACGATCTTTCCGCTGAACCGACCACCCTCCGGCAATCCCTTCTTGATGTCGTAGTAAACGAGCGGTGCAGTAAGTCCCTTTTCTCCTGTCGAAGGAGACAGCATTACGAATGTCCCTACCGGAACTATTCTTCCGGATATCTCCAGACCTATGGCGCCGCTGTCATGATCCGGCCAGTCGTCAACTCTGTATGTTTCATGTTCCCAATGATGCTCCATGAAATCAACGCAGCCGAATTCCTCGAATTTCGACTTGAGCCAGTTCATGAACACATCGAAGCTTTCATATCCGGGATAGATCGGTCCGAGCTTTGCCTTGTATTCATGCCAGAGCTTTCCTTCCTTCGCAGTCATAAGGTATTCCGGTATTACTATCATATATTGACCCTCCACTCACGATCTGTCGATGCCCGCGATCCTGACATCCCCATCGTTCTCGTCATGCGTTATGTTTTCATTATACCAATATGGCCGCTTAAAGCAAACGGCAGACTGCTATATATCTGCAGTCTGCCGGATAATATCATTATTTCAGTGTCTGCGCCAGGAGGTAATTATCCTTTTTGGCTCTTTCCGTTTTTTCTCTGTCGACAGCGAACCTTCCGCCTATACTCACCAGAATGTCATCGACATCGACCTGTCCGTCAATGATATTTCTTCCTATCCTGATCAGTGAGCCCGACCGGAACTCCGCAAGAACGCTGTCCTGCCTTACTTCAAGGACTGAATAGATCATTAGTGCACCTCCTTCAGAAGCCTGTCTTCCTTAAGCGAATACACGACATTACCATACTCGTAAGTCACAAGATAGCTGCAGTTCATGCCTTTCAGATCCCTGGTCACTGATGGATGAGGATGATGAAATTCATTATCTTTGCCGCAGGAGAACACTGTCATCTTCGGTCTTATCTTTTTCAGAAATTCATGACCGTTGGAGTCAGACGAGCCGTGATGGCCTGAATCATACAGACTGACATCCTTCGGAACAAGGTCAAGATTCATAAGCTCCACATCGACGCCGGCGTCCCCTGTGTCAAGATACACGGCATCCCCCAGCGTGAAGGTCGTAATGATAGAAGTGTCATTTGCGGTACCGCCGTTGTACGTCTCATTTATGATCTTTATCTCTCCGTCCCCGAGAGAGTATGTATCGCCCATGTGTGCAAGCTTTATCTCATACTGTCCCTTGTTCCGGTTTTCCAGAAGGAGCCTGTAGAATGAGCTTGTCGGTGTGTTCTCTTCCGAGAGCCGAGGAATCACTATGGTATCCACTCCGAAAGTCTTCATTATGTCAAGGACATCAGAAGTGTGATCATAATGAAAGTGCGTAAGGATCAGTATCTTGATCCTGCCCACTCCTCTTTCAGACAGATAGCTTACGATGTCGGTGGAGCCTCCGTCGGCATGTCCCGCATCTATCAGAGCATATTCACCCTTGCTTTCAATTACGGTGCAAGAAGCCTGTCCCACGTCCAGTATCGTGACGGTGCCGTCATATGAAACATCTGTCGGCTGACCTTCTTTTGAAGGTATCATGCCCTGCCTGTAAAGCAAATATACGGCCGCTGCTCCTATAAAGAGGAGCAGCAACGCTATCGCTACTGCTCTTTTGCTCTTCATGGTCATTCACCCTGTGACAACATCATTTCCTGCCACTGTGCTCTTGTTACGAGAACTTCCCTTGGCTTCGAGCCTTGGTAAGGACCGATTATTCCCATCTCTTCCATCTCGTCCATGATCCTGGCAGCTCTTGCATAACCCAGCTTGAGCTTTCTCTGGAGAAGTGAGGTGGATGCCTGGCCGGCTTCGACGACAGTTTCGATTGCCTTGTCCAGCATCATGTCCCTGTCAGAATCTCCGCCGGCTTCCTCAGAAGCTCCGGCAGAGCCTTTTCCTCCCGAAACGGCAAGCCTCTCCATGTTGTCGATCATTTCCTGATTGTATTCGGCTTCATAATCCTTCTTGACGAAATCGATCGTCCTCTCGATCTCTTCGTCCCTTACATAGGTGCCCTGGACTCTCTTCGGCTTGCTGGCTCCTATAGGAAGGAAAAGCATGTCGCCCATTCCCAGCAGCTTCTCAGCACCGGCTCCGTCAATGATAGTACGGCTGTCTATCTGACTTGATACGGCAAATGCTATCCTTGCAGGAATATTAGCCTTAATGAGGCCGGTGATGACATCGACTGAAGGACGCTGCGTCGCAACGATCAGATGCATTCCGGCAGCTCTTGCCTTCTGGGCAAGACGGCATATGTAGTCTTCCACTTCCTTGCCGGCGACCATCATCAGGTCGGCGAGCTCATCTATTATGATCGCGATATATGGTATCTTTTCAAGCCCGAGTTCCGGCTTTGACTTCACGAGAGCATTGTAGCTCTCGATATTTCTTACAGAGTTTTCAGCAAAAAGCTGGTATCTCTTCTCCATTTCCGCGACGGCGCCGCCGAGTGCTCCTGCCGCCTTCTTGGGCTCTGTAACGACAGGCATAAGGAGGTGCGGTATCCCGTTGTACTCGGCCAATTCGACCACTTTAGGGTCGATGAGTATCATCCTGACATCTTCAGGGCTGGACTTGTATATGAAACTTATGATCGAAGCGTTAACGCATACGGATTTACCGCTTCCCGTTGATCCGGCGATGAGCAGATGAGGCATCCTCGTAAGATCGGTCGTTACCACGTTGCCTTCAATGTCAACGCCGAGAGCTATGGTCAAAGGGCTCTTGGAATCCCTGAACTGCTTTGATTCAAATATCCTTCTTATGGATACCGAGCTGTTCTTCTTGTTAGGGACTTCTATGCCTACAGCAGCCTTGCCCGGGATCGGAGCCTCTATCCTGACACCGCTGGATGCGAGGTTCAGTGCAATGTCGTCGGCAAGGTTGGTTATCTTGCTTATCTTGACACCGACTTCAGGCTGAAGCTCATACCTGGTAACGGCAGGGCCCCTGCTGATATCGACTATCTTTGTCCTGACTCCGAAGCTGTCAAGGGTGGAAACGAGCTTCTGTGCATTGGATCTCAATTCGTTCTCGTAATCGCTCCGGTCAGTGGCGGATTCCTTCTGATACAGGTCGATCGGAGGGTGCTTGTACACATATGCCTTTTCCATGTGCACATTCTTGTCCTCGCTGAGAGGAACGATCGCCGCCTTCTCTTCGGCAGTGAGACTGTTCTTCTTTCTTTCCCGAGCCAGTCTCTGCTCGTCTGATATCACCTTCTCAGTCTCGAAATCTCCCATCTGAGAATTGATGTCATCTATTATGCTCTGCTTCGGGTCAGTCGCTTTTGCTGCATCAGTTGTAACAGGCGCCATTCCGCTCCTGACTCTCTGTATGTTGTCAAGGGCCCTGTTTGTAAGCTCAGTGCTTCTGTTGTCAGCGGATTCCCTGTTGTTCTCTCCCCTGCTCTTGGACTTGTCGACCTGCCGCAGTATTATGTCCAGATCATCCTTTGCTTTCTCTTCCTTGACCTTGTCAAAGGTATATGCGACTCTTCCCTTTACATCAAGGCTGTCATCGTCAAAGTAATTGACTTCCTTCTTTTCCTGAGACATCGCTTTCTTGACGTCTTCGGCAGTGATGACCTTTGTCGCAGGTTTGTCTTCAAGGGATATATCGATCTTTCGTCTGTTTCTCCGTGCCTTGTTTGCCCGGTTCTCCCGTGCCTGCTGCCTGAGCTTCTCCTCCTGCAGCTTCCTCTTCTCGGCATTGGCCCGGCGGCGTTCCTCCATCTCCTTTGCAAGCCGTTCTTTCTCCGCCGCTGCCTTTATGGACATCCTCTTCACGATGTCTCCCGGCGTCGTGTCAGTCAGGAACATGAAGAATGCTATGGTGAGGACAGTTATGACCGCCTTGGCGGCAAAGTCTCCGAACAGTCCCTGAAGGGTCGTTGCAAGTATGGCTATGACGCCTCCCGAGATCGGATTGTTTTTGGCCAGTGTATGGAGCTGTATGATCATATCCGTCAATGAATCTGCCGCGATGTCCTTAACAAGGAATACGTGGACAAGACTTGAGACAAGCAGTATGAACAGCGTTCCCCAGATCATCTTAAGCCTTACAGGCTTGTTGTTCAGAGTCAGTGCTCCGTAGTAAAGGATCACCGGACCGATTATATAGCTGGAAAAGCCGAAGACTCCAAACAGGAAGTTTTCCCTGAGATACGACCAGAAGTTCTCGCCCGGCACGAAGCTCATCACAGTAAGGATAGCTCCTATGGCAAACATGAGTATGCTCCAGAGCCTGTTCACATCGGCCTGCTGCTTCTTGGTCGGCCTGCCCCTCTTGGACGTAGAAGCCTTTTTAGTGCTTTTCTTGGTTGTGTTCTTTTTTGTGGTAGTGCTTTTTGCCATTTATTCCCCTCAAAACAAGATGAACGAATATATTTCAATACCTTTAGTACTATAACGCATAATTAGCATTTTATTATACCATATCTAAAAAATTTTTTCAAAGCCAAGCGTATCCGTCGCTCTTTATTCAGCGTTTGCATTTAACGATGGGTTTGGGATATACTGAAAGAAAAAGGAAGCGAGGAAAAAACAATGAATCCTATTGCAACGTTCCATATGGCCAATGGAAAGAAGATCGTCATAGAGCTGCTTCCTGATGCAGCTCCGAACACTGTCAACAGCTTCATCTCATGTGCATCCAAGGGATGTCTCGACGGACACGCCATCCAGCGTATAGTCCCGGGTAAATGGGTGGATCTCACCTATGCCGCATTCCATCATGATGAGTGTAAGTACCTTATCCCCAATGAATTTGCACTGAACCCTGAAATCACTCCCCTTGACTCCCATCCGGGCTGTGTCTGCATGGGCGGATACGGCGACAGAGGCCTTGCGGGCTGCGAGCCTTTCTTCCCGCTTTCTGACCAGCCGACTCACAAGGGTGTATACCCTGTGTTCGGAAAAGTACTTGAAGGCATGGATGAACTGTACAGACTGGAAAAGGTGCCTACCAAGCCGGTAAAGGGGCCTTACGAGGGCATGGAGATAAATGAGCCGATCGAGCCGGAGATCATCGAAAAGGTCACTCTTGAACTCTTCGGAAAAGAATATCCGGAGCCTGTCAAGGTGGATTCCGACTGGATACCGGAGACATGGAAATAAGGTCAAAAAAAGCAGGTCATCTGACCTGCTTTTATATGGTCGGGATGACAGGACTCGAACCTGCGGCATCCTGGTCCCAAACCAGGCGCTCTACCAAACTGAGCCACATCCCGTTATAAACAATGGTCGGGATGACAGGACTCGAACCTGCGGCATCTTGGTCCCTAACCAAGCGCTCTACCAAACTGAGCCACATCCCGAAATAGCCCCTTTTTCAAGGGCAAGGGTTATTATACATTATCTATATTCAAAAGTCAACACAAAAAAGCGGCTAAAAAACCTATTCAGGCAGTGCGGAAAAGCACTGCCTGAACCGTCTTTTTTCTGTAACGAATGAAAGGATTTCAGTCTTCCAGCTGCTTGACGTTCTGACGGATTATAGCTCTCTGGATCTTCAGCCTGGCTATCTCCTCGTCCTTGGGATTGTCAGCCTCTTCAAGCATCTTCTTTCCTTTCTCAAGGGCAGCGTTTGCTCTTTCAAGGTCTATTTCTTCCTTCCATTCAAAGGTAGATGCAAGGACCGTGACCTCTCCGTTTATGACGCTGAGAACTCCGTTGGAACAGCATGCGTATCTTCTCTTGCCGTCCCGGGTGTATACAGCTGCCCTGCCGATACCGAGTGCCGTGACATAATCCACGTGTCCCGCAAGTATCTGAGCATCACCGGCTACCGTACGGACAAGAATGCTTTCAGCCTCTCCTTCGAAATGAACGCCGTATGGAGTTACGATCTTAAGTTTGAAGGTCCGCATGGATTACTCTCCCTTCTTGACTCTCTCCACGACATCATCTATCGAACCGGCAAAGAGGAACGCCGATTCCGGATAATCATCATAGTTTCCGGCAAGGATCTCGCTGAAGCCGCGTATGGTCTCATTTAGAGGCACATATTTGCCCTGATATCCGGTGAACTGCTCGGCAACCGAGAACGGCTGTGAAAGGAATCTCTGGATCTTTCTTGCGCGGTTAACGGTGAGCTTATCCTCATCGGAAAGCTCGTCCATGCCCATGATGGCTATGATATCCTGAAGCTCCTTGTATCTCTGGAGAACTGTCTGCACTCCTCGTGCGACCCTGTAGTGCTCTTCGCCGACGATCGCAGGAGTGAGCACACGGCTTGTGGAATCCAGAGGATCGACAGCCGGATAGATGCCCAGGGATGCGATGCTTCTTGAAAGTGTCGTAGTAGCATCAAGGTGTGCGAAAGTCGTGGCCGGAGCCGGGTCCGTCAGGTCATCGGCAGGCACGTAAATTGCCTGGATTGATGTGATGGAACCCTTCTTTGTAGATGTGATCCTCTCCTGCAGAGCGCCCATTTCCGTTGCCAGCGTCGGCTGATAACCAACAGCTGAAGGCATACGTCCGAGAAGGGCGGAAACCTCACTTCCTGCCTGGGTGAAACGGAATATGTTATCGATGAACAGAAGAACGTCCTGATTCTCCTCGTCTCTGAAATACTCAGCCATTGTAAGGGCTGAAAGACCGACTCTCATTCTTGCCCCAGGCGGCTCGTTCATCTGTCCGTATACGAGGGCCGTCTTGTTGATGACCCCGCTTTCTATCATTTCATTGTAAAGGTCATTTCCCTCACGGGTCCTTTCTCCGACGCCTGCGAATACAGAAATGCCGCCGTGCTGGTTGGCAACGTTAGAGATGAGTTCCTGGATAAGTACCGTCTTGCCGACTCCGGCGCCTCCGAACAGACCTATCTTACCGCCCTTTGTATACGGGCAGATAAGGTCGATTACCTTGATACCTGTTTCAAATATCTCAGCGGTCGTTGCCTGTTCCTCATAGCTTGGGGCCTTTGCATGTATAGGCATCCTCTTCACGTTCTCAGGCCGCGGTTTGTTGTCCACCGGCTCTCCGAGAACATTGAAGATCCTGCCCAGAGTCTCATTGCCGACCGGCACCGTGATGGTCGTTCCGGTGTCCACAGCCTTGGCTCCTCGGACAAGTCCGTCCGTTGAAGCCATGGCCACGCATCTTACGACATCATCGCCGAGATGCTGAGCGACCTCGACGACCAGCTTCTTGCCGTTGTTGTCGACTTCGATGGCATTGAGCAACCGAGGCAGATATCCATTCTCGAAACGGACGTCGATGACGGCGCCCATTACCTGAGTGACCTTACCTATGTTTGACTGGCTCATTTATATTCTCCTTAACTAAGATTTCTAAGTTGGCATTCTGCTTACCGCAGATCGCCTGCGCCAGAGACGATCTCTGTGATCTCCTGAGTGATCGCTGCCTGTCTGGCTCTGTTGTACCGGAGAGACAGATCACTTACCATCGCATCCGCGTTCTTCGAAGCAGAATCCATGGCCGTGCGTCTGGCTGAAAGCTCACTTGCCCAGCTTTCGCACACGGCGCCCCATGTGATACCTGAAAGGTACTGCGGTACTATGAGATCGAACAGCTCCTCGCAGGAAGGCTCGTACTCCGTTACCGTATGGAGCCCCTCCTTGAGAGTGTTCTCGTCGATACTTGTTATCGGAAGTATCTGCATCATCTCAGGTCTCTGGGACAGCATCGACACGAAGGTGGTATATGCGATATATACCCGGTCGACTTCTCCCCTCTTGAACATTCCGGAAACGATCTCGCTTATGTCGGAACATTCTGCCGTTGTGACGTCCTCCACGATGGAATAAGCATCGGTCACGATCTCATATCCCCTCTTGGAACAGAAGTCCAACGCCTTCTTGCCGAGCGGTATGACACAGAAATCCTGACCCCGAGTGTACTCGGCCAGCTTCTTGAACATGTTGTTGTTATATCCGCCCGCAAGGCCCCTGTCTCCTGCGATGAGGATGTACAGAGTCTTGTTGACAGGACGGGTCACAAGATAGTCCGAAGAAAAATCCGTGTTCGCCGCGGCGATCTCACAGAGAGTCTCGTGCAATTCCAGGAAATACGGTCTTGCCTGCTCGACTCTCTCTCTGGCTTTTCTCAATTTGGAGGAAGCGACCAGTTCCATGGCTTTTGTTATCTGTCTGGTACTCTGAACACTGTTGATCCTGTTCTTTATATCCTTCATTGAAGCCACAGATCATCATCCTCCTCTCTTTATTTTGAAGGCACAAACTTTGCCTTGTAGTCATTGATTGCCGTTATTACAGCCTGCTCCGTCTCGTCGGTCAGCTGCTTTGTCTCATTGATCGAACTTATGATATCAGGTCTCTCCGTCTGTATGAAATCGAAAAGACCCTTTTCAAACTCGGCGATATCCTCTGTGTCGATATCCATGAGATAGTTGTTTGTGACCGCATAGATGATCACGACCTGGAGTGCGACCGGTACAGGGTTGGTCTGGGGCTGCTTGAGGACCTCCACGATCCTTTCACCCTGTGCAAGCCTTGTCTTCGTATCCCGGTCAAGATCCGATCCGAACTGCGAGAAGCTCTTGAGCTCGATGTACTGCGAATACAGCAGCTTCAGCGATCCTGCGACCTTCTTCATGGCCTTGATCTGTGCGGAACCGCCGACACGGGATACCGAGATGCCCGGGTTGACAGCCGGCCTGATGCCCGAGTTGAACAGCTCGGTCTCAAGATAGATCTGACCGTCAGTGATCGAAATGACGTTTGTAGGGATATATGCAGATACGTCTCCGGCCTGGGTCTCGATGATAGGCAGTGCGGTTATCGAACCGCCGCCGTATTCAGGAGCAAGTCTCGCTGCTCTCTCAAGAAGCCTTGAGTGGAGATAGAAGACATCGCCCGGATATGCCTCACGTCCCGGCGGACGGCGTATGAGCAGTGAAAGTGCACGGTAAGCTACCGCGTGCTTTGACAGATCATCGTAAACTATCAGGACATCCTTGCCCTGATCCATGAAGTACTCGGCCATTGTAACGCCTGAGTACGGTGCGATATACTGCAGAGGAGCAAGCTCACTGGCCGTGGATGACACGACTATCGTATAATCCATGGCACCTGCCCCAGTGAGGGTCTCCACCAGCTGAGCAACTGTGGAAGCCTTCTGTCCTATCGCGACATAAATGCATATTACATCCTGACCGGCCTGGTTGATTATTGTATCGGAGGCGATCGTCGTCTTGCCTGTCTGACGGTCTCCGATGATCAGCTCACGCTGTCCGCGTCCGATCGGGATCATGCTGTCTATTGCCTTGATACCTGTCTGAAGAGGTACTGAAACGGACTTTCTTTCGATGATTCCGTGTGCTGGAGATTCGATAGGTCTGTAGGAATCGAATTCTACCGGTCCCTTTCCGTCGATAGGCTGTCCAAGACTGTTCACGACACGTCCTATGAGGCCTTCGCCGACCGGGACCGAAACGACTCTTCCGGTCCTTTTTACTATGTCTCCCTCTTTGATTCCCTCGTCATTGCCCAGAATAACAAGCGATACGCTATTCTCCTCAAGGTTCATAGCCATACCGAACTCGCCATTCGGGAACTGTATCAATTCATTGGCCATACAGTTCTCAAGACCGTATGCCTTTGCGATACCGTCGCCGACCTGGATGACGGTTCCGGTCTCGCTCTGCTCAATCTTAGAATCATAATTCTTAATCTGCTCTTTTATGATCTTGCTTATATCTTCAGGTTTGAGCCGCATTGATACACCTGCTTTCTGATTTATTTGCCTTATTCGGCATGTCTGAGTCTGTCTCTGAGCTCCTCGAGCTTTGAAGCGATGGAGTCATCCAGCTGCATTGTGCTGAATTCAAGTATGACTCCTCCGAGACATTTTTCATCGACCTTATTGGTCAACAGTATCTTCTTGCCCGTCATTTTTTCCAGTTTTTCGGTGAGCCTTGCGATGGCCCACTCTGTCATAGGAACAGCAGTGACGGCAACAGCTTTTTCTATATTGTTTGCCTTGTTGTAAAGATCCTCGAAATCCTTCAGGCTGGCCAGCAGCTCTCTTGAATTGCCTCTGGCTATCATGACCTTGATGTAATTGAGCAGGCTCCTGTCAAGGCTTTCCCGGAATATCCGGTCCACGGTCCGTATCTTTTCGTCCTTGGACACCGTAGGGGTGTCGAGGAGCTTTATGTAGTCCCCGTTTTCCGCCAGTATATCCCTGAGTGCCTCACACTGTGAGAGGATTATGTCAGTGTTGCCCTGTTCGTTCGAAAGGTCGAACAGCGCACCGGCATAGGTGGATGACAGTTCACTCATATCATTCACCTACATTCTCTATAAACTGATTGATCAGATCCTCATGGTCAGCGCTGGACAGTTCCTTGCCGACGATCTTTTCAGCGATCGCAACGGAGATATCGGAGATCTCGTTTTTGATGTCCCGATATGCCTTCTTGCGCTCCTGCTCGATCTCAGCCTCTGCGCGCCTGGTTATCGCCCGGGCCTGCTTGTGAGCCTCGTCAACGATCTCATCCTCGCGCTTCTTGGCTGTGAGAGTAGCCTGCTTGATTATGTCGCCTGCTTCGTCACGGGCATTTGCCATTTTCTCTGAGTACTCTTTTTCCAAGGTCGCGGCCTTTTCGCTGGCCACGCTTGCATCGTCGTACATCTTCTTGATCTCTGCATCGCGCTGGTCAAGCATATTGCTTACCGGCTTGAAAAGGATCTTCTTGACTATGGTCAGAAGTATCCGCATATTGACCCATGTGAATATCACAGTCCAGACATCGACAGTGAAAAAATCAAGAAACTTCAATTAGCATGCCCTCCTTTCATCATATTTCTTTCTGAATATCTATTACAGAAGTCTGATAAGAGGGTTAGCAAACATCAGAATAAGTGAAACGACAAGTGAGTAAATACCTGTTGTTTCGGCGATGGCACAACCAAGGATCATTGTTGATGTGACCTTGCTCTGTGCTTCCGGCTGACGACCGATGGCGGCGCAAGCCTGACCAACTGCATATCCTTCACCGATACCAGGGCCAACACCGGCGATCATAGCAATACCGATACCGATTGCTGAAGCAGCCAAAACTATTGCTCTTTCCATAATTAACCTCCAATTATTTAAATCCTAATTGTTTATCATATATCATCACTCTGCTGCGCTGGCGACGTTTGCCATGGTCAGCATGCAGAAAATATAGGCTTGAATGCAGCTGGAGAACAGATCGAAGTACAGTGAAAGCACTGCAGGAACACCGACCTGGAGGATCGGTATGCCGGACAGGAAGCCGTTCGGTATCCAGCCAAGGAGCTTTGCCGAAAGCGCGGACAATGCTCCGTAAACGAGTGCCGTAATGACGGTTCCTGATGCGATGTTTCCGAAATGACGGAGAGACATCGACATAGGAGTGGCAACTTCACCGATGACGTTCATCGGCGCCATTACGAAGATAGGTTCAAGGAACCTCTTGAAGAATCCGAAGAATCCCTTGCTCTTCATGTTGTAGTACTGTATCAGAGTGAATGTTACGAGTGCCATCGCCAGCGTGACCGAAAAGTCGGCTGTCGGGCTTCTGAGCCCGGTTATAGACAGCATGCTGGAGACCGCGCTGAACAGAAGCACCGTGGCAATGAATGCAGTATAGTTCATCCACTGAGGTCCCATGTTCTCCTTTACGAGATTTCTTACGAACATGACTGCCTTTTCGGCGATCATCTGTCTCTTTCCGGGATTCCAGACTCTCAGGTCTCTGGTGAGGAATATGCACCCGGCTGTGATAAGCGCGATCACGACCCACTGGTTCACTATCGATTCAGTGATGTTGATACCGCCCAGGATGTCTATGGTAAATAATATCTTAGGACCATTTATTTCAACACCCATGTATCACTTTCCCCCTTTCATATTGATGTATGTGATGGACAGCCTTGTGAACAGCAGCGGAACTGCTGCGGCTATCCAGTTAAAAAAGTCAAGCTTGAATGCCAATATGAGCCCGACGGCGATGACTGCCATCCTCCCCATATATGAGGCTCTGATGCTCTTCTGTGCCAGTTCAGGGTCCCCGGTGCCCAGGGCCTTGGTAACGGAAATGCATATCATGTAGAAGTACCGGCAGGTGATCAGCCAGCCCCAGATGCTTCCGGCAAGGACCGTGAGGTCCCACTGACCGATGAGCAGGAAGACGACATTCTCAACAGCAGTCAGCCGAAGGTTGATAAGGGCGACCTGTTTGAATTGTTTCAATATTTCCGGATCCTGCATATGACTTACCTGTACTTTTCTATGTAGTCCTTTTCTGATTCTTCAGCTTCCCTGATAGCCTTTCTCATATATGCCCATACGCTCGATGCGCCTCCTCCGACACCCAGTACGGAGAAAAGAATAGATATCCACTCTCCGACTCCGGTCTTGGACCTTATCCAGGATGCAAGGAGGATCATAAGCACTATGGGCGTCACCATGGATATGGCGATCTGGCTGACAAGTCCAAGATTCTTTATGGCCGTCAGAATGCCTTTTCTGTCATTCATTACTAATAACTCTTTGTGAAATTATATACATGATATTATATAACAATCCGCACCGCTCAATCAACACAAACCGTCAGATTTGCCCTTTTGACCATGTTGTTATACAATTGATGTGAGACCACCCGGATAGAAAAAAGCGATTGGATTCGTTAGAATAGTAATAACCACAAAACAACACTAACGAAGGGGCCCAATCGCCATGTCGAGTATAACACAAACACAACGATACTTGCCACATACACTTGATACAAAAGTCTACGCCGTTCGCTTGTACCGCTCAGGAAGCTCTGTGCGTTTCTTCTGCAGGAAGTATCACATTTCCAAAGCCTCTCTGATG
>JAEEGL016655114.1_pt1 | contig 61814 bp, 55 predicted proteins | sample 9134231 | NCBI WGS metagenome assembly JAEEGL01 (sample SAMN16246548, study PRJNA631951) | gut metagenome | biome: gut microbiome; feature: rumen; material: fiber-attached | host: Bos | place: Iran: Karaj | collected 2018-10
AGCAGGGGCTCGAAGACACCGCCGTTGGCGTCGAAGCAGGCGGCGTAGAGGATGGTGTCCTCGGTGCCGAAGAACTCGGCGATCTTCTTCTCAAGCTGCTTGTGGAGGTCCTGGCAGCCGCAGATGAAGCGGACGGAAGCCATGCCGAAGCCGCGGGCGTCCATGCCCTTCTTGGCGGCGGCGATGAGCTCGGGGTTGTCGGCGAGACCAAGGTAGTTGTTGGCGCAGAAGTTGAGACACTTCTTGCCCTTCACCATGATTTCGGCGCCCTGGGGGCTCTCAATGATACGTTCGTTCTTGTAAAGGCCAGCGGCTTCGATGTCGGCCAGCTCTTTCTGCAGATGCTGTTGAAATTTAGTGTACATAATTATTGTGTTTTATGTTATTGATTGTTTAACTTTCAATAAGAAGGGTTATTCCCGACATTCTGTGTACAAGAAGAACCGTTTGCTGTTACAGTACCACTGGCACTGGTACCAGCACCAATCGTCAACGACCCACCTGAACCTTTTGCATAATAACCTATCATTTTACCAACATTAGTAGTGGGACCTTCATTGGAAAAACTCATTGAACCAGACCATTGACAATTATTTAATGTGAGTGCATAACTAACCAAATAACCCACCATGCCACCAGCCCATAAATTACCAGTGGTTGAAAGGGCAAAAGAACTATTGGCAACTGTGCAGCCTGTCATGGTCATCGAATTACTTGTGACCTTCTCGCAGTTTCCTACCAAACCACCATAATATGTATTGCTGGAACTGATACTGACCACTCCTGTATAATCAACATCACAATTCGTCAATGTATTGCTATTGCTTGCTGTTCCAACTAATCCGCCATAATAAACCTGTGTATGGAGATTTGTTATCAAATAGGTTATTCCTTCAACATCACAATTCGTCAATGTAGCCCCAGCTATTTTACCTGCAATTGCTCCTATTCTTAATGGTTTGGTGACTTTACTGCTTTGGAGAGTCACATTTGCCACTTTGAGGTTTTGTACAGTGGATGTTTGTACAGAAGCAAATAAGCCACATAGCACATCTGAACCGATAACAGTATCTGTAATCGTCAAGTTACTTATTGTTTTGTTGTTGCCATCAAAAGTGTTACCAGTATAACTGGCGATAGGACTGACGCTGATACCAGCCATATTAATATCATTTGTTATCTTATAACAGCTACTTGAGAAAGTAATGCTGGTAGGATAATACGGGCGGGTCGTACCATCACACAGTTCGGTCAGTGCAATCAAGTCAACGGTATTCTTTATCAAGAAAGGATACCCTAACGAACCCTCTCCTTCAAAAACTGCCCTTGTATTAACAGGAGTATTATTGAGGGTCATGGAGGCGTAGGCGAGCATATTGCGGGGCAGGGCGCCGCCAGTGGTTTGGGTGCGGGAGTAGTTGTAGCGGGTACCTTGGCAGCGGGTGGCGACGCTGATGGTGAATTTGTTGCCGTCGCCCACAGGGGCTACGGGCACCATCACCTTGCGGCTGTCGCCCGGAGCAAGCTCCAAGCGCTCGCGGTCGAAGAAAAGGGTCACCGTGCTGGTCCCTTCGCCAAGAGCTTGTGCTCCCAGCGGCTCGGCACCGGTCATGTCGGCACTACAGGGACCACAGAGCAGATAATTGTTACTGCTGACGGTAAGGCTGTCGATGACCAATGTCTTGCTGTCGGTGCGGTCGTTGGAGAGGGTGATGCAGAGTGCCGCCGTGAGGTGGCAGAACTGCAAGGGGTCGCCGTCCGCAGCACGAGCCACCATGGGGAGCTCGACAAGCTGACGTCCGCTACCGTCGCGGCGGTAGTGGTAGGCCGAGGGCAGGAGAACACCGACGGTGTTGCCGCCCAAGTCGGTGGTCGCCAGGGTGGCCGGGAAACAGGCGCTGTTGACCGACTGCGAATAGACGTTGCTGATGTAGGCGTGGGTCTCGTCCTCACGTGTGATGGCGACAACCGAGCCATTGAAGTTAATCTTGTCGCCGTTGCACCATACCGCATCGACATCGTTGACCACTGCCAGTTTGACATTAGCGTTGTTTAGGGGCTCGAGCACAAGCTCTACGCGGCCACTCCCCTCTTTGTGGCAGGCCACCAGGAGAAGCAGCAGAGCAGCAATGGTGAATCGAAGGGCGGAGTGTTTCATCATGAGTCGGAGTTACTTAATATAGGCAGCCATCTGTTGCTGCAGTTTCTGTGCTTCGCGGGCGGCGGCTTCGGCGAAGTCGGTACCGGAGGAGGCGTAGATGATGCCGCGCGACGAGTTGACAAGGAGGCCGCAATCGCTATTCAGGCCATACTTGCACACCTCGTCGAGGCTTCCGCCCTGGGCACCCACGCCGGGCACCAGCAAGAAGCTGTTGGGGACGATGCGACGCACGTCGGAGAGCATATCAGCCTTGGTGGCGCCCACCACATACATCATGTTCTCCTCGTTACCCCACTGCTTCGAGGTCTCGAGCACACGCTGGTAGAGGGGTGTGCCGGCGGCATCGGTGGTGAGCTGGAAGTCGAAAGCCCCTTTGTTGGAGGTGAGGGCCAGAAGGATAACCCACTTGCCCGGGTAGACGGTAAAGGGGGTGACACTGTCGGCACCCATATAGGGGGCGATGGTCATCGAGTCGAAGTTGAAGTCGCCCTGCGGGTCGAGGAAAGCCCTGGCATAGCGCTCGCTGGTGTTTCCGATATCGCCGCGTTTGGCATCGGCGATGGTGAAGACGGGCTTGCCGAGACCATGCAGGTAGTCCATCGTGAGCTTCAGCTGGCGCAACCCTTCGATACCAAGTGCCTCGTAGAAGGCCAGGTTGGGCTTGTAGGCCACGCAGTAGTCGATGGTGGCGTCGATGATGGCGCGGTTGAAGAGGAAGACGCCGTCGCGCTCGGCACGCAGGTGCTCAGGCATCTTGGCGGGGTCGGTATCGAGGCCGACGCAAAGGAACGAGCGGCGGTCGCGGATAAGGGAGATAAGTTCTTTACGGTTCATATTACGACATGGTTAACTTGTGGAACTGTTCGGTGAGTTTCTTGGCATTGAGGCCCGTCATGCTCTCGTCGGCCACGATGCGGCCGTAGTTGATGATAATGGCGCGGCTGCACATCGCCTCGACCTCCTGCATGATATGGGTCGAAAGCAGTACGGTCTTCTTCTTACCCACGTTGCGGATAACACCGCGAATGAACTCGAGCTGGTTGGGGTCGAGGCCGGTGGTGGGTTCGTCGAGGATAAGCACCTGGGGGTCGTGGATGAGGGCCTGGGCCAGGCCTACACGCTGGCGGTAGCCCTTGGAGAGCTGTCCGATGCGCTTGCCGGCCTCGGGGGTGAGGCCCGTAAGCTCAATCATCTCGTCGACGCGCTGGTCGACCTTCTTCACGCCTCCCAAACCGGCGGCAAAGCGCAGGTATTCGCGCACATACATGTCGAGGTAGAGGGGGTTGTGCTCGGGCAGGTAACCTATGCAACGGCGCACGGCGAGGGTATCGTCGTAGATGCTGTGACCACAGATGGTCGCCTCGCCCTCGGTGGGCGGTATGAAGCAGGTGAGTATCTTCATCAGGGTCGACTTGCCGGCACCGTTCGGGCCCAGCAGGCCCACTATCTCGCCCGGCGCCACGGTGAGGCTCACATGGTCGAGGGCGCGTTGTTCGCCATATAGCTTGGTGATATCTTTAACTTCAATCATTTGCGGTTCTGTTTCTCGAGTTGAGCGGCCTTCTCGAGCGAGATACGCTCGCCACGGTAGATGGCCACGACAAAGGCGTCTTTGAATCGGGTGGTGTTCTGGATAGTCTTGCAACGCTCGCGGGCCTGTGCGAGGGTGGTGTAGTCGCCGGCCGTGTAGGCATACAACCTGCCCGAAGGGGCGATGTGGAAATCCTTGATGCCATGCAGGTCGGGGTCGCCGGCTTTCATCTGACGCGAGGCGGTGCAGAACTGTACCCTGTAGCGCACCCCCGACTTGGACTCGGAGGCGGGCTTGGCCGGCGTAGTCGCGGGCTTGGCCGTAGCGGCTTTGGGTTCGGCAGCCTTTGCTTCAGCAGCCTTTGCTTCGGCCGGTTTGGTCTCGTTGACTTTGGCCGTCTGCTTGGCCGGCAGCGCTGCCGAAGGCTTGGGCTTCTCGGTGGCAGCTGCCACAGGAACGACGGGCTCTTCGACTATCGGCTTGGGGGCTTCGACGGCCGGCTTCGGCTCCTCGGCTTTGGCAACGACAGGCTTCGGCTCCTCGACTTTGGCCACAGCGGGCTTCACAGGCTCGACGGCCACGGTGTCCTTTGCGGGTTTGGCAACCTCCGCAGGCTTCTCGGCCGGCGTGTTCCAGCCTTTGATGTTGATGACGGGGTTGGCAATCTTGTCGGTCCCATCTTCGGTAGCCTTGTAGGTCATAAAGGCATTGAAGAGGCACACGGCAATCTTGGCCTGTCCTTCTTCGCTGATCATGAAGGCCTCCTCGCCGGGGTTGCTGATGAAGCCAATCTCGGTGAGCACCGAGGGGCAGGTGGTCTTGTAGAGCACATAGAGCTCGGCCTGCTTCACACCACGGTTGATGGTCTTGAGGCTCTGCTTGTACTGGTTCTGTATGGCCTGCGCCAGGTTGAGGCTCTTGTCGATAAAGGCGTTCTGGAACATCGCCAACATGACGTAGGTCTCGGGGGCGTTGGGATCGAAGCCGCTATAGTCGGCGTTGCTCTTGTAGTCGGCCTCGAGCAGGATGTCGGCGTTCTCCTTCTTGGCCACCTCGAGGTTGGCACGGCTCTCCGAGAGACCCATGACGAACGTCTCCACGCCGGTGGGAGCGTTGGTCGGATGCGAGTTGGCGTGGATCGAGATGAAGAGGTCGGCTTTGTTGCGATTGGCGATATGGGCACGCTCGGCCAGCGAGATGTCGACATCGGTGGTGCGGGTGTAGATGACCTTCACATCAGGGTAGTTGTCCTCGATGAGTTTGCCGAACTTCTTGGCCACCGCCAAGGTGACCGTCTTCTCCTGTACATGCTTTCCCTGGGCGCCAGGTTTGGCACCACCGTGACCGGGGTCAATCACCACCGTTCGGACGCGGTAGGTGTCTTTTTTTTGAGAAAAAACAGGGCCAGCGGCCACCAATAGCACAATAAATATAGTGATTAAGCGTTTCATACCCGTACTAATTGAGACTGCAAAAGTACGAAATATTTTTGAATACTGATACTAAAATAATTTGAGCCGGGGAATAGGACATATGCTGAGGAGGCTTTATGTGCTGATAGTGTTGCTATTGGCTCCAGCGAGCATTGTCGCCCAAAGCGATGTCGACACGCTCATGGACCTTTCGCCCAACGCCATCAAAGAAGTCATCAAGTACAAGGCTAAAGACTCGGTGGCCATGAACCTCGACACCCGCCGCGCCTTCCTCTACACCGACGGCAACATCGACTACCAGTCCATGCTCCTCAAGGCCAACCGCGTCGAGGTCGACTTCAACCGCCAGACCCTCCACGCCCACGGCACCCTCGACACCGCCGGCAACGTCGAAGGACGCCCCTACTTCAAGCAGGACGAAGCCGAATACCATGCCGACAGTATCACCTTCAACTACAACACCCAGAAAGGCATCATCCAGGGCGTCATCACCCAGGAAGGCGACGGCTTCCTCCACGGCCGCAAGGTGAAGAAAATCAACGACAGCGTCATGTACCTCTCGGGCGGCAGCTACACCACCTGCAACTACGCCCACCCCCACTTCGCCATCAACTTCACCAAGTCGAAACTCATCACCAACAACAAGATTGTCACCGGCCCCGCCTGGCTCACCGTCGAAGACGTGCCCACCCCCGTGGCGCTCCCCTTCGCCTTCTTCCCCATCACCAAACAGCGCCAGAGCGGCATCCTGATGCCCTCCTACGGTTGGATGAACTACCGCGTCTACTACCTCAAGGACGGCTGCTACTACTTCGCCATCAACGACAACCTCGACCTCTCGCTCCTCGGCGAGCTCTACACCAACCTCTCCTGGGCCGCCGAAGCCAAGAGCAACTACTACGTGCGCTACAAGTACAAAGGCGCCGTCGACCTGCGCTACGGCCAGACCTTCGAGGGTATCCGCGGCGATACAGCCCACTTCAACTCCTTCAACGACTTCAAGTTCACCTGGCAGCACGACCAGGACGCCAAAGCCAACCCCTACTCCCGCTTCTCGGCCAACGTCAACCTGCAGAGCCGCAACTACAACAAAAACACCACCAACCGCAACGACTACTTCAACTCCACCACCACCTCCTCCATCAGCTACACCACCAAGCTGGGCCCCTACCTCAACCTCGCCGCCTCGGCCCGTGAGTCGTTCAACGCCCAAACCGGCGTGATGAACATCAAGCTGCCCAGCATCTCGCTCTCGTCGGTGACCCTCTACCCCCTGCGGCGCCGCAACCCCTCGGGCGCCTACCACTGGTGGGAAAACATCTCCCTCAACTACGTCCTCAACGCCGAGAACAACCTCACCACCCCCGACAGCGAACTCTTCACCGCCGTCACCCTCGACCGCATGCAATACGGCGTGCAACAGCAACTGCCGCTGAGCAGCAGCGTCAAGGTGCTGCGTTTCTTCAACTGGACCAACAGCGTGAGCTACACCGAACGCTGGCACTGGAGCACCATCGACCGCAGCTACGACGCCGCCACCGGCATCCTCACCACCGACACCGTACACGGCTTCCGCGCCAACCGCGAGTTCAGCGTCAGCTCGTCGCTCTCCACCCGCATCTACGGTATGTTCCAGTTCAAGCACGGCCCCCTCAAAGCCCTGCGCCACGTCATCAACCCCTCGCTCTCCTTCAGCTACCACCCCGACTTCGGCGACGCCCGCTTCGGCTGGTGGAAGCAATACACCGACACCACCGGCTACGTCCACCGCTACTCCATCTTCCAAAACTCCCTCTACGGCGGCCCGCCCGACGGTCGCAGCGGAAACCTGCGCTTCTCGATAGGCAACAACCTCGAAATCAAAGTCCAAAACCCCTTCGACACCGCCGCCGAAGTCAAGAAGATAACCCTCATCGAGAGCCTCAACCTCGCCATGGGCTACGACCTCGCCAAAGACTCGCTCCGCTTCTCGTCGCTCTCGGTCTCCGGCCGCACCACCCTCTTCCGCTCACTGGTGATCAACTACAGCGGCTCCTTCTCGCCCTACGTCATCGACACCCTCGGGCGCATGCACGACCAGCTCCTCTGGCATGCCGAACACCGCCTCTTCCGCATGGAAAACTCCACCTGGAGCACCCAGCTCTCCTATAGCCTCAACAACAACACCCTCGGCGGCGGCAAAAGCGGCGGCCGCCCCACCACCACCCTCGTCCAGACCCCCAGCGCCGTCCCCATTCCCATCCTCCTAGGCGGATATGCCGACTTCAACGTGCCGTGGAACATCAGCTTAAGCTACACCTTCTCACACGTCGACCGCTACGTGGCCTCGCTGATGAACATCGAAAGCCAGACCATCCAGAGCATCACCCTCTCGGCCAACGTCAGCCTCACCGACAACTGGCGCATCGCCATGAGTACCGGCTACGACATCTCGAACAAAGGCATGTCCTATACCACCGTCGACGTCTACCGCGACCTCCACTGCTGGGAGATGCGCTTCTCCTGGGTCCCCTTCGGATACTACAAGAGCTGGTTCTTCCAAATCAACATCAAAGCCGACGCCCTGCACGACGTCAAATACGAGAAGAAGAAGAACTACCAGGAAAACTCCGGCTATTATTCTTACTAAAGAAGCACCAAACGTTTTTTTTACCTTCAGCGCAGCACCGCCACGCGGCGGGGGCGGCTGTGGGCGGTGGTGCGCACCAGGTAGAGGCCTTGCGGCAGCGGCGTGGTGACGCCGTCGGAGGCCAGCGCGGCCATGCGACGGCCCAGCATGTCGTAAACCTCGGCCCGCTCGCCGGCCAAGAGGCCTTCGACCACGATGCAGCCCTCACGCGAGGCAACCTGCAGCTTGAAGTCGTCCACCTCGCCGATGCCCACCGCCGTGCGGAACACCAAGGGGCGGCTCCAGTCGCTCCACACCAGCGTGTCGTAGCCCGTCGTCGTGTAACGGCAGGCCTTGCGCACCCAGGCGCTGTAGATGGAGTCCGTCTGCAGGCCCGTGAAAGTATGGAAGGTGTCGGTCGTGGCGACGACGGTCGCCGACTCGGGGCTGCTGCCGTAGGGCCCCAGCGCCACCTGATAGTTCTCCCCTGCCTCGGCCTGCCACCATCGCACCGTCGCAGCGCCGACTTCGTGCGCAGCCAACGAAATCACCGGCGTCTTGCAGCGAAGACCTATGATAGGATGAAGCACTCCACCCATATGATAGTTAGTTAGTGGATACATTTCAGAGCCACTTACGTTAATAGTATCATAACTATGATGACAACCTACAAGATGAATATAATCCCGATGACCATACGGAGGTGTATATCTAATTCCCCCTATTGCTGCTACTATAAAGTTATGGTTCTCTCTCTCCTGCTCATCCCATTGATTGTTAAGCCATACAAAGAATCTGTTTATGCGCTCGGTGGGCCAAACCAGTAATAAGAAAAAGGTATCTGTCAGATTGGCTATTCGATAGGGAGTGTCAAAATAGAACTCTGTGACAGGGCATATATATCTCGTGTCTCCTGGTGTTGGCGAAAAATTATACATACACTCTTTGTGCATATTATGTATTGAAACACTGTCTACTAGAGTAATTATAGTTGAATCTATAAAATTTGGCCCTGCACTATAATACACATTATACAATCCTAGAAACGGTGAGAGATAATGGCGTTCCTCGTCATAACTGGGAATATTATACGCCGTCAACGCAATGCCGTAGAGGGTGTCTTCACTATCAAACACTGCTCTTATCCTTCTTATTGGATGAGCATCAATATCCAAAGGATCAGTAAAACGGTTGTCGTATCCGGTCGGATTAAATAAATAACGAGTTTCATTAACTCTTTTAAAATACGCTGGATGGCCGTATTGTAAAGTATCTACGTCGCAAGGCAACCTATACCACGGATCAGTGCGTTTCACTGTATCTTGTGCCGATATATGCAGAAAACCGCAAGTGCCAAACACAAGTATAAACAATAATGCTTTTTTCATCATTTATTATGTTTTTACTAGTTATTCGTCATCACATTGTAGTTCAAGCTTCCACAAATGGACCATCACGTTTCTTATGTCAGTATTTACAGCAGAACCCCCAAATGACCCATCGGAGAAAACACTCATTGTAATATTCGAAAGTGGCTTGACTGTTATTGTTTTTTTCTCCGGGCATTCGTTGGCATTCGGTTGTGGGGCTACGGTATGCTGGTAATACCAGCGGTTCTTTCCCGCCGCAACATAATATTCACCACCGAACATATCAAGCGTGGAGTAAAGACTGTCTTGGGGAATTAACACCGGCGCTGTGTACGGCGGATTTCTCATCGGGTCAAGCTGCACGAAATAAGACTGATTATAGGAGTGCAATGTGCTGAACGGCATGGCATGAAGCATCGTCAAAATCCTATTATTGGGGTCGTAAGCCATGTCTATTGGATTATCTTTCATATAGGTTGGAAATTCCTGCGAACTAGACATCAACATCGATGGTATCTTTATGGTCCTCATTCGTGTACTAAACACACTTCCTATAGGTTGCCACGGATGAACATATGACACGGCAATCATCTCGTTCGAAATATATGACGCACACACATTATCGTTCACCTCTTCTGCACCAGTGTTATATTGATATCTGGTTGTTATCATACCCGATAAGGGATTATGTCGGTTTGCCAAACGGACACATAAGGTGTTGTATGGTATCGTCCCTATCAAATTAGAATGAATATAACCGACAAGAACAATGTACTCGTTCGTCAATACAAGGTCGTTAACATACTCTCTCGGGTTGCCCAAAGAATCAAACTCAAATTCCACAAAAGAATTGCTGGTAAAGCCCACTAAAGGGGTTTCCTCGATTACACATGACGGATGAAGTATAACTCCCGAAGACAGAACCCACCGGTTTGTCCCCAACGCCACAACCTTGTATTCCGACGCTTCATAGTATGCCACTAATTTATGGAATTCCCACACCGTATCGTACACATGCATTTTAATGTTCAGCATATTGGAAGCCACCAATTCAGTCACATCATAGTATCCCAGCACTCCACGATGAAAAATCGAATCTGGTGTAATTGTATCCATAATATACCCACAAAAAAAACAGTAGTTGTCGACAAACTGCATATCATAAACGCGCAAATTCAGAATGGAGTCAGTGATATATACGTCAAACGCAGACAAAGACCCCGTAGCGGCGCATCTCATCCCAAAGTCGGTTTTGGCAAAATAAGTTAACGGCTGATACGTCTGTGTCATATCCGAATGAGCTGTAATATTATACATATTTTGCCAATTTCTTATGACAGTGTACTCCGAGATTTGGTTCAAGAGTGACGTCTGCACCCCAATGGCGCTTTCGTTCTGTGCAAAAACAACACAGAAAATCGAAGCGAAAAGACTAAAAATCAGTATTTTCTTTTTCATATCGTATGGTTTTTTAGGGTTAATTATCGGTGCAAAGATACAATTTTTTCAATTAAACAACAAATTTTTTGCCAATAAAAACATTTTTTTCGTGGTTTTTGAGGCACTTTGAATGCGCTCATTCTCAGCGTTGAACAATGACCATCTCTTACTCAACGCTTACCCATTCCCTAGTCAACTCCTAGCTTTCTTTTACTCGAGTAGGCAATAAATAGGCGAAGGGTACGTTATGGCAGGTAGTAGATATAACGTAAAATACTCTTCATCATGGCAATACAGGCAGGAGGATTTCTGGGGGGCTTCAGCGGACGGCTGGGGCCGGCGATAGGGTACATGTGGAACGGGCGGTGGTGTTTGCGCAGCCATCCTTCGCAGGTGCGCAATCCGCGCACGGAGGCCCAGGTGGCGCACCGCACGGCGTTCAAGGCCGAGGTGCAGCTGGCGGCCCGTATGCGCCAGGCCGTCGTGGCGACGTTCACGGACCAATCCCGCACGATGGGTATGACGGCCTTCAACCTCTTTGTGAACCTCAACCAGCCTTGTTTCGCGCTGCAGGCGGGGTCGCTGCAGGTGGACTGGGCGCGGCTGCGCCTCTCCACGGGGCCGGTGGCGCCGGTGGCCTTGGGCGCGGCGCGCGTGGAGGAGGGCAACGTGCTGGAGGTGGCCTTCGAGCGCAATCCGCTGGGCCTGCGGGCCGACGCCTACGACGGGGTGCACCTCTACGTCTATGCCCCTACGGTGGGCGAGGGTTTCCTGGCGGCCTACGTGCATCGGCGCGACCAGCGGGTGCGCGTGTGCCTTCCCCAAGGGCTGGCGGGCCACGAGGTGCACCTCTTCGCCATGGTGGAAGACAGCCACGGCCGCTGGAGCGAGACGGCCTACGGCGGCAGCCTCGTGCTCGAGCCGCAAAATGAAATCAACGAAAACAACGATAACGATGGAAAAGAAACTGTACTATTCGATAGGCGAAGTGAGCGAGCTGGTGGGGGAACCCCAGTCGGTGCTGCGCTTTTGGGAGACGGAGTTCGGCAGCCTGCGGCCGGTAAAGAACAAGCGGGGCGTGCGGTCGTACACCGAGCGCGACATCGAGCTGGTGAAGCGTATCCACTACCTGACGCGTGAGTGCGGCTACACCCTCGACGGAGCCCGTGAGCAGTTGCGACAGCGGCCGCTCGACGACCCGAAGCAGGAGGTGATCAACAACCTGGTCGACCTGCGGCGTACGCTGACGGCCCTGAAGGAGACGCTCTAGAGTTCCATCAGCTTGAGGAAGCAGGCTGGGACGGGGGTCTCGAACTTGAGGCGGCGTCCGGTGACGGGATGGGTGAAGCAGAGGCGGTAGGCGTGGAGGCAGAGGCGCGCGACGGGCGAGAGGTCGTCCTTGTAGCCATACATGGGGTCGTGCACCACGGGGTGCTGCAACTCGCGCAGATGGACGCGGATCTGGTTGCGGCGGCCGGTGTCGAGCTTGAGGTCGACGAGGGAATAGCGGCGCGACGTCTGGCGCACCTCGTAGTGGGTCACGGCCAGCTTGCCTCCGTTGTCGGTGGGCGACGAGAGGACGCAGTACTCGCCGTCGGTGAGCCAGCTGCGTATCTCGCCTTTCGGGGGCTCGATATGTCCCCAGGCCACGGCCACATAGCGGCGGTCGAAGACCATCCCTTTCCAGTCCTCCTCGAATTTCTGTGACACTTCCTTGCTTTTGCTGACCACCATGAGGCAGCTGGTGTCGCGGTCGAGGCGGTGGACGATATGGGCGTGGCAGCGCTGATGGCTGGCGGCGAGGTATTGGTTGAGGACGGTGATGACGGTCTTGTCGCCCGGGTGCTTGCTGTTGCTGAGCAGGCCGTCGTGCTTGTTGACCACCAGCAGATGCTGGTCCTCATAGACGATGTCGAGGTCGCGGGGCCGCAGACGGTCCTGGAAGGAGGCTTTCTCTATCGATACCTTCATTCCCTTCTGCAGAGGGAAGTTGAACTGCGACGTGCGGCGGCCGTCGACAAAGACGTTGTGGGCCAGCAGTTCCTTGACGCGGGTGCGCGAGGTGTCGGGCATCTGAGCGATGAGAAACTCGAGCAGCTCCTGCGGCTCGCTGACGGTGTATTCCTGTTTCTTCATTGTTTCACGTGAAACATTGGTTTGTGCAGTGTTATCAACAATTTGGGTCGTATAAATCAACAATCTCGTAGGGGTTGCCTATCTCGCGGATGAACTTCAACATGTCGTCTCGGGTTATCACCAGCGAGGCGTGGTTGTCGTTGGGGTGGAAACTCACCTTCTCGGCCTCGAGCAGGTGGCGGTCGACGAAAAGGGTCACCTCGTGGCCGAGGTCGTTTACAAGTGTAAACAGCGACACGCTGCCCGGCTTCACGCCCAGGTAGCGCATCATACGCTCGGGGCTGGCGAAGGAGAGCTTACCCTGATGGAGGCGGTGCTCCATGTCGTGGATATCCATCGGGAAGCGCGAGTCCATGATGACCAGGTAGTGGCGGTTGCCCTTGTGGTTGCGGAAGAAGAGGTTTTTGCAGAGCGTGGTGCCCTCGCCGCGGTAGAACTGGGCGGCAATCTCGATGGTGGGCGCCTCGGGGTGCTCGTAGTAGTCGAACGGGATGCCCATCCGCTCGAGGGTTTCGTAGACTTGGGGTTGTCCGATCATTGAACATCTATTTTACGGTAAACATAACAGCCACCCAGGTTGGGATGGTCGTAAATCATGGTATCCGACGTCTCCTTGCGGATAGCCCGGACTATCATGATGTCGCCCATGGCGCCACCTATCATCATGGCGCCGCCCAGCATCCACAGCAGGCTGCCGGCAGCGATGCCAGCCAGCCAGGGCACCATGCCCGTCAGCAGGCCCGGCATCAGGGCCATTATGACGTAGTTCCGCTTGGTCATCGGCACGTTGACATGACAGTAGGCAGCTCCCTGCACGGTGCCGAAAGAGAGGTGGCTGAAACGCCCTTTGGTCAAGGCAATCCAGGTGAGTCCGTGGATCAACTCGTGTACCACTATACCCACCAAAAGCATCACTCCGAACCACACCACGTCGAAAATCGCAAGGGCTGCGTCGGGATGGATCCATTTGGTGAGCCACCACCCTACCCCACCGGCCACCACCATCAGCACCACGGCCCAGATGTTGGCGGCCAACATGCTGAAGGGGCGCTGCACGGGCTCGTAGCCCTCGATCTGCGGCAGGGGTTCTTCCTTTTTCTTATCCATCGTGACTCTACTTGATGATGCCCAGCTGACGACTCATGTCGAGCATGCGGACGATGGGGCGTTTGGCGGCCTCGATCATCTCGGGGCTCATCAATATCTCGGGTTGCTCGTCGCGCAGACAGCGGTAGAGTTTCTCGAGGGTGTTGAGCTTCATGTAGGCGCAGTCGTCGCAGGCGCAGCTCTTGTTGTCGCGCAGGGTGATGAATTCCTTGTCGGGGTTCTCACGTTTCATCTCGTAGAGGATGCCTGTCTCGGTGGCGACGATGAATTTCTGGGCCGAGCTGGCCTTGATATAGTTGAGCATGGCCTTGGTGGAGCCCACGAAGTCGGCCACCCGGAGCAGGGCGGGGTTGCATTCGGGGTGGGCGATGACGGGCGCGTCGGGGTGCTCGGCCTTGAGCTGCAACACGGCTTCGGCCTGCATGGCGTCGTGCACGGTGCAGACACCGTTCCAAAGCAGCATCTGACGGCCGGTGACCTGATTGATGTAGCCGCCGAGATTTTTATCGGGGGCAAAGATAATTTTCTGCTCTTCGGGGAGCGAGCGCACCAGCTTCTCGGCGTTGCCAGAGGTGCAGATGAGGTCGCTGAGGGCTTTGATTTCGGCCGAACAGTTGATATAGCTGATCACCATGTGGTCGGGGTGCTGGGATTTGAAAGCGGCGAAATCGTCGCCCTTGCAGCTCTCGGCGAGGGAGCAGCTGGCATCCATGTCGGGCAGCAACACCTTACGTTGGGGGTTGAGAATTTTTGCTGTCTCGGCCATGAAGTGCACGCCACAGAAGACGATGATATCGGCCTCGGTGCGCTGTGCCTCCTGTGCCAACGCCAAGCTGTCGCCCACATAGTCGGAGAGTTCCTGTATCTCGTGACGTTGGTAGTAATGGCCCAGTATCACGGCATTCTTCTCCTTTTTCAGCCGCAGGATTTCCTGCTTCAATTCGTTGTCGGTCATATTCTTTTTAATGAGTGATTTGAAACTGCAAAAATACACAAAAATCCTGACATGAAAGAAGATAGTCGTTTTTTGGAAACTTTATGTTCTTAAAAAGTGTAACTTATCATGTATCGGATGAACATCTAAATATTCTTTTTCTTTAAAATTTTTATTTAGTTGTTATTTATTTTGGGTGTTAATTTGGTTGATAAGTGGGGTAATTGTTTCCGTTAGGAGAAATTCTATCAACGGCTATTAACAATGATTTGAGCACAAGATGGTGTTCATATAGAGGTTCTTTAGGTTGTTTTGAACAGATTGTTGAATTTGCTATTCACAGGCAAAAGTGAATTAGAGAAAAGTGAAGTTAGGAAGTGTTATTTTTGTTGAAAGCAATGATGAAAACTGGCTTTTTTTTAACAGTGGAAGATTATCAACACGGCTATTGACAAAGATTAACAACGCTTTCAAAGGTGGATGTTGATAAGTATGGTTTAAGGTATTGTAATTTTATTGTATTTTTGCAAATGAAATAAACAATGTATAATCATGAAAGAAATAATACCTATCGCCTGTGATCATGCAGGCTATGAACTTAAGTTGAAAGTGATAGAGCACTTGCGCGAGCGTGGTTTCGATGTGAAAGACTATGGCACCCACTCGACCGAGAGTTGCGACTATCCCGATTATGCCCATCAGGTGGGTTCGGCGTTGGAAAAGGGTGAGTATAAGCGTGGCATCGTGATTTGTGGTTCCGGCAACGGAGTGCAGATGACCGTCAACAAATACCGCCATGTGCGTTGCGCTCTTTGCTGGACGCCCGAGATAGCCCATCTGGGACGTCAGCACAACAACTGCAACTGCATCTCGATGCCGGCCCGCTTCATTGATGAAAAGACGGCCTTGCAGATCGTGGACGAATACCTGGATACTCCCTTCGAGGGTGGTCGTCACGAGCGTCGTGTGGAGAAAATAAGCCAGCTGTTATGAACGACTTGGCTCTGGCAAAGAGTGTCTTTTCCTGCATAGATAACACGACACTCAATGCCACCGACAACCAGGCTTCAGTCGAGGCGTTTTGTCGTCGCACCCGTGAACTCACCCTTGCCGACGGTACCCATGTGGCTGCAGTGTGCGTTTATCCGCCTTTTGTAGCCGTTGCCAAGCAAGTGCTTGAAGGGAGTGGCATCAAGGTGGCTTCGGTGGCCGGTGCTTTTCCCCACGGGCAGCTGCCCATCGAGCTTAGGGTGGCCGAGGTGAAGTACGCCGTCGACCAAGGCGCCGACGAGGTGGATGTAGTGATCAACCGCGGCCTTCTCCTTGCAGGAGATGATGACGATGCCGTGCGTGACGAGGTGGCTGCGATGAAAGAGGCCTGCAGTGGACGCACACTCAAGGTTATACTGGAAACCGGAGAACTCCCCTCCCCTGCCCTTGTAACGCGTGCTACGCAGTTGGCTATCGCCGGAGGTGCCGACTTTGTAAAGACTTCGACAGGCAAGATTGCCACCGGTGCCACCCTTGAGGCTGCCGAGTGGATGTTAAATGGCGTTAAAGAAAACGTTAAAATTAACATAAAAAAGGTAGGATTTAAAGCTGCTGGAGGCATCTCAACGCCCGAAGAGGCCGTAGCGTATGCCTCTTTGGCAAAAAAAGTGATGGGTGATAACTATATTAATTGTCAGACATTTAGAATTGGTGCCAGTCGCCTCACGGAGCGATTGCATTCATTTTTAACATTTCAAACTGCTGTTAATTGAAAACTTTTTTGTTACTTTGCATTTTGGTTTAAATGTTAAATATATGAAACCACTGCGACAAAAACTAGCCCAATACACCTATCCCCAGGAGATGAGAGCCCTGGGTATTTATCCTTACTTCACCCCGATTTGTTCGCCTCAGAATACGGAGGTGTATGTCACTGGCTACAACCATCCTGTCCTTATGTTCGGCTCGAACAGCTATCTGGGCCTGACCAACGACCCGCGTTTGAAAGAAGCCGCCAAGCGTGCCATCGACAAATATGGTACGGGTTGTGCTGGTTCGCCGTTCCTCAATGGTACGCTCGACATCCACATCCAGTTGCAGGACGAACTTGCCGCTTTTCTTGGCAAGGATGGTGTGATGCTCTTCTCGGCAGGTTTTCTGGCCAACAGTGGCGTTATCCCCAACATCTGCAGCCGTGGCGACTATCTGTTCTACGACGAGCGCGTCCACGCTTCGATTATGGAAGGTCGCCTTATCACCATCGCCTCTACCCAGAAATACCGCCACAACGATATGGCCGACCTTGAACGCGTGCTCCAGAAGGTGCCGCTCGATGCCTCGAAGCTGGTGGTCACCGATGGCGTTTTCTCGATGGAAGGCGATGTAGCCCATGTAGATAAGATGGTAGAGATTTGCAACCGTTACGGTGCAACCCTGATGGTCGACGAAGCCCATGGCTTGGGCGTCTTCGGACGTGAAGGCCGTGGCACATGCGATCACTTCAATATGCTGCCCGAGGTAGACCTCGTGATGGGTACCTTCAGCAAAAGTCTCGCTTCGGTTGGAGGTTTTATTGCCGCCGATGCCGATACCATCAATTGGATGAAGCACTCGGTACGTCCCTATATTTTCACGGCCTCCATCACCCCTGCCAGCACGGCTTCGGTGCTTGAAGCCCTCCATATCATGCGCAGCGAACCCGAACGCAACGCTGCCCTGTGGGACAACCAGCGTTATGCCTTCAAAGCCTTCAAAGACCTTGGTTTCGAGATTGGTAACACCTCGACACCCATCATCCCCCTCTTCATCCGCGACAACGTCAAGACCTTCACCATCACCCACGAATTGCTCGAGGATGGTGTCTTCGTAACTCCCGTCATTTCGCCAGCTGTGCCCAGCAACGAGACCCTCATTCGTTTCGCCCTCATGGCCACCCACACCCACGAGCAAATCGACATCGGAGTAGAGAAGATTTACAAGGCTTTCAAGAAACAGCAAGTCATCTGAATATGATTACCGTCAAGACTGTCGAAAACCGCCGTGAACTGCGCAAGTTCATAGCCTTCCCCAACAAGCTCTTCAAGGATGTTCCGAGTTATATTCCACCCCTCGATTTCGACGAGGTGAACCTCCTTACGGACAAGAACCCTTCGTTGGAGCACTGCTCGCGCGAACTCTATCTGGCCTATCGCGACGGAAAGGTGGTGGGTCGTGTGGCGGCTATCATCAACCGTAGTGTCAACGAACACTGGAACAAGAAGGCCGTGCGCTTCGGATGGTTCGACTTCATCGAGGACTACGACGTCTTCACCGCCCTGCTCGACAAGGTGATGGAATACGGACGTGCCCACGGAATGAACGTAATTGAAGGCCCGTTCGGCTTCACCGACATGGATAAGGAATGCTGGGTTATCGACAACTTCGACGCCCGTCAGAACATGTCGACCCTCTACAATCCCGAATACTATATCCGTTTCATCGAACGTGCTGGATACGAGATTAAGTGCAAGTGGCAGCAGTATTCCATGCAGGCCAACCAGCCCGTGCCCGACAAGGTGGCGCGCCTCAACAAGCTCATCATGGAGAAGTACCACCTGCACCTCGTCAAGGTGAAGCGCCGCAAGGACATCTACCCCCATGCCTGGAAGTTCTTTCACTCTATCAACGAGAGCTTCAAGGACCTCTATGACTTCGTGCCCATGACCGAGAAGGAAATCGGCGTTTACATCAAGGAGTACATCCCCTTTGTGAACCTCGATTTCGTCCAGTTTGTCGAGGACGAGAACGAAAACCTCGTGGGCTTCGGCCTCAGCATTCCCGACCTCTCGGGCGCCTACAAGAAGGCCAACGGCAAGCTCTTCCCCTTTGGCTGGTACCACATTCTGCGTGCGTTGCATAAGTTCGACACCATCGACCTGCTCCTCAACGGGGTGCTTCCCGAATGGCAGAAACGCGGTGTGCATAGCATTTACTACTCCGACATGAACGAGGCGGCCATACGCTACGGCGTCCACACGGCCTACACCAACCCCCAGATTATCGGCAACGAAGCCGTTAAAATCTGGGAGACACAGTATCACACCAAACCGCTCATGCAGCGCGCAGTATTTGCGAAACCATTATAAAGAAGAAACTTTTTTGATAAGCATACCAGAAAGGGCCGGAATGTGTGAGTATTTCCGGCTCTTTTTTTAAAAAAATTTTCAAACCCTGTCAGATTTCCACCAAAAAGTGGGTATTATATAATAAAAACGCGTTTTCACCTCAATCCGCACATTCGTCATGAAAAGAAACAGCATTCTTGCGATTGTACTTATGCTCCTGTGCAGCAGTTATATCCGCGCACAAGAGTATTCTTCTTCATCCGACAGTGTCATCGTGATGGGTACAGTGGTCGACCACCTGACCGGTGTGCCGCAACCCTACTGTCGGCTGCACTTCATCCAAGGGGCTGACACCGCAGCCACGTTGCTTTGCGACAACGAGGGCTTCTTCCTCTCCGAAGGCCTTTCGACGGGCAGCTATACGCTCAGCGTGACCCTTCGCGGACAGCAGGTCTACAGGTCAGACTTGGTGCTGAACGACAACGCCGCCCTCCATATAGCAATCATCACCGACAGTTTCAGTTTCCGCAACCTGCAGCCTGTCGAGGTGACGGCGATGAAGAGCCAATTAGGATACCTGTTGATCGATTCCCCCGACGATGTGCGACTGTGGGATTTGAACGGCAACATGGAAGGCGATGCCAGTTCCAAAAGATCCTGCGACCCGAATAATCCAGAAAACTCAATCGGTGCCAGACTCTGGTTTTTCAGCCCTGGGCTTGAAGTCAGCTGGAAAAACAGCACCATGAAGAACGAAATCCTCCTCTACGGCCGCGTCCTCGACACCAAGCGACCCGCGAAGGCCGATACTGCCACGACTGCCAAGGAAAAACGATAGATGGACCGCTACGAGTCATATACAGCGTTGCTTAGCCGCCACCGCCATCTGGTGTGGACGCTCTGCTGGGCACGAGCCCAAGGCGACGTGGAACGCTGCCGCGACCTGGTGCAGGAGGTGAGCCTCTCGCTCTGGGAGCATTACGGCAAGTTGCGGCTGGATGCCTCGCCATTCGAGGAAAGGGCCTGGGTGACGTGGCACACCCGTACGGTGCTCAACCACCTGCTCCGCCGCCCCAAGCCTGTCCTCGTGCCCCTCACCGACCGGATGGCGGCCCACCTGCCCGCCCCCGACGACGAGAACCCCCTCGACGCCCTGATGGAAAGCCTCTCCCCCGACGACCAACAACTGGTGCAACTACGCCTCGACGGCTATGACGCCGCCGCTATCGCCACCCAACTGAATATCAAGCGTGATGCCGTCTACCAGCGGCTTCATCGCATCATAGAACGTTTACGCAAGCAGAATGAAAAAAGACAATGAAATAGACAACCTGATAGGTCGACTGCAGGGCTTCGACGACGAGGAGCTGAAGCAGGCCATGACCGACGGCCTCGACCAGTGGTGCCAATCCCGCGCCGACCGCGCGCGCCGTACACGCCGGGTGGCCGCCCTCGTGCTGTTGCTGCTGACTACCACGGCCTTGGCCATGACCGCAGTGCCGCAGTGGCGCCCCAGGTTCCTCGCAAGCCCCAAGCCCGTCGAGGCTCCCTATGCCCCTCAACCTGCCCCTCAGCCCATATCGGTGCCCGTCGACAGCACCAGCACCGCCAAACAGCCCGATGCTACGGTCGATTATACCTATGTAGGCCGCTCGTGCGAAGGCTATTCTGTCACCTATGGCGTCGACTCGCGCACCCTCACCTACACACGCCGCGAGGGCAACCGCATCGTGCGCTCGGTACTGCACAATGTGCCCGACAGCCTCTTCATCGACACCCTCTCCCCCACCCTCGACGCATCCGATACCGACACCCTCATCGCATCGCCCGATTCTGCTGTCAGAAGGCTCGTCTATGACTTCCTGATGCTCAGCCCGCAGGGCGACACTCTCTACTGCGCCGTCGTCGATTCGGCGGCCCACAGCCTCGCCCTGCAACGCATTGTGGCACGGGGCGACACGCTGGTGCTACCTTCCGTTATTGTTCACAAAGGCCAACGCTATACGGTAGGCGCCATTGCCGACACAGCCGTTGCCGGCAACGGTCTGCGCTGTGTGGTGGCGCTGGCCGCCAAGCCGTTCAGGGCCGGCGTTGCCCCGTTTGGCCATATGTCTGCCACAGCAACACTCATCGTGCCCTGTAATGCCGCCGACGCCTACGAGGCAGCCCCCCATTGGGGCGAAAGTTTCGGCTACAATATCGAGGAAATGTGCTCCGACGCCGTCGAGGTCGAACAAAGCCCGGCCACGATACACACCGAGCAAAGCCGCATCATCGTCAGCGGCACCAACGGCGAGGACTGGTACATCTACAACAACCGTGGGCAGCTGGTGAGCCACCGCTACACCGATTGTGCCGTCCAGCTCGACCGTTCGGGCCTCTATTATGTGCGGATAGGCAACGGTCCCTTACAGAAGGTGATGTTGCAATTCTAGTGTTTCGGGAGCTCTAGCACTTGTAGTAGTCCCTCAGTATGGCCACCATCTGGTTGCCGCTGAGGACGCGTTTGATGACCGTCGAGAGCCACTGCTCGAGGTTGGCCACCACATTGCGTAGCGGCGGCCGCTTCTGGTTGACCAGACGGGCAATGCGACGTGCCAGCACCTCGGGTTTCAGGCCTCCATTTTCCTCTTTTTCAATAAGCGAGAGGGTCTTCTTGAAGACAGGACCGTAGTCGGGATCGTCGAGCGAAGGTTGACTGTTGCGTCGGCTGGCGGTGAATCCGGTGGCGAAATCGCCCGGTTCGACCATGCACACCCTGATGCCGAAACGCGTCACCTCGGCGGCCAACGCTTCGGTAAAGCCCTCGATAGCAAATTTGGAGGACGAGTAGAAACCTTGGTAAGGCAGGCCCATCAGACCGCCCACCGAGCTGAGGTTGATCACCTTGCCGCTACGTGCACGGCGCATATAGGGCAGCACGGCTTGGCACAGGTTGACGCAACCCATGAAGTTGGTTCCCATCTGCAGGTCGATTTCCTCCTCGGTGGCCAGCTCGAGGGCGCCGCCGATGCCCATGCCGGCATTGTTGATGAGCACGTCCACGCGCCCCGCTTCGGCGACAATCTGTGCCACCACCTGCGCTATCTGCTCGCGGTTGCGCACATCGCATTGGCGGTATTTCACCGCCCCTTCTTCCATTGGCCGGCGGCAGAGGCCGTAGACCGTGTGTCCTTGGGCCGACAGCAGCTCGGCCGTGGCCTTGCCGAACCCCGACGAGGCACCTGTGATGATGATTACCTTTTGCTCCATGATGGCTTCAAATTTTTTGCAAAGATACGCATTTTCTTCGAAAGTGCGCGCCGACACCCTAAAATATAGTTTGCACCTACGGTTGGAAGGAATTGTGATCCGGAGGTCCAAAACAATACATCGTACACGATGCAACTGACGGCTTCCCATCGCTCGGGCGCCTTTCTCGCCCACCATTGTCTGTAGTCTCCTTCCGACGGTAGCAAAGCCCATAAACCATCTAATCAACTGAAAATCAATATGAACACGGTAATACATTCATTCAAAATGCTTATAATCAGCGCAGATAGGGTGATCCCCTCCGACTCATGTCCGACACAAGTCCGACTGTGGTCCGACTATGCTCCGACAGTAGTCGGACTTGAGTCGGGGTTGCTGCGGGGTGGTTGCGCGATTGGTCGCGCACGATGAAACTACCTCCGGCGCAGACGTCCAGCGGATAGATTATTTCGACTGGTACACAATATTATGTTTCGCGCGTCGTTGTAATTGTTTGCTATGGCCATAGGCAACGACATACTGCAGGCGCTCGACGCTTTCATCAGGAAGTACTACAAAAACCTCCTGATACGGGGTTTGCTGTGTGCCGTCGGCATTGTGCTGACGCTCTTCCTGGCCGCCGTGCTGCTCGAGCATTTCGGCTGGCTTTCGTCGCTTGGGCGAGGGCTCATATTCTGGCTTGGACTGGTGGCTGTGATGGCCGTGGTGGGATGGTTGGTGGTGCGTCCGCTGTTGAAGATGCAGGGGTTGGGCCGCCGTTTGAGCCATGCCGAGGCCGCCCGCATCGTGGGCAAGCATTTTCCGGAGGTGAGCGACAAACTGCTCAACTTGTTGCAGTTGATGGATGATTCGTCCGACCGGTCGGCCGAGGCCGTTTCGTCCGACCTCCTTCTGGCCGCCATCGAGCAGAAGACTGCCGAGTTGCGGCCGGTGCCGATGCTCAAAGCCATCGACCTGCGTGGCAACCGGCGCTACCTGCGCTATGCCTTGCCGCCGCTGGTGGTGTTGCTGGTGTTGCTGTTGGCGGCGCCGCAGACGGTCACCGAACCCTCGAAACGTATTGTCAACTACCAGCGTGCCTACGAACGTCCTGCGCCGTTTGTGTTCCGCGTGCTCAACGAGCGCCTGTCGGTGAGCCAAGGCGACGACTATGTGCTGCGTGTGGAGGTCGAAGGCGAGGCGCTGCCTGCCGAAGCGTTTGTCGACGTAGAAGGGCGTCGCTACCGCATGGTTAAGCTCTCCCCTACCCTTTTCGAATACACGTTCAAGAAGGTGAACCGCTCGCAGCAGTTTGCCTTGGTGGCGGCCGGCGTCGAGAAAGGCGGCTACCTGCTCCAGATGCTTCCCAACCCGCAGGTGGTGTCGTTCAGGATGCTGCTCAGCTACCCTGCCTACACGGGCCGCGAGGCCGAGACGGTGACCGGGCTGGGCGACGCTGCGGTGCCCGAAGGCACGACGGTGAAGTGGCTTTTCCAAATCCAGAACGCCGACTCGCTTTGGTTTGCCGTCGACAGCGGACATCGTGCGGCGATGGTGGCCGTAGACCGCAACGGGCGGGCTGAGGTGAGCCGTCGCATCATGTCCAGTGTCGACTATGCCTTCTGTGTCAGCCGTCAGGCGCCCGAGCTGGGGCCGCAGCCGGTGGTCTCGGACACGTTGCGCTATATGTTGACGGCCATTGTCGATGCGGTGCCGCTGATTGCCGTCGACGAGGTGGTCGACTCGCTCTATCCCGAGCGTCGGATTTTCCGTGGCCGCATAAAAGACGATTATGGCTTCTCTAAGCTCGTTTTCATCCACCGCACGACCAATCCCGCCGACAGCAGCCGAAACGCGCTCAGCGAGGCTGAAATTGCCCTTACGGGCGATGCCAGCCAGGAGTTCTTCTTCTCGTTCAATATCGCCGAGCTTCCCCTCGGCCCGGGCGACGAGCTCAGCTATTGGTTTGAGGTGAGCGACAACGATGCCATTCACGGCCCCAAGACAGCCCGTTCGCAGCAGTTCGAAATCAAGGTCCCGACCGAGGAAGAGCTAGACCGGATACTTGAGCAGACATCGTCGGACGTGCGTCAGAGTGCCGATGCCCAGATGAGCGAGTTGCAACGTCTGCAAGAGGAAATCAATGAGATGATGCGCCGGTTGGTCGACAAGAAAGAGCTCAACTGGCAAGACCGCAAAGAGCTGGAGCAGATTGCCGAGAAGCAGAAGCAGGTGAAGGCTATGATGCAGCAGATGCGGCAGCAGATAGAGGAGAACAACCGCCTGGAGCAGAAATATCGCGAGCAGAGTGAGCAGCTGATGGAGAAGCAGCGCGAATTGGACCGCCTGATGAACGAGGTGATGGACGAGAAGATGAAGCAGACCCTCGACGAGATAGAGCGCATGATGAAGGAGCTCGACAAAGATAAGGTGCAGCAGCAGTTGGAGCAACTCAAGCTCGACAATGCCGACCTGGAGCAGCAGCTGGACCAGAACATCGAACTCATGAAGCGCCTAGAAGTGGAGAAGAAGGTGGAGCAGACCATCCGCAAGATGGACCGTCTGGCAGAGGAGCAGCGCGAACTTGGCAAGCAAACCGCCACCGCCACCAAGAAGGACAAGGAGGAGCTGCAACAGCGTCAGCAGGAACTCAACGACCGTTTCCAGCAGTTGAAGCAGGAGCTGAACCAGATAAAACAAGACTATAAGGAGCTCGACCCCAGCACCGACTTCAAGGTGCCGACCGAGCTTGAGAAGCAGGTGGATCAGCATCAGCAGGAGGCCCAGCAGGGCTTGCAGAAGGGAAAGAACAAGGAGGCCTCGAAGATGCAGCAGCAGGCCGCCGACGACATGGAGCGCCTCAGCGAGGCAATCGCCGAAGCGCAGCTCGACGCCGAACAGGAGGATATGGCCGAAGATGCCGAACAGGTGCGCCTGTTGCTGAAGAACCTCGTCCGCCTGTCGTTCAACCAAGAGGAGCTCATCGACGACATCAAGGCCATCTATATCCAGGATCCGCGCTATCAAACCATCATTACGCGTCAAAACCGCGTGAAAGACGACTTCCGAAATGTCGAAGACTCACTGCGTTCCATGGCCCGGCGGCAGTTGCAGGTGGCTTCGGCCATCTCCAAGAATGTCGGCGAGGTCAACAGCAGTATCGCCCGTTCGCTCAACGGGTTGCTCGACATGAATCAGAGTTTCTACGGCAGCTACAAGAACACGCAGGCTGCCAGCGCGATGCAGTATAGCATGACTTCGCTCAACAACCTGGCGCTGGTGTTGGCAGAGAGCCTCGACCAGATGCAGAACCAGATGCGTCAGAACGCGCAGAAGAAGAAAAACGGGCAGTGCAAGAACTCGGGTAAGAACAGCAACCAATGCAACAATCCCGGCAACGGCAAGCCCTCGCCCAAGTCGATGCGTCAGATGCAGCAAGAGCTTAACCGTCAGATGGAAGCGCTCAAGAAGCAGCTCGACAAGCAGGGGCAGAAGCAGGGCGGCCGCCACCAGCTGGGGCAGGGGCAGCAGATGAGTGAAGAGTTGGCCCGCATGGCGGCCCAGCAGGAGATGATTCGTCGCATGATGCAGGAATATGGTCAGGAGATGAAGTCGGCCTCGGGCGGTGATCCCAAGCTGGCACGCGAAATCGACCAGATGATGCGTCAGATGGAACAGACAGAGACAGACTTGGTTAACCGCACCATCACGCAGCAGACCCTTCAGCGTCAGCAACAGATTATGACTCGTTTGCTTGAGCATGAGAAGGCCGAAATGCAGCGTGAGAAAGAACAGCGCCGTGAGAGCCACGAGGCAGGCGAACTCTATAGCCAGCCTTCGCCCGCCGAGCTCGAGAAGTACAATCGTCAACTCCAGCCTGCTTCCGATCAGCTTCGTACCCTACCCCCTACCCTTGCCCCGTACTACCGTCAGAAGGTCAACGATTACTTCTATCGCTAGGGCTTAAATACGCCGGTTGTTGATAAAACGACATGGGATAATTTGGCGTTTGCAATATTTTGTGTATCTTTGTGGCAGTAAAAACCCATTGCTGTCATGACAGAACATTTTGTTATCCAGTCCGATATGTCACTTCTTCCTATGGTTGAGGAGCGTTTGTTTCACTTTTGTCACGAGTGTCACGTAGGCAACTATTACTCCACGGTCAGCGTTGCCACGATGCAAGCTGTGGAGAATGCCGTGGTGCATGGCAATGGGTCAAGACCGGACAAGCATGTCGAACTGACGATGGGCACCTGTCGTGGTGGTATCTTTGTCGAGGTGGTTGATGAGGGTGAAGGATTCGAATATGACCTTTACGGCAATCTGCCTTCCGATGACCAGATGGCCGGTGAGGGTATTTTCGTCATGAAGCAGTTGGCCGACCAGTTGATCTTCTCCGACGGAGGTCGTCGGGTGAGGTTGGAGTTTGTGGTCGACGGTATCGACCCCGCTGACGCGCTTCAACGTATCGCCGTCCTGCGTGAGCATTTTGCCTTGGTAGCGGCATGAGGTTCTTTCCTCGATTTCTGTCACGCAGGGAGCACCACTCCCCTACTTTGGGTTAAACAAAGCAATCTAATCGAGGAATAATACCTAGTGCTATTGTTATAATAAACTATAAATCAACAATATAAAACAATATTCATGGCTATTCGCTTTTCTACACAATCTGGAGATTTCGAGCTAAAAGAGCCCGAAAAAGTGAAGCAATGGGTTGCTGAGGTCATCCAAGGGCGTGGAAAAGCGATTGGGAATGTCAATTACCTCTTTTGTGATGACGAGTACCTTCTCGACGTCAATCAGCGCTATCTAAATCACGACACCTTTACCGATATTATCACGTTCGACTATGTGGCCGGTGGCTTGATATCGGGTGACATTCTGATTAGCACCGAAAGAGTGGGGGAGAATGCTGAGAAGTTCGGTATGCCATTCGAGCATGAACTCCATCGGGTGGTTATCCATGGGGTGTTGCACTTGCTTGGGCAGGGTGACAAGAGTGATGCTGAGGCGGCCGAGATGCGTCGCCAAGAAGAGGAGGCTCTCGCCCTGTGGAATGATATGTTTCGCGTGAAACCAGTAGTGTAAAAAGCATAAAACATGATATTTGAGCCTTACGATATAGTAGTTGTGGGTGCCGGTCATGCTGGTGCTGAAGCATCGGCAGCAGCGGCCCGCTTAGGCTGTCGTGTGTTGCTCATCACCCAGATGCTCGACACTATCTGTCAGATGTCCTGCAACCCTGCCATGGGAGGTGTCGCCAAGGGCCAGATTGTCCGTGAGGTCGACGCGCTTGGCGGTTGGAGCGGCATCGTGACCGACCGTTCGGCCATACAGTTCCGGATGCTCAACCAGTCGAAAGGGCCTGCCATGTGGAGCCCGCGCGCCCAATGCGACCGTATGCTTTTCTCGCTCAACTGGCGTCAGGTTCTTGAGAATATCCCCAACCTCTCACTTTGGCAAGATGAGGTGACGTCCCTTGTCCTTGATGGAAATGCCGTTGGCGGTGTCCGCACCCGCATGGGGCATACCATCCCCGCGCGGGCGGTGGTGCTTACCAGTGGTACGTTCCTCAATGGCACTATCTATATCGGTACCGAATCGTGGAGTGGCGGTAGGGTAGGGGAGGCCCCAGCTGTAGGGCTTAGTGACCAATTACGTGAGCTGGGTTTTGAAGTGCAGCGTCTCAAGACGGGTACCCCTGTCCGCGTGGATGGGCGTACTATCGATTTCTCCAAACTTCAGGAACAGCCGGGTGATGACAATCCTGGCAAGTTCTCTTTTACCGATACCGTCCCCCTGAGTGAACAGCGCTCGTGCTGGTTGGCCAATACCAACCTGCGAACCCACGAAATACTTCGTACGGGTTTCTCCCGCTCGCCGATGTTTACTGGCCGCATCCAAGGACGTGGACCGCGTTATTGTCCCTCGATCGAGGATAAGATTGATCGTTTTGCTGATAAGGACCATCATCAGCTCTTTGTCGAGCCTGAGGGATGGCGTTCGCAGTCATGGTATCTCAATGGCTTTTCGTCATCGCTTCCCATTGAGGTGCAGCTCGAGGCGCTCCACAGTATCGAGGGCTTTGAGCAGGCACGCATTTTCAAGCCGGGCTATGCCATAGAGTACGACTATTTCCCTCCCACCCAGTTGGGTTATACGCTCGAGACGCGGCGAGTGGAAAATCTCTATTTTGCCGGACAGGTGAATGGTACTACTGGTTATGAGGAGGCTGCTTGTCAAGGACTCATGGCCGGAACCAATGCGGCCTTAAAGCTGAAAGGACGTGCGCCTTTTGTGCTTTCGCGCTCGCAGGCTTATATCGGCGTCCTCATCGATGATCTGGTTACCAAGGGTGTCGACGAGCCTTACCGTATGTTTACTTCGCGTGCGGAGTATCGTATTTTGTTGCGTCAGGACAATGCTGATCAGCGTCTGACGCCGCTAGCCCATGCCATCGGCCTGGCCGACGATTCGCGTATGCGGCGTGTCGAGGAGAAAAAGCGGCAGCAGGCCGACCTAATGGAGTTGATAAAAGCCACACCGATAATTCCCTCTGAAGCCAACGAATGGCTGGCATCCCAGAATTCGGCACCTCTCAATCAGCGTGTGCAGCTCGCCACCTTGTTGCTGCGCCCCGAGCTTTCGCTGGTGTCGTTGGGACAGATTGCCCCCGCTGTGGCCGATGCTATTGTTTCCCTGCCTCCGGAGGTTGTGCAGGAAGCGGAAACGGAGGTGAAGTATCAGCGCTACATCGAGAAGGAACAGGAGGTGGCCAACCGTATTCTTAAGTTCGAAGATATAGCTCTTCCGACCGACTATGACTATTTCCAGCTGTCGGCACTCAGCTACGAGTGTCGTGAGAAGCTCAACCGCTACCACCCATCGACTTTGGGGCAGGCGTCGCGCATCAGTGGGGTGTCGCCTGCAGATATCTCGGTTCTTATGCTCACTTTTGCACGATAAGTTTCACGAGAAACAGATATTTCATTGCTTTAGAACAAAGACATTTACGCCATGAAACTGAACTTGCCGGATAAAGGGTGTATCGTTGGCCTTTCACCAATGGACGACATTACCGATATGCCATTCCGGCAGTTGTGCAAAGAGTTTGGCGCCGACTTGCTCATCACCGAGTTTATTGCCTCAGAGGCCCTCAATCGCGACGCCGAGAAGAGTCTTCGCAAGATGCGTTTCTCTCCCGAACAACGACCTTTGGGCATCCAGATATTTGGTGCCGACGAGGATGAGTTACTCCGCTGCCTCGAAATTGTGGAGCAGGCGGAGCCCGATTTCATCGATATCAACTGGGGCTGTCCGGTACGCAAAGTGGCAGGCAAAGGAGCGGGCTCAGGTATCCTCCAAGACATTCCTAAGATGCTTAGAATCACCGCCAGTATCGTCAAAAAAGCCCATTTACCGGTTACGGTGAAGACAAGATTGGGTTATAGTGCCGATTCTATGATGGTTACAGATTTTTCTGAGGCCCTTCAGGATACAGGAATTGCGGCCCTGAGTATTCACGGACGTACTAAAACTCAGATGTATAGCGGCGAGGCTGACTGGAGGTTGATAGGAGAGGTGAAGAACAACCCCAGGATGCACATACCCATCTTTGGCAACGGTGACATCACTACTGCTTCGCAAGCTGTTGATAGCAAGAAGCGTTACGGTGTAGATGGCATACTTATCGGACGAGGAGCCATCGGAAACCCCTGGATTTTCGAGCAATGCCAGCGATTGTTTCACGGGGAACAAGAACGTGAAGTGTCGGTAGGGGAGAGGGTGGATGTTTGTCGTCGCCACCTTCGGATGGCTGTCGACTTTAAAGGCGACCGCACTGCCATCTTCGAGATGCGCAAACACTATGGCTCCTATTTCAAGGGGCTCTACAATTTCAAACCTTATCGTCTTGCTTTAGTCGGCACCACCACCCTTGACGATACCGAACGGGTGCTGGACGAGATCAAAGCGCATTATCTCGACGCCTGAGGCGGCGGGTCCAGTCGAAAGCTTTTCTCAGAGGTTTTATATTTGACTTCTTCTCCAAGGCGTAGGCCGACCGTTCGAAAGGAATGTTGTGGTAGGCGGTATCGCTGTCGTGGTATCGCAGCAGTCCGATTATCCAGAAGAAGAGGTAGAGCAGGTAGAAGGGGACTACGAGCAGCATGGCCTGTTGCCACAGGTGTATTGTCTCGTGTCTGATGTCGGCCTCCGTCATCTCTCCTTCGTTGTAGAAGATCACGGGGAAGAGGGTGATGGCGTGGAACCCTCGTGGCGGGAAGTGCCGTGTGTGTATCATCAATGGCCGCATGGTCAAAGTAGTTTCAGTGCGATGGCGGCACAGGCTTCGGCATCAGCCAGTGCGTTATGATGATGTTCCAGGCAGTAGCCGCAGGCTTCGCTGACGGTATGCAGTTGGTGGTTTTCCAGGTGGCGCAGCTTGTGGCGCGAGGCGCGGAGGGTGTCGTAAAACACGTAGCCGGGCCATTCCATCCGGTACACCTGCATCACAGCCCGCAGGCAACCTTCGTCGAACATGGCATTGTGGGCCACCAGCGGCAGCCCCTCGATGCGCGGTGCTATCTTCTCCCACACGTAAGGGAAAACCTCTGCATTGTCAGTATCCTCCCGCCCAAGTCCATGCACCCGCTGGCAGAACCAAGCATAGTAGTTGGGCTCCGGCTGTATGAGGCTATAGAAGGTGTCGGTGATCTCGCCTCCACGCACCACTACCACACCGACGCTGCACACACTGCTCCGGCATCCGTTGGCCGTTTCAAAGTCTATAGCTGCAAAGTCATTCATCGTCATTCAGGTATTTGTTCATCATCTCCTGTATCTCGCCGCGCATGTCGGCACGGAGACTTTCGGGTTGGAGCACCTCGACGGTACTGCCGAGGGAGAGGAGCTTTTGTTTGAAGTCGAAGGTGGGACGTACACGCAGCGAGAAAACAGAATACTCCTCGGTACGCTTCAGCTCATGCTGAGAGGAATGCAGTGGCAACGAGCGCAGATAGTTGGCTTGATAGGCGTTGACCTTCAGGCGTACGGACTCTATGGGCGTGTCGTCCACGATGATGCCGTAGGTACCTTCGAACATCCTTTTCAGGTCGAACGCTGGGTCGCGCCTGTAGGTCTCTTCCTGCAGCTCCACCTTCGTCATGCGGTCGAAGGCGAAGAAACGGTATTCGCCGTCGCGGCGGGCGATGAGGTACCAGCGGCGCTCAAACATCTTGAGAGCATACGGCTGCACACCGCTGTAGTTGTAAGGCGACTCACTCCAGTAGGGTTGATATGTGAAGTTCAGTGTACGCTGCTCTTTCAACGCTTCCAAGAGCGCCGGAAGCATTCGGCTGTCCGTGGCTTCCACCATGATATACTGTGCCGCCTCGCGACTGTCGGCCACGACATGATGCACCGCTATGGAATCCATCATCCACTGGCGGAAGTACTCCCTGTCGCCATCGTCGGACAGACGGTAGCGGTACTGACCGCCGTCTACGTAGCACTCTATCTCGATGCCGAAAAGGTCCATAATCTCGCTGCGGTGACGGTGGAATGAGCGCCGGGCGAACGCGCCCTCCTCATGCAGCTCCTCCGTAGCGTTCCAGCGGTCGCCTATCTGCTCCAGCGTCAGGCCCTTTTCGCCCGCCCGCATCAGCGTCCCCACCAGCCAGGTATATTTCTTCAGTACGTTCATACGTTGTTCTTGTTGATAAGGTTGACCACTACCTTCACCATCACATCTTTCTCCTCGGGGCGGCTTTCGGCAATCATCAGCGTGAGAGCCACAAGGGTGTTGTCGGCTATGCGCTTACTGCCATCTTCGCGGTAGAGGATGCGGTTGTTGTTGAGGAACCAGAGGAACAGCGTGGCGGCGATGCGTTTGTTGCCGTCGCTGAACGAGTGGTTCTTGGTGACGAGATAGAGCAGCATGGCGGCCTTCTCCTCGGTGCTGGGGTAGAGCTCTACACCGTCGAAGGTCTGGTATATCTGACCGATGGAGCTCTTGAACGACTCGTCCTTCTCGTTGCCGAAGAGGGCGCTCTCTCCGAAGCGTTGTTTCAGTGAGCGGATAGCCTGCATGGCATTGTCGTAGGTGGCATGGAAAGGGGCCTCGCTGGTGGTATCGTTGATGGTGAGCCGCTGGTAGTCGTAGCTGTCGAGAGTGTCGAGAGCGTAGGTGTAGTCGGTCACCACGTCGAAGAGTGCATTGGTCTCGTCGGTCGAAAGCAGCGGCTGGTTTTGTGTGGTCCGTCCGAGCATGCCCACCAGCTGACGGAGTTCGCCAATCTGTTCCTTGTGGATGCGTTCGTTCACGGCATAGCCCTTGACGAGATAGTCCTTCAATACATTTCTTGCCCAGATACGGAATGCAGTACCTCGCTGACTCTTCACGCGATAGCCAACAGAGATAATGACATCAAGGTCATAAAACTTTTGCATACGCTTTATTTCTCTTACACCTTCCCTTCGAACTTGTAAGAATTCCTTACAAGTTGCACGTTCGTCCAATTCACCCTCGCTATAAGCATTTCGTATATGCATAGTTATATTCTGCGGCGTTTTCTCAAAGAGCAACGCCATCTGTGCCTGTGTCAGCCACACTGTCTCGTTTTCCAACCGCACATCAATAGCGGTGTTCCCGTCCGCAGTTTGGTAGATGATTATCTTGTCATTAACGTTCTCCATAATCCTATAACGTCACCTGTATCATTTTATTGCATGGCAAAAGCCTCATTCCCCCTCAATTACCTCTTGTATATCTTGCACCAAACGACGCAATGTCTTCAGGCGATTGATTTGTCGGGAATACTCATCCTTGTGAAATATGTGGTGTTTTCACGTCCGCTATATGCGGATCGACATACCAATCTATTCCAATTTCACTATTTAGCCCCAACTCTGGGCCTTCCCCAAATGAATCATTTACGCCATGAGGAAATGTTTAAAGAAGTCCATACAAAGTATACAAGGACTTCGTTTTTCTTATTCAGTATTTTCCCCTTAGTGCTTTATCACAACCTAATTTTCTTCCTATGAATACAAATCGGGGTAGCGGGCTACGAGGTATTCCGCGAGGCCGTCGGGCATCTGGCTGCGCATGATGGCCAGCATGTCGTTGTAGTTGTATGCATAGTTTGGCAACACGAAGTATTGCCATATCGTGCTATCGAAACGAGACGTCGAGCGGAAGTGTGCCAGCAGGTTGATGTAGTCCATGGCTTTGCTGATAGGAACAAGGCCGTTCTCATTATCAGCCCCGAGAACGTATAGGATATTTGAAAACTTAATGTCCAACACCGCTTTTTGTAATTCTTGTGCCACTTCTGGCTCAATGAATTCGTTGAGGGCTAGCATATCGACCATAGCGTAGTTGCTCTGATGCAGGTTGGTGACAGCAATCATTTGTTTCACCATTTGTACGATACCGGCATTATACGCATGGTCAACATTCCGAAAGTTCTTGATGTAGTCAATGAAGTTATCCTCGAAATGGTTATTGTAATAACTCTCGTGCTTTGTGTATGCATCGGCAAATTTTGCAGTCCCATATTCGGTGTATTCTGTCATCGTTGATTTGAAGCATAACACACTGTGGCAATCATCGTTAATCAAGACAACATCCATCGATTCAGGTGAATTTGGATTTGACTTCAATACGGGCATTCTTACCTTAAAGTAAACCTTATCGTAAGTTTTGCCGTCAGAGAAATGCAACGGGTGTTCAGGGCTTACCCAATGAAAGAAGTTGTATGCCAACATTGCAGACGAGTCAACAGCATCGGCTTTTGGCTGAATCACATTCCCTGCCACCTCAGTTGGCTTTAACACGCTGTTTTCACCAGCAGAGAACATGTTATAGAACTTTCCGTCAGGTCTCATTGCCTCGCGCCCCTCAGGATAGATACCGTCCAAGTAACTCGGCAGATAGCCTCTCTTATCGGGCTTAACCGTCAATACGGGCGAATTCATCAAGCCCTCCTTCCATGATGGCTCTTTCGGTGTAATATTAATATTACGTTTCATAAAGTTATAAGAAAATAGCTAATCATTTATTCTAAACACTGTATATACTTGCAATTTGAATTCATGAACTGAAGCTTTTCTCCCATCTTTTTGTCGTTACAAAGTAAAAAAATTAGTGAGACGAAAAAGCGTCAATGAAGATGGGGTCAAGAATGTATTTCTTCAGTTCCTCATTCTGATTAATCTTCAATTCTTCATATTCTTTTTCTATTGCTTGCTTAAACACAGCTGCGCTCCCAACATTACAATTTCTCTCTTGTATATATCCATTCTTAAATCCATTAATAAAATAGATATAACATAGTTTTGCGTTTATTTTTATTATACTATTACAGAAATATGCAAATGCCAGTCGATTAGCTAGTTGGTAATATCTTGAGTCAGCCCATTTATCAGCAAGTTCCTTATCTTTACAGGTTAAGTAAAATGCATCGATAATTTTATTTCTACCATTTCCTTTGGCACCTGTCCCTTTAGGGGATTTCATTTCATCAAGATGAGCTTTTGCCTCAACCAAATACAAGATATTATCTTGCCAAAAGATACCATCCCAGTTTTGTGACGAACCTTTTTGTGGCCAAAATTTAACCCATTCATCTTGTATGAATTTTACTTTCCCTTGAGTATCTTTGTAATGTCCAAAAAACACTATTCCTTCGTATTCTCCATCAAGAGAGTGCCTTTTTGTTGAAACTGGATAATCCATCCACTCGATTGGAGAATCACTCTTTGTAGCCTCTTTGATTTTGGAGTCAAGGTAATTGCGGTGATGTCCTAAATAACGCAGCAGTTGATATTCGCTGCCATAACCTAATGCCATTTCTGCCATAATTATTGTTTTTTAGTTGTTACTAAATGCGACAATTTATGTCTATTTTTGTCGTTACAAAGTTATTCGTTTTGTTTGTGCAAAGGTACAAATTTTTTCTGATATGGCAATCTGTTCCTTAGTAAGAGGGTAATTCTTCCTACCTTTCTCGGTTCTGTGGGTGAAATGATTTCTTTTTCCATATTCTTGCATTTTTATAAGTCTATTTCAAAATGCAAAAATACAACAAAGGTGTGCCACATCGTGACACACCTTTGTTTTTATTTGGTAATTCTATCGCTGCAGAAGGCTTTTCGTTTGCATTTGGTACATCGTCGCCCTTGCCAGACGCTGTCGAGGTGGTCGGCGGTGGCATCCGCCAGCGACGGGTCGTCGGTGAGGATACCGGCCTCGAAGTTGCGGTTGTTGTCGCCTTTCATGCCTATGCCGGCACCTGTGAGGTTGGCGGAGCCGATGTAGGCTTCCGCGCAGTCGAAAATCATTATCTTGAAATGCACTCTTGGGCAAAGCCTCCTCTCTAACCTGCTCCACAAGCCCGGATACTTATCGAAGTCCTCGCGGAAGTTCTCGCTTGGTTCTTTGGCATGAAGCAGCCGCACATCGACACCACGTTTCAACAGTTTGTCGAGCACCGACAGGAACGGCACCACATCCCGACCTCCCTCCACATACAAGTCCTTCAGGTCGGCTGTACCAATCCACAAATCGTGCTTGACTTTCTCACAAAATGCCAGCACCTTTGTGTAATGTTCTTTGTCAGCGATGTACTGAAGCATTAAGAAAGATGTTTTATTCCCCAGTTTTCTTATAGAAATCGAAAATCGATTTTATCATTGCATCGTTATCATGATAACGATAAGCAGGATGATAATCATCTATTATTAACAAATCACATTGTTTGCAATAGTAGCACCAATCGTTGTGTTTTTCAAATTCGTATTCTGAATAGATATCCTTCGCAATGTTTAAAAGTGTTCCACTTCCTCCTCCACATACAATGATATTTGGTCTCAAAATGTCTTTAACTTGTTTAACTATAAAAGACTTATCTCTTTCGTAAAAGGACCAAATGCTTGCGTTATTGACGTATGGACCACCGGATATTTTCTTCACATTAACAATTGCCATAGGATAGGGCAATGCCGCTTCAAAGTATTCTTCCCGTGATTTGTCAAAGACTGGTAAGTTTGTGGAAGAAACTTCATTAATTGCCCAAAGACACTTTATCATTGTTACAAAAGTCCTGTGAACTTTTGACTTTTCTGTATCGTAAAATTCCCACTCGCGATAGTCACAATCGGGATTTCCGTCTGTGTCTTTCATCAAGAACAACACTTTACGTTTTGCTTTCTCCCATTTGGCAACTTCAGCATACTCGTCTTTGCAATTAGAATCTCTGTAATATATAAGTCCATCAAAGCAAAATTGTTTTTGCATCTCTTTTGAATAGGAGTTCATCCATTGAGCGCATAACTCAATTTCTTTTTTATCAAATTCTTTGCCTGTCATGGTTGTTTTATGTTTTGGTTTGATTCTATTGTGACACAATTAGTGCAAAATTGTTGACGTTTAATGATTCCTTCTGGTTTATTCTTTATGTAGCGCATAAGCCTCAAGGGATGCGTGAATGAATTTTTGTCAAATTCCTCATCCAGATATTTGGCATTGTGTTTTTCAACAACTTCAAAGAAATAAAGCATTGCCTTTTCTCGGAAATCAGATGTTCTTGCCAACCCTCCAAACCCAAGATAGACGGGTTGCTTAAGTGCTGCAATGTCATATTCAAAAATGGCATCGTTGATTTGTTTGAAGAAAGACAATTCTTTGTTTTTCATAAGCGCATCACCAAGATTTGGCTCTCTCAAGTAGAATAGGTTAAAGATTTGGATTACTCCTTGTAAATCTTTCTGACTATGGATTCCATAATATTGTGCAAACAAATCGGCAACGCAGCCCATCGTTGCGTCAGCATTGAATTCAAACCATTTCTCCCCTTGGTCACCAAGATAATCAAATGGCCTCAAGCAATCCAAAATAGTCTCGTCTTCAATCCAGCAATTACTACCATATTTGTAGTTGGCGCTACCCGGATTCATCATCACAACAGATCCTATCACATTCCACGAAGAACCGAACTGTAATATGGTTCTCCAACGGTAACCAACATTGAATTCTTCAATTGTTTTGTAATGGGTGTAAACTTTCATGGTTTGAAGAGGATTTTTAATTCAGCTTAATCCATTGGTGGAAAGTGGCTGAACTGCAACCTATAGAAGAAGGAGTATGGTCGTCACCGTTAATTGTCAAACCACACTTTTTGCATTGATAGGTTCTTGAACCAACATGACCAAGATCCACCCATTGATGGAATGTGGCTGCAGTGCATCCTATGGCGTTGGGTGTTCGATGACTCTCCAGATGCAATCCACATTTTTTGCATAAATAGTTTTCCGCCCCAACATCACCGAGGTCAACCCATTGGTGGAAAGTGGCTGCACGGCAACCGATAGCTGTAGGTGTGCGATCTGAACGCAGAAGTGTTCCACATTTTTTGCATTGAAAGTTTTTCATGACTTATTTTATTTGGGATAACTTATCAATTAATTCTGCCACTTTGGTCATCACTATTTCATCAGATGTATTTTCATCAAATGAAGCATATTCTGTTCTTGTGTCATTCTTGGTAATACCATCGGTTGGCATTCCCAAATTGGCAACAATTTTTTTCTGCATCTCTATATTTTTATCACGATTGCCAAGACGAACAACTATTTTTCCATTATCATTATATGTGTCGATAAAGGGATTGCCAATTGCTGATAAATGAGAGTCGCAGACAATACAATTGGCATTGTAAATCCAAAATTCCCATCCATTGTGTTCGCACTCTTTTCTATCTATGTGACGCATTAACTCATCCCAGCGGTTAGCAGGAATATCAAAATCGGTAATTTCCTTTATTAACTTATCGAACCATTCTATAAGAATACTTTGCATATTTGTATCTGATGAGAATTTCTCCCAGAACTCCCCGCTCGATAGACAATAGAAAGAATTGTCTTCAATGTGTTTCCACCATGTTTCATACGTCCTTCGCCCCTTGTACTTCCACTTTAATGCTTGAGAAAAGTTGACAAACCGGTAGTATTTTGCTTGAATATAATAATGGTTTTCCCAGAAACCAAATAGGACGTGGATTTCTGGCTGGTTGACCCTATGAAGACGTATTGTTTCTCCGTCAGTGATAATATTCCATTCATTGCTTTCTTGCCACTTTTCAACAGCGGTATTCCATAGTGTTAAGTTACCACCACTTGATATTTCAGGTTGGTGACCGTCATCACCTTCTGGAGAAAATGCAGCGACAAAGTTATTAATGGTGGCATCGAAAACATTCCCATCTTCGGTATCTCCTTTGTTGGGGTACAATTCTGCACGAAACTGATGAACAATATTGAAAAGCGCACGCTGCACTTTCTCCACATCATATTTGTCCCCCGAAGGATCTATTAAACTCCCGATAATGTCTTTAATGCTAGAGCTTACCTTTTCAATATGTCCAACATCGCTGTGCATCGCCAGATATGCTGTGCGGAATTGCATGTCTATTTTTTCATCGGTTGTTAATTCTCGATCTCTTACGACATCGCATAATCTTTCCAGATACTCTTGATATATACGGAGCTTTGTTTTATAACGTTCGGTTTCTATAATCTGTTCCAATTCCATTTGTTTGGCCTTATTCTGGAGTTCTTCTTCTGTGGCAGCTCTGTTTTTCTGTAAAGTATCCTGCTGCTTGGTTTGCTCTACAAGAAGTATATTGGTGATAATAACTGTCACTCCAGCTCCCAAACATGCCGCCAAAAATTGAAACGGTGCATCACGCCAGCCAAACAAATGACATGCGACTGCCACCCCCAGCAATATTATCATAATTATGAGTGAAACAAAAGATGCTCGATATGTATTTGTACATTTCTGATTATTGCATTTTTCTGTATTCATAATATTTTTTTTCAATGTTTAACATTAACTTCTTTTCATCCAACTTCTGCCAGCGCTGGTGGAATAATATAGTCCTTTGCTGGTGGTAGCTAAAAGTTCTCGGCCGCCATCGGCAAGGCTGTGGAACTCGCCGCATGAAGAGCCAGTGTAGCGCGACATCCACATGCGGCCTTCGCTGGTAGAATAATACACGCCTTTTGTGGTGACGGCAAGCAACTCGTTGCCATAAGGCAGCAGGTCGAGGAATGTTCCACATAATGAACCGCTGTAGCGAGTCATCCAATTTCGTCCGCCGCTGGTTGAATACTCGACCCCTTTTGCAGAGACTCTTAGCATCTCTTTCCCGTAGTTGATTAATTGTGGCATGATATGCGTTTTTTAATTAAATGTTGATTACTAAAAAGGCACAAGTCATCGGTTTCAATTCATCTTAGTAGGGGTATCGCCAGAGACCCGTAACAGAGACGGAACTTCACCTGAATGTCTTATGCCTATAGAGGTGCCATTACAGCACATATAGGCAAAAAGCATCGGCATCTGTCCTTCTGTTAGGTCGAAAACTGGCGATTTTCTACTAAAGGAACTTATCCTATATGCATTTTGCCATGATTTGTTGTCTCCCAAATCACGTTGCAAAGATACACTTTTTTTTCGACACCGATGCATTTTTTTTATGCTATTCTATCAACAGGCATACTAATTTGGTAGTTTAAGGCGTAGGTGGTCATGCGTAGGAGGTCGGGGATAGAGTAGTGCATGTGGGTGCAGAGGGCGTGGACGGCGTAGCAGACACAGAGGTGGTCAAGCTGGGGGATGCGGAGGGGACCTTCGGCCCAAGTCTGGCCATCGTCGAGATTGCAGACATGGTCACCACAGCACCAGCCGATGTCGTCCAGTCGCGAGTTCTCGCCGATGACCCACAGCATCTCGTTCCACCGCGAGCCATAGAAAGCATCCTCATCCATCGTGAAGAGTTGCGGATTTTCATCGTTGTGACAGTAGAGGAGGGTTGTCTCCAACTCGAAGGGTTCGCCACCAAGGGTGTGGATGGCGGATATCTGGTCCTGCAACGTGAGGTGACGCTCGTTCAACTGCTTCGTCATCGCCAGCAGCCTCTCGTTGACCACCTCGAAGCGCCGCACCTCGGCCTCGGTGGCGTGCTTCTCGAACATCTTGTCAAGTATCCATTTCCGCGTGCCCAGGTGGTCGCCAATCACCTCCTCCGTCGCCTTGTCCCAATAGCCATCAAAAGGTTTTGCCAAGCGGAGAATCAACGACTCGCAATCCTGCAGCCGCTTGCGCAAATGGACAATGTCATCTTTCTCTTTTTCCATATCGTACCTTTTTTTTCGGCTGCAAAGATAGCAAAATGGTGCGCCACATCGTGACACACCTTTTAACTTAAACATACTTTTACTCGTTGGTGGGCATAAACCCTGTACTGGCAGAGTGTAAGGAAATTGGGGGAATGATAGTGCAAGGAAGTCTAGTGGAAGTAGTTGATGCCGTGCTGCGAACCGTCGGAGGCGATGGCCGTATTGGGGAATATGGCTCGGGCTTCGGACAGCAGGATTTCCGGCTCTTTGTATCGGGCGCTAATGTGGGTCAGCAGCAGGCTGCCGGCGTGGGCTTTGAGGGCCATGGTGGCTGCCTGTGCGGCGGTACAGTGCAGCTTCTCATTGGCGACGGAGGTGAATGCACTGTTGAAAGTGCTTTCGAGACACAGCAGATTGACGTGGTCGATATAAGGGAGAATAGTCTCGGTATAGGCGGTGTCGGAGCAGTAGGCATAACTCCTTGCGGGATTTTTGCCACGGGGCTTTTCTTCTATCAAGTATCCGTATGTCGGGACCGAATGGACAAGCGGGAAGGCATGTATGCGGCAATAGTTGTTCTCGAAAATGGCGAGAGACCCCTCGGTATGGGTGAGTTCGTGATAATGCACTTCGAAGTCGATATGGCTTCCGGACACCTGAAGGATGAGCGAGAGGGCTTCCTCTATGCCTTGGGGGGCATAAATATGGATAGGGGCTGTGCGCCCGCATAGGTGCATGCTGCTGATGAGCCCCGGAAGTCCAAAGAAATGGTCGCCATGCAGGTGGGTGATGAAGATGGCGGAAATAGACTGCAGTTTCTGGTGATACACCCGTATTTGGGTTTGGGTGTTCTCACCACAGTCCAACAATAAGCGGAAGCCATTGATATTAACCACCTGGGCACTGCAGTGGCGTGAGGTTGTAGGCAGGGCGGCCCCGGAACCGAGTATGGTGGTATAGAAGTTCATAATGGCAACGGAAGGGTGTATATCAGTTTTGGTAATATATAATGGCTCCGGTCGAGGGATCGAACAAGGCTTTGAAATGCTTGTGGGGTAAGCTTATCACTGGACCATACTGCGCCACGGGCAGGGTTACGCTGTAGTCGAACAGTTCGCACGAAAGGGAAAGGTGAGCGCGCGAAGGGAGGCGGTATTTGAAGGTGCGGTCCGGAAGAAACCACACACCTGCCTTTCCGCGGCTGAAGTGACGCACATTCTGCAAGGCGCGGTCGGGACGCAGGGTGCACACAACGGGAAGTGCGTCGTAGTCGTCGCTTTCGCAAATGCCCTCACTGCGCGAGAAATAGAACAGCACCATCTGCTGCACGGTGTCGGACGGAGAGGTGGCCGGTTTGGGCTGTACGTAGAAATGAACGGTCTCCGTGACAGGTTTTCCGATAAATTGTGCCAGGAGTTGGGCTTCTTTCTCTTCGAGTTGTTGCAGGGTTTGGCGCTTTCCCTCAAGGGTATAGCGGTCGGAGAGGGCTATGTCGGCACGCGAATCCTCAAGCTCGGCTATCTGTTCGGCAGCGGCCTGGGCACGCTGGCGTAGCGAACGGGGCGCTTTTTTGGTGGATGTGCCTGTGGGACGTCCGGGATTGTCGCCACGCACATAGAAGGTGTCGGTGCGGTCATACAGGTTGTAGGTTGGCAGCATCTTGTCGGCTGTTGCGTTGTGGAGCACCAGTTTGGCGTCGGCAGCATCGTTTTGGTTAACGGCAAGAGCCGGACCGGTTTCGGCGGCCACTTCCTGGGGCGTCATGCCCACGGCGCGGAGCAGATGCCTGCTGTCCACTTGTACCGATATGCCGTTGGGCGTCACAAGATAATAGTTGTCCGGGTCGGGGGTGACCGTGTATGAGGTTTGGATATCTTTAATGCGGTAAGGCTTCTCGACATCAAAGTTGTCGAGGGCCAGCATTTCGGATGCATATTCGCTAAATACGGCATCGGTGAGGTCGAAATACTGATATGTTACTTCCACACATATCTTCGTGAGCGGCAGAGCGTAGTACAGACCGCCATTGCTGGAATTGCCGTTACTGCTGACGGGGGTTACTGTGTAGCAGCCAGTGCAGAGAAGTGCCAATGCACACAGGGGAATGAATTTGCGAATCATGATGGGTTGCAATATTGTTTTGTGTTATCTTTTTGTTTGCTAATGAGCAGGAGACCGATGAACGTGAGCAAGCCGTTAACCAGCAGAATCTCGAAGCCGAAGTGGTAGCCCGTCCAAAGGGGCATATATTTTTTGAGTATGAACGAGATGACAGGCGAGGCAACGGCGATAAGGGGCACCCAGCGGTCGCGCACTTGTAGACGGGTGAAAAGGCCGAAGGTGTAAAGACCGAGCAGGGGCCCGTAGGTGAATCCGGCTATGTCGAAAAGTGTATCAATCAGCGACTGTGTGTGGAAAGGCCGGAATATAAGTATCACCAACAGGTACAGGAATGCAAACCCCACGTGAACCAGTCGACGTGTGCGTATCCCTGCCGGTGTGTTCGATTCTTTTTTGTCGAATCCCAGAAAGTCGAAGCAGAGGGTGGTTGTGAGGGCGGTGAGGGTGCCGTCGGCGCTGGAATAGCCCGCCGCAACCATGCCGAGAACAAATACTACGGCAGTAAATGTGTTAAGGTGGAAAGCCACCGCCGGGAAAATCTTGTCGCCCACCACCACACCATCCTCCGATGTCGGAAGCTGGAAACCGGTGCTTTGGGCATAGGCTATAAGTGCGGCTCCAAGACAGAGGAATATAAGGTTGACGACAATGAATAGCATACTGCTCGTGAGCACATTCTTCTGTGCATCGCGCAGGTTTTTGCATGTCAGGTTTTTCTGCATCATGTCCTGGTCCAGTCCCGTCATGGTAATGGTGATAAACATACCGCTGAGAATCTGTTTCCAATAGTATTTTCCGGCAGTCGGGTCGGTCTCGAAGATACGCGTGTAGCCCGCTTCGGACGAGCGGCGCATGAGCTGGGGCAGCGATATGTCCAGCTGGTTCAGTATAGCCACCACGGTGGCCACGGCGGCAAGAATCAGAAAGGTGGTCTGCAGGGTGTCGGTCCATACCACTGTTTTGAGACCGCCCCGGAAAGTATAGAGCAGTATGATGAGTATGAAAACTACGGCAATAATCCAGAACGGAACCCCCCAATATCGGAAAACGAACTCATACAGAACAAAGACCACCAGGTACATCCTCAGAGCCGAGCCCATAAGGCGTGAGATGATAAAAAAGAGCGCACCCGTTTTCTCGGAGGCCACGCCAAAACGCTGCTCCAAATAGCTATAGATGGAGGTGAGATTGAGCCTGTAGTAGAGTGGCAACAAAACCAGCGCGATGGCAATATATCCAAGTACATAGCCAAACACCAGCGGCATATAGGTGAACTGCCCGTGATACACGCCACCCGGAACCGAAAGGAATGTGACGCCCGAAAGGGAGGCACCAATCATGCCATAGGCCACTACAAACCACGGCGATTTGCGCTGTCCGCGAAAGAAAGCGTCGTTGCCACTGCTTTTGCGCGACGAAAACCACATAACCACGAAAAGCAGTATGGTGTAGGCTATGAAAGATATTGAAATTATGTACTCCAAAACAAAATTAATATTTTTTTTGAGCTGCAAAGATACTAAATTTTTTCCAATTCCGTTTTTTTTTGTACCTTTGAAAACGCTAATATGCGTCAAAATTGGAATAAAAGTAAGTGCAATATAATGTTTTATAAATAGTTATGAAGTTAAAGCAGATTTTTATTGTATCCCTATTCTTGGGAATTGCAGGCAGTATGTGTGCCCAAAACAATGATAATTTGCGCGGGAGAATCAACGACAGACCCAATCAGGCTGTCCAGAAACGCCCCAACGCTCCGCAGAAAAACGACCAGCGTATGCCCGACCAGTTGTCCGACTGTCAGCGCGATGGTTTGCATGGTGAGGTGAAGGACGTTCTGTCCGTAATGTACGAAGCCGACGGCCGGGGCAGCGACGCCCACCGTGGCAGCATTCTGGAACGACTGAAAACAGTATACAATCAGAAAGGTCAGCGCCGCAGCCAGTCCTACCTCTCGAACGAGGAGGATATGATTTTCCGCACTAAGTATAAACATGACGGTTTCGGCCTGGTTACTCTTGAGCATATACTTGACCCCGAGGAGAATGTGATTGGCCGCACCTATTACCTCTACGATGCAGACCTTTTGTTGACCGAAGTGTACGTCGAGGACGAAGAACGCCAGATCGAAAGTCGCGTGCTTTATAAATACGATGCCCAGGGCCGAATCAGCCAGCTGAGCTACAACGACCAGGCCAACAACGTGTTCCGCCGCGAAGTGTATATCTATGGCGAGAACGACAATGTTTTCAAAACCGTTGTTTTCAATGCCAAGGGACAGAAAGTGCAGGAAATCCGTTACGAGTATGACGAACATAACGAGCCCATCAGTTCAACCTTGTTCGACTATTACGAGGACCCCAACGACCCCGAGCTGACCATCACCCTCTACGAGTATCGCTATGATGAGGAAGGCAACTGGGTGACCCGCTACGAGTATCAACTGGAAAACGACAAGAAAATTCCGGTCTACATTGTTGAAAGAGATATAAAATATTATTAATATAGATATTCTTTCATAGTTTAATAACTGTTTTTTTCATATTCAATCCCGCCCCTCGTCCTCTATTGGATGAGGGGATTTTTCTTGTCAAGTTTACCTCCCTTGTTTGAAGGAGGTCTTGAGCATGATAATTGGATTAGGGGATTATTTTTGTCGAGTTTACCTCATCTTTGCGATGTCATAGCCTTTGTCTAATATGCCCTCCGTCCATGCCGGAGGATAGGCCACCAAGCATCATTGCCCAAATCCTGGAACAATCAAAGTGCCCACCACCCGTCACACCGCTGCCATATATCCTCTAACCCCATACGTTGTAAAGCCTCTTCCACTTCCCCCTCCCTCATGTCTTGACAAGCTAATTAGTTTAACCAGCAAAAATCTGTCAAGCGATTTCAGGAAAACACAGTCATTTTTGCGTCCTGTCCGCTAATGTTCCGCCTTCGCTTCCTATCAAGCCGTTAGTAACCTTCTATTAAACTCTTCTTAAGCCCGGCGGCGAAGAATAGGTTGTTAGGTGGTTGTTGGATGGTGAAGGGGGAAGGAAGTTGGAATGTGGTTGGAGAAAGATTGATTTGCTACCGGGTGGAGTGTGAGATGGATTTCCGTTTTGAGAGGATGGGCGGAATTGTTGTCGTGGGTGTGATGAAAGATTATTATGGCTGTTTTTGATGGATAAACGGGATACAGTGCTGCGCTATTGTCGGAGGTACAGTTTATTTGCTTGAAATGGGAATTGAATTGTAATCATTGGTTTCCGATAAAAGTGCTGAAAGCACGTAATCTTATTAACCCCACGCGAAGCGAAGTGTCGTGTGGGGTGGGGACGGATAACTAAATCCTGCATGCCGGAGGCACGCTACTTTGTTGATTTGTTGACAGCGTGGATTGGCTGTTTCCGCATACGGGCGAGGCGTGGGAACGGAGGCGTGGGGGAGGGGTGGCTGCGGGCGAGAGCGTTAGTCGGTCTGGTAGCCGAATTGCTTGAGGGCGCGGTCGCTGTTGCGCCAATCTTTCATTACTTTGATATAGAGGTTGAGAAAGCATTTCTTGCCGGTGAACTCCTCGATGTCTTTGCGGGCTTCGATGCCTACCTTTTTGATGGATTTGCCTTGATGGCCTATGAGGATGGCTTTCTGCGACTCCCGTTCAACGAAGATGACTGCATGTATGTTGTCGACACCTTCTTTCTCCTCGTAGCTTTCAACGGCAACCTCACAGCTATAGGGTATCTCCTTTTGGTAGAAGAGGAGCAGTTTTTCGCGGATTATTTCGCTGACAAAGAAACGCATTGAGCGGTCGGTGAGTTCGTCTTTGGGGAAGTAGGGGGGATTTTCGGGGAGGAGGTTGATGATGTGGTCGAAGATGGTGTCGATGTTGAAGCGTTCGGTGGCGGAGGCGGGCACTACGATTGCGCGCGGTATTTGTTTTTGCCAATAGTCAATCTTCTCGCTGATGACCTGCTGGTTTGAGAGGTCTATTTTGTTTATAACCAGGATTACCGGGGTTGTGGAATTGACTATTTTGGTCAATACTTCCTGGTTTTTGAAGGTCTCGCCCACCTCGGTCACTAGCAGGAAAAGGTCGGCGTCCTCGAGCGCGTTGTTTACGAATCCCATCATCTGCTCGTGCAGTTTGTAGTGGGGGTTGACAATGCCGGGTGTATCGGTGTAGACTATTTGGAAGTCTTCGCCGTTCACAATTCCCATGATGCGGTGGCGAGTGGTTTGCGCTTTGCTGGTGATGATGCTGAGGCGTTCGCCTACCAGTGCATTCATGAGGGTGGATTTGCCCACGTTGGGGTTGCCGATGATGTTTACGAATCCTGCTTTATGCATAGGGATGGTTGTTTGGTGGTGGGAATTGAATTGACCGTTGTTTGACAAAAAAGCCGCATAGCACAAGGCTTCTGCGGCTTTTGTCTATTTTGTTGTCGATATGGACACTATTATTCAGCCTCGGTGCTTTCTTCACTGCTCATGGCAGCTGCGCGGGTGCTGTTGATAACAACGACTTCGCTGCTCTTGGGGTTGAGGATGGCATAGTTGTCGGTGGCAATGTCCTGCACTTTGCAGCGCTGGTTGACATCGAGGTTGGTGATGTCGATCAGGATTTCGCTGGGCATGTTGGCGGGGAGAGCCTTGACGTTGAGCCTCTTTTGTTTGTAGGCAAGTTTGCCGCCCTTCATAACGCCACAGGAGGTACCGGTGGTGTGAACGGGGATGGACATAACGATTTCCTTGTCGTCGCTCAGCTCGTAGAAGTCGCAGTGATAAACGATTTCGGTTACGGGGTGGAAGTCGATGTCTTTCAGCATGGCTTGGTGTTTCTCACCATTGATGTTGATTTCGACAAAGCAGGGTTCGGGGTTGAACAGAATGCGTTGGAATTCGGTTTGGGGAACAGCAAAAAGGTACTGTTGGCCTTTACCATACATAACACAAGGCACTTTAGCGTCGCGACGCAGAGCCTTAGCATCTTTTTTCCCTACGTTCTCTCGGAGAGAACCGCTCAATGATACTATTCTCATTTTAATTGTTTGTTTTGTGGCCTCACGGCCGGTTAATAATAAATATTGTTGTTTTAAGGATTAATTATAAGCGATGGATAACACCTTTGTGGTGGATGGTGGTTTCGTAGAGGTTGTCAAGCGATTCGTACATCACCACGCGGCGGATGGCTTCGGCCAGTAACCAGTCGCAGCTGAGCACGTGTATCTTGTCGCTCTCGCGTTTCAAGGGGATGGTGTCGGTGGTGACTAATTCCTCGAGTGCTGAGTTTTCCACTTTCTCGATGGCGTTTCCGCTGAGCACGGGGTGGGTGATCATGGCGCGGACGCTCTTGGCGCCATTGTCCATGATGATGCTGGCGGCTTTGCAGATGGTGGAACCTGTGTCGATAATGTCGTCGAGAAGGATGACGTGCTTGTCTTTCACATCACCGATAAGGCGCATTTCGCCAATCTCGTTGGGTTTGTTGCGGTGCTTGTAGCAGATGACAAAACTGTTGTTGAGGGTTTTGGCATACATGCCGGCACGTTTGCTGCCGCCCATGTCGGGGCTGGCGAACATGACCTCGTCGATGTCGAATTTTTCACGGATATAGGGCATGAAAAGTGACGAGCCGTAGAGGTGGTCGACGGGGATGTTGAAGAAACCTTGGATTTGGTCGGCGTGCAAATCCATGCAAATCACGCGGTCGATTCCGGCCACGGTGAGCATGTTTGCAATAAGTTTTGATGCAATGGGGACATGGGGTTTGTCCTTGCGGTCCTGACGAGCGAACCCATAATAGGGAATAACGGCAATGATTTTTTCTGCCGATGCACGACGGGCGGCATCAACCATCATCAACAACTCGAACAGGTTGTCGGTGGGGGGGAGGGTGGACTGGATGATGAAGACTACACCACCACGGATAGTTTCCTCGTAAGAGGGTTGGAATTCACCGTCTGCATATTGGAAAACTGTCGAATTTCCCAGAGGAATTCCGTAAATATCGGCTACTCTGCGGGCCAAATTTTCGGTTGCTCGGCCTGCGAAAATGAATACTTTATCAGTTTTTGTATTGCCCATTTTGTGTTGATTTTGAGATTGCAAAGATACAACATTTTTCTTGATTATTGCCTACTTTGAAAAAAAAATTTTGCCATGTCGAAAAAAGTATGTACTTTTGCATCCGATTTCGAAAGAGAAAAAACGGGATTTAGGAGGTAAAAGTCAGGCTTTTTAATCATCAATTCCGGTTCGAAATGCCCTGGTGGCGGAATGGTAGACGCGGTAGACTCAAAATCTGCTGTCAGCAATGGCGTGGGGGTTCAAGTCCCCCCCGGGGTACAAAAAGTGGTCGGTCGATCACTTTTTTTTGTTTTATACCCATTACCTTTATCAATGTCTATTGGGAATGTTCTTTTGACGTTCGCCGCAGTTCATATTAATATAGGTTGTTGTTTAGGCTGCTCAAATACGGGTTAGGCGTTTGTGATAATATGCCTTTCTTGGGTTGTTGTTTTATTGTTTGTGGTATAACTAATTTACAATTAGGTGCATATCGCGATTTCTTCTGGATTTAATTGTTATTGACTAGATTTTGTGTCGAAAATACACAAATAGGGTTGTTTCTACCCTTGTTTTTCGTCTAGAAAAGTAATCTGTGTGTAAAAAATACACAATTTTATTCTGCTGATAATTTGTGATTTAGAAGATAGGTTTCGCATTTATATGCGATTTTTTTTGTCGGAATGAAAAATATTATGTACTTTTGTGTCGAAAATACACAAATAACAATTCGCTATTATGGCTACAGAAAATAATAAACAGAAATATGTATATGATTACCCACATCCGGCGGTCACTACCGATTGCGTGGTGTTTGGTTTTGACGGGCGTGATTTAAAGGTATTGCTTATAAAACGCGGCATAGAGCCGTTTAAGGGTATGTGGGCGTTTCCGGGAGGTTTTATGCTTATGCATGAGACGGCAGAGGAGTGTGCAATCCGTGAACTGAAGGAAGAAACGGGTTTGGAATTGATAAGTGTGAAGCAATTGGGTGCCTTTTCGGGCATTCACCGAGACCCCCGCGAACGGGTTGTTACAATAGCCTTTTATGCACTTGCCGCCAAGACAGTGATTAGGGGCGGCGACGATGCTGCCGATGCCTGTTGGTTTGCCATCGACGATATTCCCCAGCTTGCATTCGACCACGACTATATTCTCCGTCATGCAATGAAACGCATCCGTGAGGATATCCATTTTGAGCCTGTGGGTTTCGACTTGCTTGATGAAGAATTCAGTATATCAGAGTTGCAACGTCTTTATGAGAGTATTCTGGGTGTTCATTTCGACCGCCGCAACTTCTACAAGAAAATGATGCAGACGGGAATACTGAAGGAGGTGACAGACGATAGCGAAGAGGCGGGGACAAGCGCTGACGATGTGCTGTATGACCAAGGGATCAATAAAAAGCAAAACACCTTTTATGGCGAACACAAGGAAATGCGCAACAAGAGTATAGACGAGTTGTTCGCCCCCCAAGGGGGAGCCAAGCATTTGTCAAATCAGGCAATACCGACTAATACATTTTGTTATTGTGAGAACGCAATCTCTTTCCATGACGAAATGGAGAAACCACGTCCATTGGGGCGTCCGGGCAAACGTTTCCGTTTTGACAAAGAAGGATATAATCGTATGAAAGAAAGTGGCAACTTCCGTCTCGAGTTTTAGTGAATTGAAATAATAACTCTTTTAATATTAAAGTATATGGAAAACAACAATCTTAAAACACAAGTGTTCAACCTGGTTATCCTCGACAAGAGTGGATCCATGACCTCTATTGCAAAAGCGGCTATTGAAGGTTTTAATGAAACGGTAGGCGGAATACGTTCCGCCCAAAAGCAATTTGCCGCCACACAGGAACACTTTGTAAGCCTGCTTCCATTCTGTGCCTGCTCTATGGAGTATGTTTACGACTGCGTTCCGGTTGAGATGGTGGCGAATTTGACCTCCCGCGATTATCAACCCTGCTGCTCCACGCCCCTCTATGACGCAATGGGGAAAGGCATAACAGATTTGTTTGAGAAGACCCGGAAGATGGAAAACGCATCGGTGGTAGTGACAATTATTACCGATGGCATGGAAAACGCCTCTCAAAAGTACAGTGGTAGGGCTATCAAGGATTTGGTGGACAAGATGAGTAAAGAATATGGGTGGAATTTCGCCTATATTGGTACCAACCAGGATGTTGAGTCGGTTGCTATGAATCTCTCTATCACTAACACATTATTTTTCCAGGACACTGAAGAAGGTATGGGAGCGGCTTGGGAAAAGGAGAGGAAAGCCAAACACCGAATGTTCAACCGTATGGTCGGGGCTTTCAACTATGCGTCGGCAGAAGCATCCTTCTCTGAACGCTCAGCGATGGTTCGTGAGGCACTGCGTACAAATGTGAACTATCAGAGCTTTGAAGAATTCTCTCACCGTGTCACCCCCAATCATATCAAACACCTCAAAGCCGGCCAGGTGTTTGTGTTTGGCAGTAATGGCAAAGGTGAACACATTGGAGGTTCGTCCAAACTTGCCCTCGATTGTTTTGGCGCAGTGATGGGACAAGCCGAGGGGTTGCAGGGTAGGAGCTATGCCATAGACTCTATGGACGGGCTGGAGGTGTTGCGAGAGCAAGCTGTTCGTTTCGTTGTCTTCGCCAAGGAACACCCCGAGTACACTTTCCTTGTAACCGCCATTGGTTGCGGCGTGGCTGGGTATACACCCCGTCAGGTGGCTCCACTCTTTGTCGGTGCAGTCGATGTTGAGAATATATGGCTGCCGAAAGAGTTTTGGGACGAATTGGTATAGGACAATCCTTGATGAGTGCTTGTGTTACAATAGTAAGTATTGGCAAGGAGCTGACATAATACCTTGATGTATTATATAGTTTAGACTCGCCAGATTCACTTGCTAGTAATGAAAGGCCGAGACTATCCGTTCGGGGCAAGAGCCCCAAGATAGTCTCGGCTGTGCTTTTGGCTATATACTGCCCCATACTATAGATGTGATAGATTTGGTTGCAAAGGTAAAGAGAAAACCCCTGACCGAAGGAAACAAGGGCATTCTTTTTAGGATGTATGTTAATAGTAGCAGGGAGGACGTCGTTTCGCAGGGAGCACCGCACCATCAAGGATTGCCTCATCGAAACGGGTGCCTATGGTGGTTGCGCAGGAGAGGTCGGCATCAGTGAGGTCAGCACCAGTGAGATCCGCATCGGTTAGGTCTGCCATCGAGAGGTCAGCCCCCCGGAGGTCGGCTTCGTGGAGGTCTTCTCCAACAAGCACCGCCTCGTATAGCTCTTCGCCCTCAGGGAGGGTGAGGATAACTTCGCCGTGTATGTTCTTAATCTGGACCATCTCGTTTTATTTTTCGATGCAAAGGTACGCATCTTTTCGGACAGTGGCAAATATTTTTATCAAGTAGCTATGGGATAGATGCTATAAAGGGGATGGGTTTGATAGAAGGGATAGATTGGATAGAGGGGCTTTTCGCATTTTTTACTTCTTGATACCCATGAAGGTATGGGGGTGTTTGTCGGTCTGGTGCACGGAGATGATTCGATGGAAATGCCGAGCCGCTCGAACTGGAAGCCGATGGCGGCAATGTCGCCGTAGGAGGCTTTGAGGTTATACTGGACGGTGTTGCGTAGGCAACGTTAGGTCTTACCTTCTGCCACTCGGTTATTGCTTTCGGGAGTATGGTAGAGTGGTGTCGTATTCGCCATATTCGCATCCCACATTTTCCACATGCAGGCGATCTATCAGTTTGCCGCAGCGGTATAAGCACACTGTTCCATGTCCGTTTCCGCCGTTCCATAGGCGGTTGTGCCGTTTCTGTCCATTGGGGGCTTCGTAATTTACAAGCAACATGTCGCTCTTGTCGCACTCGATGTCTGTCACCATACGGTTGAGCCAAGTGCGTTGCTCCACATGCCATACCATCTGGGTGTCGGTTTCGTAGCAATGGAACTTTGTTCTGCAACCTGTCCAGAATTTTGAGAAGTTGAACTCGTATGCCTTGCCTTCATACCAGAACGCGGAGAGCAGTTGCCTAGGCAGCGCCACTGGACCCACTTTGGGTTTCCCGCCACCAATGTCAAACACGCTGTTGGTGAGCTTCCGTCCGGTTATCTCGCTTGTCAAATGGCACGAGGAAAGCCACACCCATGGGGTGGTGAAGTCTTTTCCCCAGTTCTTGTCGGCATAACCGTAGCAGTTTTCGGGGTGCACCACATATCGTCTCCCGTTGAAGGTGATTTCTCCTTCATAGGCGGTTTTCATACCCTCGGCATGCCAAAACATTTCAAACAGTTGCCATCGGCGCATGGGCTCTGAGGCACCATAGCCAACGTTAAAGGCCACCTGCTTGTCTATCTTCAAATTCCAACTCATCTCTCCGCTTCCGCACATCCATTCGGGATGGGCTTCGGCCTGCTCTGGGGAGATGGATATTGAGCCGGCTGTCTCGGTCTCGCTCAGTAAGCAATCCCCGGCCGCTATCCGGAACGGCACCCCCCAGTCCACTTCCGTCTGTTTCCAGCCGAAGAATCTGTGCAGCTGCACCCTGTCTTCTCCGCACCATGCACCGGCTTTCACCATGAGGTACGACGGCTGCAGGCCACGTCTCTTGGGGTCTTGGCCAAACTGTGGCTTGTCTGTTCCTTGTGCTGGGTTACATACGAAGAATTCTATGAAGAAAGGTCGTGGTTCTCCTGTCTCGGCATCGTAAGCAGTCAGACTGTGCCACCACCAGTCGTAGCCGCAATGTGCCTGTTTCCCGAATAGTTGGCACGCATTGCGCGATATGTCATGTGTGTTAAAACTCATAGTTGTATTTATGCTTCCAATTGTTAGTATTCCGTATGTGGATTCAACGATGGCTCTGCATCTAGTTTTCGGGCATTCTTAACAATGTCTCTTTTGGGGTCAGTATTTGTATCTTTTCCCGGGGAGGAATTTGTTCACCTCTTTGCAGTAACGCCCATATTCTGGGTATTTGTCTCCGCTTATCCCTTCCGAGAGGCTGGAGCTGGCCACAAATAGCACTATAAGCAATAGTGCCCCAATCATGCTCCAGTTGATGATGCCGACTCCTGCACCGATAGAGAATATATAAAGGCTTACCCATATAGCCTGTTCGGCCATATAGTTTGGATGCCGGCTCATGCTCCACAATCCCGTTGTGTTGAATCCTTTGTTGTATGGCACGGGCAGCTCTTCCAGCTTTTTCCCGCCATTTATCATTTCCCACTTCTTGCTTTGGAACTTCCATTGCTGTTCGTCGGCCATGGTCTCGTATACTATGAAGCCCAGCATCAGTATGGCCGCAATGGCATCCACCCAGCCGAAAGGCGCGGAGGAATTCATGCTTACCAACGCTGGCAGGGTTATCAGGAGCAGCAGCACATTCTGATAGATGGAGATGAATAGCAGGTCGAAAACGGCCCACACCCACTTGTGTTTAAACACTGGGTTCGAACGTACCAGCTGCCAGCGGTAGTCCTCGTTCCCTTCCCAGAATTTGAGCCTGTAGGCTCCCTTCCGCGCAAAGTTGAATGTCAGGCGGCATCCCCACAGGGTTGCCAGAATGGCCATTACTACCAGCCGGGGGTGCATTCCGCCGTGGGCGGCTATTATCCAGCAGTAAACAAAAGGCAAAATGCTCCATATCTTATCCACTTGGCTGTTGTTGCCCGATAGTTCTCCTACCGTAAAGCAGAATAGCGCACTGCATCCGGCAATGATAACCAAGGTTTTGAGCACAGATAGTTGCTCGCTGTTGAGGCCGGGCCCTACATATATGTAGAGCAATGGACACACGATTACTGACAGTATCAGCAAACTGCCGATTAACGGGATATTGATTTTGTTCATAATGTTTAGGTATTTTGTTTTTTATTGTTCAAAATGGATTCGTTCCTTGTTGGCTCCACGTGGTATCAAGGGTTCAGAAATATCGATTCCGGCCCAATGCATTTATTCATAGTCGATGCGTTCAATTTTGAATATCACAGGTCGTGTGCCGTCCGAGCAGCAGGCTATCATCTCGTTCTCGTTCTTCATCCATCCTTTCATGATAGATCCGCCCTGTAGCCCGGTGTATATGTATCGTGATATCGCATCCCATAGCTCCGAACAATGGGGCAACTGTGGGCCTCCGGCAACTGTGTTTGGGTCGGCATTGCTGTGAATTAGGGTGTCCAGACCCATGTGCCAGAAGTCATCGCGAACATCATCGCGATAGAATTCGAACACATCGCCCACATTATAGCATGGACAGGGACCTGAACATGGGTCGGCACAATAGTGTTGCTGGAGGTCCGAAAAACATTTCTTGTCTATTACAGTCAGTCTTACTTTATGTTTCATGGTAGTTTAATTGTTTTGTGGGTTGTAAGTCAGTGCATCCGATGGCCATCCGGTCACATTGTGTCCTGTGTCCAGCCAACGGATTTCGTTTATTTCCTCTTCGGTCAGCTCAAAATCAAAAAGGTCGATGTTCTCTCTCATACGCTCTCGGTGAGTGGTCTTGGGGATAATCACTATACCATTCTGAACAAGGAACTTCAGCGCCACCTGTGCGGCGGTCTTCCCATGCCGCATCCCGATGGCTGCCAGTGTTGCGTTTGATTGTATTCCGTGTCTGCCTTCGGCTAGGGGGCTCCAGGCTTCCAAAGCCACGTTGTGGGGTTTCAGATATTCCATCATCTTACGCTGCTGGTATAGCACGCTGCATTCGCATTGGTTCACTACAGGCATTATGCTGGCCCCGTTTGCAATCAGGGGGAAGGTGTTGGGATAGAAGTTCGACACTCCTATGGCACGAAACAGCTGCTCCTTGTACATCTGTTCCAATGTGTGCCACATCACGTCAGGTTTTCCCACAGGCCAGTGCAGCAGCATCAGGTCCACATAGTCCAGACCCAGTTTCTTCATCGAGGTTTCTATTGTGAGCATCGTCTCCTTCTCTGTGTAGCAGGGCTCGCAAATCTTGGTTGTAACAAACAACTCTTCTCTTGGCACCCCCGAGGAACGCACCGCGGCCCCCACGCCATCTTCATTGTGGTACATGGCAGCGGTGTCGATGCTGCGGTAGCCTTCTGCTATGGCTTCTTCCACAACCCTCTGTGTTTCGTGGCTACTGATATTGTATACCCCCAGCCCTACCATCGGCATCTCTACGCCGTTATTGAGTATCTTGTGTGGTACTGCTGTTCTATCGTTTTTGCACATGTTTTTTGTTGTTGTGAGTGATGTTTTAGCCTGTCCTCGTGTGACTGTTTTTTTTCTCACTTCCGCAAAGGGGACTCTATCTTCTTGCGGCAAACAGTTTTGTTCGGCGTTTCTCTTCCAATCCCCCGAATCCCACCATTATTATATCTTCCTGTCTTACGTATGTTATTCCGTCTGGCATTCCGTCGCTGTCCACCTGTTCTATCTCCACTATGTTGTCGCCAATCTCCCTCACCCAGCCAAATATCTCCACTCCGCACTCCAGCCTCACCTCTGCTATCAATACCTCTTGCATGCACAGGTTCAGCACCACGCTCTGCAAATTCAGCTCTGGCCAATACCCTTTCGGCAATTCATACTTCGGCGCTTTTGCCTTGATAAAATGTAGCATGTTCTTTAAATAGGTGGTATCTTTGCGTATCATCAGTATGTCATCGTTTTGCGTCACATAGTAGCCATCGTCCAAATCGTTTTCCTGAAAAGTATGCAACAAGCAGTCTGTTTCGGTGCAGGCTTCTATATATCCCACTCCGAATTTGTCGTAGTCGTCAGGGTTGGTGTATAACTCCACCAGTTCGTTGTCCTTGCAGAGTTGTCTCACAATATTATCCATAGTTTATTGATATACATGTTGTTGTGTTCTTGTTGATAGGTCGCACTCTTATGCAAAAATACATTTTTTTTTCGAATCTGTATATCCTTTTCCCCTTTTGGTGTGATTATGGTTTACTCCCTCATTACCTTTCTGCGGTACAATATTTCTACCGGTTCTCCGTTTCGTTATTGTATGAAACGGTTGTTTTGGCTCTTTCTCATAGCTTTTGTACTCGGCTGCGGTCACCATCGGGGCCAGCTCGGTGCAGGCTCTACGCTAAACAATTCCGATTTCGACTCCCCTCCGCGCCCGCGTCCCAACTATACTGCTACCGAACGGCGTTTTCTTGCCCTCGGTCTGGTGGATATTCAAACCCTCGACCCCTCCATCCAGGTCCACTTGGTCTATGCTACCCCCGACAATTATATTGGTGAGGTGCTCTATTCCGACTTCCACCATGCTTTCTTCCTTCCCGCGTTGGCTCAGAAGATAGTGGCCGCCCAACAGGCGTTGCGTAGCGAGCGGCCCGACCTCTCTCTGCTCATCCTCGATGCTGTGCGTCCGCTTTCTGTGCAATACCGTATGTTCCATTTGGTGCAGGGCACACCTAATAATATCTATGTCGCCAACCCCCTTCACGGTCCTGGCCTGCACAACTATGGTGCTGCTGTCGATGTCACCCTTGTCGATTCCTCGGGCAATCCCTTGCCTATGGGCTCCGGTTTCGACCATTTCGGCCCAGAGTCTCATACCACTGCCGAATCCCGGCTCCTCTCGTCCGGTGCCATCACCCGTCAGGAACTGGACAATCGTAAGCTTCTTCGCCGCATTATGAAACAGCAGGGTCTGCAACCCCTTAATTCCGAATGGTGGCATTTCAACCTTATGTCGCGTGCACAGGCTCGACAACGTCTCCGTGTGGTGGAGTGAATTCCGGTTCCTATCTTTCACTCCAATGCTTCCGCCACATTGTTCGATGATAAGGGACAAAATTCCAGTGTCCTATTTATGGGTTATAGATCCTTGGATATGAAACGTGCCACCCGCAGCTTCAGGTAACTGTATTTCCCGTCGAAGTGCTCATACACCTCTTTCAACATGCTGTTGTCGCGGTGTTCAAGCATGTAGGTGATTATCTCGTCCTGTTCTTCTTGGGTCAGTATCAGTTCTGGGTCGAGTGCTCCTTTCTCCACAGCCGAAATGAGGTATCCCTCCACAGTGCTTTTTGCACGCGACATCTCCTGAGCAATCTCCTTCACATTTTTCCCCTCTGCCAGCAACTTTACGGCTGTTTTCCAATTGTCCGCCCCGCGCGAGGTGTTTCGGGCGGGTTTGGCCTCTTCCTCCTGTTCCGGAACACTGTCTTGCTTAGGCTCAATTGTCATATTGTTGTCGGCGCAATAGTCGTGTGTTATCTGCAGCAGCTCTTGGCCGAATTGTTTTGCTTTCATCTTTCCGATGCCGGGAATTCTTAGCAGCCCCGCCATGTTCTGTGGCAAGTTGTCGGCTATGGCCAAAAGTGATTTCTGGGTGATGATGGCAAAGGCTGGCAGGTTGGCCTCCTCGGCTTTCCCGCGCCGCCAGGCCGACAGCCGTTTTATCATCTCTGGATGGCGGTTGTTGGCATATACCGATTCCACTTTTCCGCTCTCCTGCCGCTTGTTTTTGGGCTGAAGGGTGAAGTCTACTTTGGCTTTTTGGTATTTCGCCATCTCAAATCCCTCTTCTTTCACCATTTTCAGCAGGGCTATTTTCAATTCAGTGCCCGAACGGTATTGTTCGGCCAATTCCTTCAGTCTTGAGGCGGTTTCCTTGTTGTCCACCACCACCTCCAGCAATGGTTTCACTCGTTTGTCCATCTGCTCCATCTGGTCGAGGAAATAGGCCGAGCCTTTGGCTATCCGTTCTTCGGTGTACTGTTTGTTGCCATTGGTCTCGGTCTGGGCAATGGCGGTCAGTTGCCGCTTGAAACGCTCGGCCACAGCGGTTATGCTTTCCGCTATCACCGAGGCTGCCTCGGTCAGTTGGGCTGCCTGCTGTGGATAGGTGGAGCGCAGATGCTCCTGAAACAGCCTTTCCAAACTCTCCACATCGTGCTCTGTCCTGCTGAAGTCGAAGAGCTCGAACAGCATGTCGTAGTAATATTGTGTGCGGTAATAGTCCAGCTGTTGGCGGGCTTGGTCGGGCGGAGTGAGTGCGTGGTTGTATTGCTCCACCTCGTTGTTGGCGAATGCGTTGTTGGCAGTGATGGGCGACAGCAGGGTCAGTCCTTCAAGGCTCCGGCATCGGCTCAGCGCAACATATACCTGACCGTAGGCAAATGCCGACGCGGCGTCTACCTGCACGCGGTCGAATGTTAGTCCCTGTGCCTTGTGTATGGTGATGGCCCAGGCCAGTTTCAACGGATATTGTGTCAGCGTTCCGTCCACAATCTGTTTTATCTCCTTGTCGGTAGGGTTGATTTCGTATTTCACGTTCTCCCACGTCTCGGGCGACACTTCTATGCGTTCGCCCTCCTCGTCGCGCACCACAATTACCTGTTGTGTCTGGTTGCCGTCAGTCTCTTCGTCGCGCACCTCCTCAAGCGTTCCTATCTTGCCGTTGTAGTAACGGTGGTTGCCCGAGCTGTCGTTTTTCACAAACATCACCTGCGCCCCGGGTTTCAGCTCCAGAGTGCTCTCTACCGGTGCCGACGAGGGCGGGAAGTTTCCGGTTACCTTGGCCTCAAACGTGTAGCTCGGTGTTTTCAGTTCCTTCATGTGGCGTTGGTTCACTGCGTCGGCTTGATAGTTGTGGGTGGTGAGCAGTATGGGTTCGGTGTCGTCGGGCTCTGTGCCGTCGGCCTTGCTGCTGGAGTTTTTCCCTTTGAGCCGGGTGTTGAGCGTCTGCAATGTTTCGGGGTCGAAATGGTTGTCCCTGATGTTGTTCAGCAGATTTACAAAGAGGGGGTCCTGCTGGCGGTAGATGGTGGTGAGCTGTATGGTGATATAATGTAGCCGCTGCAAAGCCTTGCTGTTGAAAAAGAAGGGCGACGGGTACACCCTTTCCATATAGGGACGTTCCTCGTCGGTCACCACCGGTGCCAACTGCTGCACATCGCCAATCATCAGCAGCTGCACGCCCCCGAAAGGACGGCCGTTGCGCCGGTATCGCCTCAATGTGGCGTCCACCGCATCAAGCAGGTCGGCCCGCACCATGCTTATCTCGTCTATTATCAGAAGGTCCAGCGTCCGCAGTATGTCTATCTTGTTTTTGCGCAGTTTGCGTTGCTGCTCCGGCATCTGGTATTCGGTCACCAACTCGGGCACATCGGGCAAATAGGGACAGAAAGGCAGCTGGAAAAAACTGTGTATGGTCACTCCCCCCGCGTTCACGGCGGCCACCCCGGTGGGTGCCACCACCACGTGGCGTTTGGAACAATGGCTCACAATATGTCGCAGGAAAGTGGTTTTGCCGGTGCCTGCTTTCCCGGTGAGGAAAAGTGACACGCCCGTTTCTGTCACATACCTTTCGGCCAGTTCTATTTGTGGGTTGTATTCCATGATGTGCTTGTGTTTGTATGTTTTTTCTTCCATAACGCCACCGTTGCCGGTTTTATTGCCCGTCCTTCCGCCCTCGCTCAGCATTTACCCTATAATCAGGATGAAAAAAGTTTTTGTCCAGCGGTACGCTTGACAAGAGCTTAATATTACGTTATTAAGAGGTGAACAGATAGCGAAGGCGGGAGGGAGGCCGGGAGAATAGCCTTGACGGGAAAATCCTATATGTCAAGATTGTCGGTAGGGAGACGGTGAGGGGGGTATGTGGACGAAGTTGACCGCATCAAGGAGATGGGGTACAGCGTGCAAGCCATCATCGCTGTTGTCGGCTGAGCCGACGCCGCGGCAGGCTACCGCGTAAACAGCTATGAGGCCACGCAGTTCCGCATCTGGGCTCGCGAGGTGCTGAAGGAATACATTGTCAAGGGCTTTGTGCTGGGTGGGGTTTCCTTTATTTGGGCCAGGCTGATGCTTCGTGGCGTTTCATGATGTAGCGGAAGTCCCAGTCGGCTCCACTGGAGAACGGCGCCAGCACAAGTTCGTCGCTGGTGAGCTTTTCCACCACAAATACCCTACCCTTATAGCAACCGCCATCAATCTCCAGCAGCTGTTTGCCGTCTTTTTTTGTGAGGGTGTATCCATTCCAGGTGGCGTAACAATCCGTCCGAGAGTCGGACACCCACACCTTGTCGTCTGTGAACTCCATGCAGATACAACCTTCCGGGATATCCTCCCGTCCCGAGATAGTCACTTCATACGATTGAGCCGTGTTGGTCCATTTGCCGATAAGGGCTTCATTGTCTTTGTTGTCTTTTCCGCAGCTTGTCAGCAGCATTGCGCCCAAAGCGAGGACGGCGAGGGATTTGATGATGTGTGTCATATTTGATACGTTTTTTGATTTGATGCCGTTTGCCATATTCTCAACTCGACAAACGACGTATTATTTATATTGCTGTTTAAAAACAAGGTAATAGCCTTCGCTACCGTAAAGGGTTAGCGTGTTGTTGCCCGCGTCATACGAGAAGTGGGAAGACTCTGTGCCGCTTTCGTCACTGAAGGTGATTGTACCTTTGTTGGGGGTCGAACAGGCGTAGGTGAATGGGTGGTTCTCGTTCGTATTTTGCGAGGCCGTAATGTACTTGTACGTCATCGTACCTGTTGTATCGGTCTCAAACTTGATGATATTGGTTTCTACCGACTGTTGCATTTCGCCGTACAGGTCTTCGTAGGTGTCGGCCCTCTCGATAATCCACGATGTGTTGTACAAATTGCTAATTGGATTAGCAGGGTGTTTGGGATTGATGCAGCCAAGGTCGTCGGAGTCGCAGGCGACCATCAGCATTGCGCCCAAAGTGAGGGCGGCGAAGGATTTGATGATGTGATGTTTCATTGTTTAATTTGTTTTAGTTGTTATACATTTCGTGTTTTCTACTATATAATACGTAAAGGGGGCCAAATCTTACAGATTATTGAGAAAAAATCCTTATTGATGATACAATTATTTATACTTCAGCCAACGCTGCAATGTCTTGCATTCTTGTAGGAACATATCTCGGCTCACCACAGCGTGTTTGTGAGTGCGATAAAGTTGCTGCAGGGTGGCGTTGACGGAGGTTGCTTTCATGAGGGACAAGCGATACGGGGCGGCATGGTAGATGGCAATGGACTCATCCTGCGACTCGACGCTGTGGATATCGGCGATTGGCAATGATTTTTCGGCACGCTCCATCATCGTCTTGTAGTAGGCAATTTGCTCCTCGTAGCCACGTCCGTGGCTTTTGAGAAACTGCAGTTTGATGTACTCATTCAGGCTTTCGCTCAGGGCGTAGTCGCGGTACTCGAAGAAGATGCCGTTGCCCCACCATTGGTGCGCCACCTCGTGAGGAATCCACGAGAAGTCGGGTATCATGGTGTAGACATCATAGAAATAGTGTCCAAAGATAATCATATCGCGCAGCGACTGACACATCACAAACTGCGGGTCGCCAATCTCCACGATGTTCATCGGCTTTGAAGACAAGGAATCGCCGAAGAAGGTGCAGTAGAAGTTGTAG
>JAEEGL013752580.1_pt1 | contig 61811 bp, 43 predicted proteins | sample 9134231 | NCBI WGS metagenome assembly JAEEGL01 (sample SAMN16246548, study PRJNA631951) | gut metagenome | biome: gut microbiome; feature: rumen; material: fiber-attached | host: Bos | place: Iran: Karaj | collected 2018-10
AACAGCTTCCTTGATGAGCTCAACCGACTCTCTCTCTGCAGGGAAGAGTGTTTCACGGCTTCCCTCGGGCCAGGATGCGATCATGATCGATTCGTTCTTATCAAGTGTTCCCTGCTCTTCTTTCAATGTGCAGAAGATTTCTTCCGTGATGAAAGGCATGTAGGGATGAAGAAGCTTAAGTGAGTCAACAAGCACGTGTGAAAGTGTCCACATGGCTGCTTTCTTTGAGGTTACGTCGCTGCCGTAGAGACGAGCCTTAACCATCTCGATATACCAGTCGCACAGCTCTTCCCAGATGAAGTCGTAGATCTTCTGGGCTGCGATACCGAGCTCGAATTTCTCGATCGAGTCTGTTACCTCGGTAACAACCGAAGCTGCCTTTGAAAGGATCCAGCGGTCTGCATCCTCGAGGATGTCGCGAACGCTGTCAAGGGGCGCTTCAAAATCAATGCTTATGCCTGCTTCCCTGCACTGGTCCATGTTCATCATGATGAAACGGGAAGCGTTCCAAACCTTGTTGGCGAAATTACGAGATGCCTCAACACGCGACATGTAGAAACGCATGTCGTTTCCGGGTGCGTTGCCGGTGATGAGCGTGAAGCGGAGCGCATCTGCTCCGTACTGCTCGATAATCTCAAGAGGATCGATACCGTTGCCGAGCGACTTGCTCATCTTGTGGCCCTGATCGTCACGAACGAGACCGTGGAAGAGTACATACTTGAAGGGACGCTCGTGCATCTGCTCATATCCCGAGAAGATCATCCTGATAACCCAGAAGAAGATGATATCGTAGCCGGTAACAAGCACGTCGGTAGGGTAGAAGTACTTGAGTTCCTTCGTGTCCTCGGGCCATCCGAGTGTCGAGAAAGGCCAGAGAGCCGATGAGAACCATGTGTCGAGTGTGTCGGGGTCGCGCTCGATGTGAGTGCTTCCGCACTTCTCACACTTGTCGACATTGTCGGCCGAAACGGTGATATGACCGCAGTCCGCGCAGTAATATGCGGGGATCTGATGACCCCACCAGAGCTGACGGGAGATACACCAGTCACGGATGTTGTCTGTCCAGTTATAATAAGCCTTGTCCATACGCTCGGGGATGAGCTTGATGTCACCGTTCTTGATGCATTCAACAGCGGGCTTAATAAGCTCGTCCATTTTAACGAACCACTGCTTCTTGATCATGGGCTCAACCGTTGTATGGCAGCGGTAGCATGTTCCTACGTTATGTGCATGATCCTCGATTTTTACAAGGAGACCCATCTCGTCAAGCTCTTTAACGATCTGCTTGCGAGCTTCATAGCGGTCGAGACCCTTAAATTTGCCGCCGTTCTCGTTGATCGTGGCGTCGTCGTTTAAGATATTGATCTCGGGAAGGTTGTGACGCTTGCCTACCTCGAAGTCGTTAGGGTCGTGAGCGGGTGTGATCTTAACAACGCCCGTTCCGAATGTCATGTCAACATAGCTGTCGGCGATGATCGGGATCTTTCTGTCAACGAAGGGAAGCCAGAGAGTCTTGCCTACAAGATCCTTGTACCTGTCGTCCTCAGGGTTAACCGCAACAGCGGTATCGCCGAGCATTGTCTCGGGACGTGTTGTGGCGAAGATGAGGAACTTCTCCTTCGAGATGCTTCCGTCGTCCTCTACGAGCGGGTACTTGATATGCCAGAAATGACCTGCCTGCTCCTCGTATTCAACCTCGGCATCCGAGATGGATGTGTTACAAACAGGACACCAGTTAACGATTCTGGAGCCTTTGTATATGAGACCCTTTTTGTAGAGGGAAGTGAATACCTTGTTAACGGCCTTGTTGCAGCCTTCGTCCATAGTGAAACGCTCACGGTCCCAGTCGCATGATGAGCCGAGCTTCTTGAGCTGCTCAACGATCCTTCCGCCGTACTCTTTTTTCCATTCCCAAGCGCGCTCAAGGAACTTCTCACGTCCGAGCTCTTCCTTTGATGTGCCTTCCTTCTTTAAGGTCTCAACGATCCTTGCCTCCGTAGCGATGGAAGCGTGGTCTGTTCCGGGCTGCCAAAGCGCATTGTAGCCCTGCATCCTCTTTGTTCTGATGAGGATGTCCTGCATGGTGTTATCGAGAGCATGACCCATGTGAAGCTGTCCCGTGATGTTGGGGGGCGGGATCACGATGGTAAAGGGTTTCTTTGTCTCATCGACTTCGGCATGGAAGTACTTCTTCTCGAGCCACTTCTTGTATATACGGTCTTCGATTTCCGAAGGGTTATAGGTCTTGGCAAGCTCTTTTCCGGCTTTGCTGTTAGCATTATCTGCCATAACGATGCTCCTCCTCTTCTTATTATAATACATAGAGTTGATAATATATTGAAAATACTGTATTTGTCAAGAGGTGGGTCCACTCTTGCACTTTACGGTAAATATGATATAATCTTCAAGTTGACCAACTAAAAGAGATATTTAAGGAAGAAGTACTACTTATATGAAAAGAGAAGATGTCAGAAACATAGCCATAATTGCTCACGTCGATCATGGCAAGACTACACTTGTAGACTGCCTTTTGAAGCAGAGCGGTGTATTCAGAAGCAATCAGGTGGTTGAAGAAAGAGTCATGGACTCGAACGATCTCGAAAGAGAGCGTGGAATAACGATCCTTTCAAAAAACACCGCTGTAAACTATAATGGAGTTAAGATTAATATTATCGACACGCCCGGTCATGCCGATTTCGGCGGAGAGGTTGAGCGTGTGCTCAAGATGGTTAACGGAGTTATCCTCGTGGTTGATGCATTTGAGGGTCCCATGCCACAGACGAAGTTCGTACTTAAGAAGGCACTGGAACTTTCGCTTCCTGTTATTGTCTGCATCAACAAGATCGACCGTCCCGAGGCTGATCCCGAACGAGTCATCGATCAGGTACTCGACCTCTTTATCGAGCTTGACGCAAGCGAGGACCAACTTGATTGTCCTTTTGTTTATGCTTCCGCCAAGGCGGGCATTGCGATCCTTGAGCTTTCGGACAGCAGAGAGAACATGAAGCCTCTCTTTGACACGATCCTTGAATATATTCCGGCTCCTGAGGGAGATCCCGATGCGGGAGCACAGGTGCTCATCAGCACCATTGATTATAATGAATATGTCGGCAGGATCGGTTGCGGCAAGGTTGACAACGGTACGATCAGGGTCGGTCAGGATGCGATCATCGTGAACTACCATGATCCTGACAAGCAAAGGAAAGTCAGGATCAGCAAGCTCTATGAGTACGACGGTCTTAAGAAGGTCGAGGTTGAGTCGGCAACTGTCGGTTCGATCGTTGCGATCTCGGGTATCGAGGATATCCACATCGGTGATACGATATGTTCGGTAGAGAATCCCGCTCCGATCCCGTTCCAGAAGATTTCCGAGCCCACGCTTTCCATGAATTTCATGGTAAATGATTCTCCGCTTGCGGGACAGGAAGGAAAGTGGGTTACATCCCGGCATCTCCGCGAGAGACTCTTCAGAGAACTTAACACAGATGTCAGCCTGAGAGTCGAGGAGACAGATACAACGGAGGCTTTCAAGGTTTCCGGACGCGGCGAGCTTCATCTTTCGATCCTGATCGAAACCATGCGACGCGAAGGCTACGAGTTCGCTGTGAGCAAGGCACAGGTTATTTACAAGCAGGGCGAGCACGGCGAAAAGCTTGAACCCATGGAGCGCGCCATCATCGATGTTCCGGATGAATTCTCGGGAAGCGTTATCGAGAAGCTCAGCCAGCGAAAGGGTGAGCTTCAGGGCATGAGTAATGCGGCCGGAGGATACACAAGACTTGATTTCCTTATCCCCTCGAGAGGACTTATCGGTTACAGAGGAGAGTTCCTCACCGACACGAAGGGCAACGGCATCATAAACACGATCTTCGAGGGTTATGCTCCCTACAAGGGAGACATTCCTTCAAGAAAGCAGGGAAGTCTTATCGCTTTTGAGGACGGAGTGAGCGTTACATACGGTCTTTACAACGCGCAGGAACGCGGAGTTCTCTTTATCGGTCCCGGAGAAAAGGTTTATTCGGGCATGGTTGTCGGTCTTTCGGGAAAAGGCGAGGACATCGAGCTCAATGTTTGCAAGCGCAAGCAGATGAGTAACACCCGTTCATCGAGTGCCGATGAGGCTTTAAGGCTTTCACCCCCAAGGATCCTTTCTCTTGAGCAGGCACTTGATTTCATTGACAATGACGAGCTTCTTGAGGTTACTCCCACGAGCCTTCGTGTGAGAAAGAGGATCCTTGACAGCACTCTTCGCAAGAGAGCCAACAGATAATTAACGTGGTTCGATCGGTCGCGGTTGCGGGTGATCGAAAGCGGTATTATACTACAAGGTAATAGCGCTGATAAACACATAGGTAGAAGACACTTAAGGACAAAGCATTCGGATCATTTTTCGTAATGCGGCACGCGGCAGGGAAACGGCTCCCTGCAGGAAGGATATCATATGGAGAGAAGACTCTTTACATCGGAATCGGTAACCGAAGGACATCCCGACAAGATCTGCGATCAGATTTCGGATGCGGTGCTTGATGCGTTGCTTGAGCAGGATCCGCAAAGCCGTGTGGCTTGTGAAACATGCTGTACCACGGGACTCGTTCTTGTTATGGGTGAGATCACCACTAATGGCTATGTTGACATACAGAAGATCGTTCGCGATACTGTTCGTGAGATAGGATACGACCGTGCCAAGTATGGTTTTGACGCCGACACCTGCGGCGTTATGGTAGCACTTGATGAACAGTCAAGCGATATCGCCATGGGTGTTAATGTATCGGCAGAACAGAAGGCCGCTTCGGATATAGATATAACGGATGCAGGCAGTGTCGATGCGGAAAATTTGCTTAAAACAAAGTGCTCGGAGGCGGATCCGGACAATGTCGGAGCCGGCGATCAGGGTATGATGTTCGGCTATGCGACCAACGAGACGGAGGAGTACATGCCGTATCCGATTTCAATGGCGCACAAGCTTACGAAAAAGCTTTCGGAAGTCAGGAAAAACGGTACATTAAAGTATCTTCGTCCCGACGGGAAATCGCAGGTTACGGTGGAATATGACGAGGAAGGCAAGCCCGCAAGGATTGACGCGGTTGTTCTTTCCACACAGCATGATCCGGATGTTACTCAGGAACAGATCCATGAGGATATAAAGAAGTATGTATTCGATCCTGTTCTTCCCAAAAACATGATCGATGACAAAACAAGATATTACATAAATCCCACGGGTCGATTCGTTATCGGAGGACCGCAGGGAGATTCGGGTCTTACGGGACGTAAGATCATCGTTGACACCTACGGAGGTTACGCTCCGCACGGCGGCGGAGCCTTTTCGGGAAAGGATCCCACTAAGGTTGACCGTTCGGCGTGCTACGCGGCTCGCTACGTGGCAAAGAATATCGTCGCTGCGGGACTTGCCGACAAATGTCAGATACAGCTCAGCTATGCGATCGGCGTTGCCGAGCCTACATCGATCAATATTGACACTTTCGGGACAGGTAAGCTAAGTGACACGAAGCTTCTCGGTTTGATAAGAGAGAATTTTGATCTTCGCCCTGCCGGGATCATCAGGATGCTTGATCTCAGACGTCCGATCTACAAGCAGACTGCGGCATACGGTCATTTCGGACGTACGGATCTCAATCTGCCGTGGGAGAAGCTTGACAAGGCGGAGTCACTTCGTGTACAGGCGATGTAAGCAGAAGGTATTCGGAGGCACGATGATCACGCGGATCGTCGATCTGCATGATGGCATGTGGCGTTTTTGAAGTTGATTGACAAAACTGACATATTAATATAGCGTACAGATAGATATGCGTTATTATTCAAAATAGGATTGAGAGGGGAAAAGGCGATGGAACAGGAAAAGAAGCAGGTTGAGGCGATCACCTCCATGAAAGAGGATTTTGCCCAGTGGTACACCGACATAGTCATTAAGGCAGAACTCACGGATTATTCGAGCGTTAAGGGCTGTATGGTCATCAAGCCCGCGGGATATGCCATATGGGAGCTTATCCAGAAACAGCTCGACGAGAGATTTAAGGAAACGGGCGTTGAAAATGTTTATATGCCCATGTTCATCCCCGAGTCGCTTCTTGAAAAAGAGAAAGACCATGTCGAGGGCTTTGCTCCCGAGGTTGCATGGGTAACTAAGGGCGGACTTGAGCCGCTTCAGGAGAAGCTCTGCGTACGCCCCACGTCGGAGACGCTGTTCTGTGATCTTTATAGGAATATTGTTCATTCCTACAGAGATCTTCCCAAGGTATATAACCAGTGGTGCAGCGTTGTTCGCTGGGAGAAAACGACACGTCCGTTTCTCCGCTCGAGAGAGTTCCTTTGGCAGGAAGGTCACACGGCTCATGCCACAGCAGAGGAGGCCGAGGCACGCACGATCCAGATGCTCGACGTTTATGCGAACTTCTGCGAGGAAGTCCTTGCTATCCCTGTGGTAAGGGGTCAGAAGACGGATAAAGAAAAGTTTGCGGGCGCAATGGCCACATACACGATTGAAGCGCTCATGCACGACGGCAAGGCGCTTCAGTCCGGAACCAGCCACAACTTCGGTGACGGTTTTGCGCACGCATTTGATATTCAGTACACGGATAAAGACAACAAATTATCCTATGTTCACCAAACCTCATGGGGCATGACGACCAGGCTTATCGGTGCGGTCATCATGGTTCACGGCGATGACAGAGGACTTAAGCTTCCTCCCAGAATCGCTCCCACACAGGTTGTCATCATCCCCATCATGCCGAATAAGGAAGGCGTCATGGAGACTGTGGGACAACTTGCTGACAGCCTGAAGGCAAAGGGTATCAGAGTTAAGATCGACGATTCGGACAAGCGTCCCGGCTTCAAGTACTCGGAGCAGGAGATGAGAGGCTTCCCGGTAAGACTCGAAGTTGGTCCCAAGGATATCGAAAGAGGCGTTTGTGTTGCAGTCAGACGTGATACGCTTGAGAAGACAGAGGTTGCTCTCCGTGAAGCAGCCGACAGGACGGCAGAGCTTCTCGACACTATCCAGAAGGACATGCTTGAAGCAGCAAGGGTACACAGAGATGCTCATACCTACGAAGTAACCACATACGACGAATTTGTCGATACCATCAATAACAAACCCGGTTTTATTAAGGCTATGTGGTGCGGAGATCAGGCATGTGAGGACAAGATCAAAGAAGATACGGCTGCCACATCACGCTGCATCCCCTTCGGGAATCATAAACCCATTTGTGACAAATGCGTTTGTTGCGGTCGTCCCGCGAAGAAGCTCGTATATTGGGGAAGGGCCTACTGATAACCACCAAAACTTGCAAAGCAAGTTTTGAGTGCTCGAAGTGAAAAGATTGCGATGGTTCACCGCAAACTTTTCACGTAAGAGTCGCGAAGCCTGCGGAGCGAGTTATGATAAAATTTTCGAGGCACGAAGTGACGATGAAAATTTTATGCACGGAAGGAAGAATGCTTAATGATAGATTTTGATGAAGAAATATCAAGATTTGAAATGAGTCAGGAAACGGACAGGGTCGAGGAAAACCTCCTCAATGCGGACATAAAGGATCTGGCTGATCTGCTCGATCAGTTAACAGGTGGATATCAGTATGAACAATAAGCCTTATGACAAGCTCATGAGGATATCGGACCGCCTTTATAACGATGGACTTGAAAAGGCAAAAGTCAGGGATCTTTCGGGAGCTGTCGTTTCTCTTAAAAGAAGTCTTTTATATAACAAATACAATACCGAGGCCAGAAACCTCCTCGGTCTTGTTTTTTATGAGCAGGGAGAGACGGTTAACGCTCTGACGGAATGGGTCGTAAGCAGAAATCTTGATGATTATGAGAACAGCGCGGACTATTATCTCGAACGGATCCAGGACGATGAAAATGAGATAGAGAATATAAACGGCGCGGTAAAAAAGTACAATCAGGCGCTGAGTGCCGCACGCTACGGCAATATTGACACAGCCATCCTGCAGCTCAAAAAAGCGGTCGGGATGCATCCTCATTATGTACGGGCCATGAAGCTTTTGGGGCTTCTATATATCAGACAGGAAGAATACCAGAAGGCGAAAAAGATTCTGGTGGCTGCAAGAGCGATAGACCACACCGACACGGATGTTTTGCGGTATCTGGCGGAGGTGGAAAAGGTGCTGGTACCCGAACCTGTGAAGATCGGACCGTTTAAGACTCAGACAGCGGAAGAAACCGAATTTGATGAGGAGCTCGGGATTGAGCATTCACGTAAGGGATTTTTTTCGATGATCTTTAATCAGGAAAAACCGAATCTGATGCTGTTTATAAATCTTATTGCGGGTGTTCTTATCGGTATTGCGGTGGTTTATTATCTTATTGTACCCTCGAAGGAGGCGCAGATCAGAGAAGAATACAACGCCGGGAAGGTTGATTACAGCAGCGAGCTCAGTGCCAAAAACGCTGCAATATCGCAACAGGAAAAGGAGATCACGAACCTCAGAAAACAGGTCGATGAGCTAAAATCCGAGCTTAACGGCATTACTTACGATACTATAGAGATAGCTGTCGGAGACGAGACGTTTTCGTCCTTCTTTGACGCATGGAGCGAATACAACGATCTGAAATCAAGAGAATACTCGGATGAAGAGCTCGTAAGGCTTGCGATGGATCTCTGGGATCTCGATCTGAAGGGAATTCAAAGCAAATATGCGCAGGATATTCTTTCGAAGATGAGGGAAGACATTTATCCTCTTGCGGCAAAGCTGGTGTATAAAGAAGGAAAAGAATTCCTCGATTCAGGGGAAATCCCCGAAGCAGTCAGGGCGCTCAGGGCCGCAGCAGACTTCGACCCCGAATCGGATGTTGCGCTTTATTATCTCGGTAAAGCGCTCGAAGAAGACGGACAGTACAGCGAAGCGATCTATTGCTACAGGCATATGCTGACGGTTGCGCCGGGATCGACACTCAGAGACTACATCCCTCAGAGGCTTGAGTTCTGCGAAGAGAAACTCAGAGAACTCGGGGAGCAGGAAGAAGTTCCCGAGGGTGAAGAAGCAGAGGAGAATTCTGAGGACGAATAATACATAACAGGAAAAAGAACACAGATAGCAGAAAAGAGCGGCCTGCGGGACGCTCTTTTCTGTTGCGGGTTAGTCTTTCAAACATCCTATAGGAATTACAAATACGTTGTCCTCTCTTTGATATCCGTAGGGTGTACCGGTGAGAACGATCTTGAGATCGGGAAGTCTGAGAGGAGCCTGCTTCTCACGTTCATTGTGTTCTTTTACCAGCTTCTCGATCTCGTTTAGGTGAGAGGCACCCTCATCGATCTCGCTACTTCCGAGCTTTATTTCTATCAATGCATATCGACCATCCTTTAAGTGAAGGACAGCATCGGCTTCTAGCCCGTATCTGTCATGGTAGTATGATACGGTGCCTCCCAGAGCAGAAGAGTATACTCGCAGGTCTCTTATACATAACGTTTCAAAAATAAACCCAAAAGCCTTAAGATCCATATTGAAGTACTCGGGAGAAACGCCGAGAGCGGCAACTGCGATCGAAGGATCTATGAATTCTTTTTTCTCGGAAGATTGAATCGCTGTTTTGGATCTGATCGAGGGGCACCAAGCTTCAACGTCTCTGATGACAAACAGTTTTCGAAGAGCCTTTAGATAGTCGTAAAATGTCGTTTCGCTCATGGGGTAATTCGCATTTATATCTTGCAGAATCGTCCGATTGGAAGCGAATGTGGATATGTTTCGTGCATAGGATCGGAGGAGCAGACGGGTTCCCTGCTCATCTCGAGTTGTTTTATCTATATTGTTCACATCGTTTTTGCATAAACTGTCAAAGTAGCTTCCGGAGATCATAAGCTTAGCTTTATCTGTTTTCTTTTTAATTGCAGACGGCCATCCACCTCGACATGCAGCCATGATTATCCCGTCAATTGTAAGTTCAGAGAAGTATTTGGCATCCGGAAGGCTTTTTTTCTTAAATAATTCGGACAGGGAAATCTCACCGTTTGATTCACCGGATTCGTAAAGACTCATGGGGTACATCTGCAAGGTGTCTATCCTTCCTGTACCAGTATGCATGATCGTTGATTTGTCAATAGAATTGGAACCCGTAAGGATATACAGGCCCGGTTCATCTCTTCTGTCAACAGACACTCTGACAGCATCCCAAATATTTGGTGCTATCTGCCATTCGTCGATCAGACGAGGGTTTTCTCCGACAAGCAGGTTGGAAGGCTTAATCCGGGCAGTTTGCACATAAGAATCCCGCATGTCGGGATCTTGCATCTCAATATAGCTTTTTGCAAATTGTTTGGCGGTGGTTGTTTTGCCGCACCATTTGGGACCTGTTATGTGTACAGCACCAAATGCATCAAGTTTGTCCTGTAGTTCACTGTCACAAATGCGTTTTATATAGCTCATTGCACCCCTCCGATTCAGACTACTGTGTTTTTGTATTATAGCTGAATTTTAGCTGGTTTGCAATAAGCTGCCGAAGACATTTGTGGTATTTCACCGAAGACATTTGCGGTATTTTAACGAAGACATTTGCGGTATTTTTGCCGGTAAGCTGGCCAGGTTATACTACGTAGTATAACCTCCTTGTAGGTGTATTGACATACACCTACAAGGAATACATTAAGGACAAAGGAAATTTTGGAAAATACGCAACGGCGTTTATATAAATATGTATATAAAGATGGGAGAATAGCGGAGCATGTTAATTAAGGTTGCTGTTGCAGATACGAACAGTGAGTATCTTTCGAGGTTTGTATCTGCTCTCGAGAATAATCCTGCCGTTGAGGTATTAACCTATACAGACAGGAGTATTTTGCGTTATGACGTTGAAAAGCGAAAAATGGATGTGCTCCTGTTTGACCCCTCTGTTTATTCAGGTGATTACGAAATAAGTGATCGCATTGTTTCTGTTATGCTCTTTGATGATTCTACAGAGTTCCTTCCTTAATTGTATGTTGCTTGATGATGCGAAAAATCACAGATGCGGTCAGGTCAGCTCCTCCGTCCACAGTACTGAGCGGTTCCTGCCGTGCTGCTTGGCGTGGTAGAGTGCTTTGTCGGCGTGCTCGATGAGGTCGACACGCTCGAGGGAGCTGTTCCAGATCGAGATACCGATACTGATCGTGACGGAAACCATCGTGACTTCCACACCGTCGTTGAAGGCGATGGTCGAATTCTCGACGGTCTGCCGGAGCTTTTCGGCAATCTCCATGGCTGCGGCAGGGTCGTTTATGTCAAGCAGTATGACAAATTCCTCACCACCGTAACGGCAGGGAACGCCATGCTCGCCGCTGACTCGCTTCATGACATTTGCAATCATCTTGAGAACCTTATCGCCGAAAGGATGACCGTAGGTATCGTTGAATTTTTTGAAATAATCCACGTCGATCATGAGAGCCGAGAGTTCGATCGAGCTTTCGCTCGTTCTGTCCATGATAAGGTTGTCGAGATAAGAACGACCGTAAATTCCCGTAAGTCCGTCCGTGATGGCTCTTCGGTAGAGACGTGCATTTTCGATTGGAGCACCGCCCTGGTTGGCAATGAATTCCATCGTTTCGATGTAGTCATCACTGAAGATCTGTCTTACCAGTCTCGAATCAAGGTATATAACTCCGAAAAGGACTCCTCTGACGAACATGGGCATCGCCATCGCGGCCTTGATACCGTAGCGGACCATGTTTGTGTAGTGCTTCCGGAATTCATCGGATTGCATGTCGTTGATGACGATGGGGCGCTTGCTCTTTTCAACTTCTTCGAGCATCCAGTCGTAGGTATTTGTGTCAAAATTACCAAGGTTGTAAACAGAGGCAACATAAAGTCTCTTTTCACCCGTTTCGGGATAAAGGAAGAGGATGCCTCTCTCAGCACCGACGAGCTCAACCGCATCCTTAAGAATGCGCTTTTGAAGCTCGTCAACTTCAAGGGTTGACGTAAGGATGCTTCCGAGGTGGAGAAGAGTATTAACCTTGCGGTCGACATTCATCCTGTTACGTCTTGCGGTAACATTTGCTATGAGAGAGTTTTCCCTGAAATCATCCTGATATCTTTCGGCGATGATCGCTTCACACTGCTTGAGGTACACGGATGAAGAGAGCGATGAAAAGGTCATATATGCTTCAAAGGTATAATAACGCGCTTCATGGTTGCGGTGCTGGGAAGTCAGGAAACAACCGTATTCGTAGTCTATCAATGCCGACTCGTAACGAATGGCTGATCCTGAAGCAAGACCCGAACCTTTTTTGTAAAATGAGTCGGCCTTTTCAAGCTTGTTGAGCAGGATCGAATAGAGCGCGTTCGCCCTGTAGGCCGCAAAAATAAGATTCGGTCTCGAAGACACCTGAGAAAGAGCTTTGTCACAAAGCGAACCTATATCAAGCTCGTGGCTGTGTATCTCGTTCAGCGCAAGGTCGCCGCGCTCCGTGTCAAGAAGCTTGATCTTTGCGATGCAGAGATATCCATACAACGAAGCTGTGAATTCGCGGACGAAATCATTTGTTTCGTAGTATATCCTCGCGGCGTCGAGATATTTGACGGCATCACGGTATTTACATTGTTCGATGAGAAGTTCTCCGTAGGTAAGGTTGAAGAGCGTCGTCATGTAAGGAAGACGCATCTGTCCCACGAGCATTTCGCAACGTGAGCTGACCTCGGATGCTTTTGGATAGTTTCCGCGGTGAGTGTAGCTTCTTATGAGAGCCGAGTAAGCCTGACACTGAGCAAGGCTGTCTTTGATTTTTTTCGAAATTTCGATGACTTCAAGAGACAGCTTCTCACATTTTTCATATTCACCGGCGTAGAGGTATGCCAATACAAGGAATGAATTGGTGTTATTGATTTCCCAAAGGTCTCCGAGCTGAGTGAACGCTTCGATCGCTTCCGCAAAAAGCTTTATGCTTCGATCAATCTCGCCCTGACAGAGCTTGCACAGACCGGAGAAGAAGAGACTTCTCGCTATGCCGAAGCTGTCGTTATTCGCACGTCTCATCTTTAAGGCAAGGTGTTGCACGGAATCGGACAAAGCGTCTTCACCGTGAAGCATATAATAAAGTGAAAGAGCCGATAATGCACAGGACATCTGTACCGATGATCCGAAGTGTTTTAGGGTAAATTTGTAAAGGCGGAGACATACGTAATCGAAACGGTTCATGTCGCTGTAGACGTATATCCAGCAAAGAGCCTCGTATATCGAAACAGTCGTGACGGCGCGTTCGAGGTCTTCGCCCATAAGAGGAACCTTATATTCTTCAATCGATTTTGTCCCGGCGCCCGTCAGTAATTTGTTAAGTTTAAGGAGCATCGAAGAAGTTTTGAAAGTCATGCTGTTCTTCGGAAAACCTTGCCCGATATAGTCAAGAGCGCGTATAAGCACATCCTCCGCTTCTCTGAACCGGCTTTGTCTGAAATAGCCGAGTCCGATGTAATAAAGCAGCTTGGCAATCTGGGTGTTGTCGCGAAGGAGAGCCAGCAAGTCGTTTGCCGCAGCGATGGCATCATCAAAACGTCCGCAGGTAAGGTAGAGATGAACAAGGGAACGCTTGCATTCCTTCCAGTCCGCGTTGCCCGTCGAGGCCTGTCCCTCGAGAAGGCGAAGAGCGGTGACAAAATATTTTATCGCCGACTCGATCGCGTTCGAAGCGAGCGCTGCACGGGCAGCCGTCATGATATGAACACGAAGACCCGCATTCGCGCGCGCTGCTTCAAAATGGCTGCAGAGGGCGAAGATATCCGCGGGTCGGGTTTCTATTGTAAGTTCGAGTGCCTTGGCAACCCAGTAGTGGAGGCTTTCCAGCTCACGTTTTTCGAGGCGCGAAATAACGGCATCATAAATATCATTATGCGAAAAGACAAGTATGTTCTTCGATGAGCTGAATTCAACAAGGTTCCTTTGAAGGGGAAGATCAAACATTCGAAGAAGCGTATCCACCTTAAGGTCGGTAATGACCGAAAGAAGATCGAGCGAAAATTCGGTTCCTATGACCGAAGCCACTTTAAGAAGGGAGACGGTATCCTCATCGAGACTCGTGATGCGTCTTTCGATGATCTGCTGCATGTCACTGACGGTGTTGAGCGATTTGAGCTGCTGCCAGTTCTGCTCAAGGCGTCCGTCGCGGATGGAGATGACATCGTCCTCGAGCATGGAATGGATGATGTTGACGGCATAGTACGGATTACCTTCGGTCTTGGGAAGAAGGTAGGACGCAAGAGCCTGGGCATCGTCGCGGTTCAGGTTCAAAAGATCCTTAAAGAAGCCGGCAAGCCTTTCCTCGTCATAGGGGAAAAGGTCGAAGAAGCAGTTATGACCTCTTTCGATAAGGCTGTCAAGGAGCGTTCTGAGATATTCGTTATCCGCCGAAAGGTTGTTGCTGTATGAGCATATGATAAACACTTTGTACGAGGAAACGCTTCGCGCGATCTCTTCGATAAGAGCAAGGCTGGCAGGGTCGGCATTATGGATATCGTCAAATATGTAAACAAAAGGTTTTTTCTGTGTGTAGAGCGAAAGGAAGAAAGCGGACAGCTGCATGAGCGTGTGCTGTTGATCCTTAAACGCTTCGGGATCCGCAAGACCTCCGGTCCTTTTGGGGAGGACATTCTTCATTTCGGGGGAGAAGGATAATACCGTATCCGTGCTGCCCGAAAGAAGGGCGGCAAGACGACGTCCTTCGGTTATCTGAAGCTTTTTGTCGTATTTGTTGAACAGACTGAGATAATCATCGAGGATCTCGCTGAAACCCGAATAGGGAACCTGTGATGAAATCTGAGAGAAGTGGCACCTGAAGAAGGGGATCGAAGCTGCCACAAGCTCGGAGCAAAGATTTGAGAACAGGTCGCTTTTCCCGCAGTTCTTGGGACCGCGCAGAAGGTAAAATGCGCCGCCCTTTTCGAAGGCCTTTGTAACGAGAGCCTTTATATCGTTAAGCTCCTGTCGCCTGCAAAGGTATTTTGAATCGGATTCGAGAGCCTTAAGGACGGTCGATCCGCCGGGAGTGAAAAGATCGCTGTCCATATTGCCTGAAAGAAGTCTGTCTATGTCGTTGATGAGTTCGTTGCATGTCTGGTATCGCTGGTCGGGATCCTTCGCAAGGAGCTTCAGCGTGATCCTCGACGCCTCGACCGAAAGACCGCTCACCACCTCGTGAGGAGAACGCACGGGAACGGCAACATGCTGGTAAACCATGTTGTCGATGCTGTCGGAATGGAAGGGAAGCGTTCCGGTAAGAAGCTGGTAAAGCAGCACACCGAGTGAATAAAGATCTGAACGACCGTCAATTTTGGTGTCGACGAGTCCGGTCGATTCGGGAGCCATATAGCCGAAGTGTTCATCGACAAGCTTTCCCGTGGCGGAAGAGTAGTCGATCATGTATGAAATTCCGAAATCAAAGAGTTCGGCAGAAAGATCGCCTCCGTCGCTTGTATTAAGAGCGACGCAATCGGCACTGATACCGCGATGGAAAACATGTTGCTCGTGAGAATAACGAAGCGCGTAAGCCAGCTGACGAACCAGCTTGAGAGCGGTCACCGAATCAAGCCTCCCGTACTTTTCGAGATGTTTTGAAAGAAATGTATGGTTGTTGTATTCGTAGATCGAACAGATCGTATTGGCATAATTGCCCGACTCGAGCATTTTTAAGATCCCGGAGGATTCAAAATGACGAATGATACCGAGGTCTTTGACATAACATATCTTATCTATTTCGAATTTGGTAATGACGGAGGGATTAACAAGACGGATCAGAACATCGCGGTTCGCAGCGAGGTCATGTCCGATAAGAGACACGCAAAAAGCACCCTCCTCAAGCGTGCGTTCTACCTGATATCTGTCAAAGAAAATGACATTCTCGTACGGATCCATCAGGTGGTCTCCTCCTTTTCCCCATAATCATATCTATTATAAATAAAAATAGGTAAAAACACAAGGAGGATTTCACGAAATACTGAATTGATTTTTTACTGTTTTAAGGGACGGACCGCATCTTTACTGGTTTTAAGCATGTAAGGCGAAAGGCTGATGAGAACCTGAGATGGAAGATAAAACACCCACGAAAGGAATACCGCCATGCTTACCATACCGGCAGGTACGGTTTCGGAATAAAAAGAATTTAAGTTTCTGATCAGAACATTGATGTCGCACAGCATAAAAAGCGTGAGTCCCATCGAAAACATCAAATGAAAGCGCCGGCGGAATTTTATAAAATCGCACCAGCTTATTATAGTGTTACGGACAAACATTGCGGCATAATATAATACAAGCGTGAGAAGCAGGATTACGGTAGAATCACAGACAAGAAGTTTGCCTGCGCAGGCCGCAAGAACGATGGCGGTGACAAGAAATATACAGGGAACGGGAAAGCGTTTGTACAGAGCTTTACCGTCGGTTAAAAGAAATGAATATATGGTCTGCGTAATGCAGAAGGAGACGAGACCGGGGATGATGAAAAGCCGCTCGGCGAAAAAGAGGAGAAAAATATCGGCCGTTGCGGTGAAAAACAGAGCACCGGCGATCAGCAAGTGTTTCTTCTCAAAGTTCCTTATGCACAGAAACAGCGCATGGGTGAACACAAGCACGATACCCGAGTATTTGAGGTGATCTGAACACGCGTCTTTGATGCCTGTAAATAATCTCACATTGTCGGAATAACCGGGAATCAGACCCGAAAGGTCAAGTGTGATAAAAGATATGTATATGATCAGCTCCGCAATGATAAAAATACGGGAGACAAGCCTTTCGAGCCGCATATCGGGACCTCCGTTCCGGTGAATCATGAATCAAAACGTAACAGATTAACAAACACGCACCGATGAGTTGTTAAACAATATTATATTAATCATACCGAAATGTCGAACTTTTTTTTCTTGACAATTTTCATGCCCGGTTTCATAATAACATAGGTTTGATTACGAGGTGTGGCTCAGTTTGGTAGAGCGCTACGTTCGGGACGTAGAGGTCGCGTGTTCGAATCACGTCACCTCGATCGGGTCGGATTATCCGACCCGATTATCTTAGAGAGGAGGCTATGATGCAGCAGAAACTTGACAATGTTTTTGTGTTCGATCATCCGCTTATTCAGCACAAAATCTCGTTGATGAGGGATATCAACACCACCACGAAGGATTTCAGGGAGCTTGTATCCGAGGTTGCCATGCTCATGGCGTACGAGGTAACGAGAAACTTTGAGCTTGAAGACTGGGATGTGGAAACACCAATCTGCAAGGCAACGGTCAAGATCCTTTCACACAGAAACAAGGTGACGCTCGTTCCCGTGCTTCGTGCGGGACTTGGCATGGTTGACGGATTTCTTAAGATTTTGCCTCAGGTGCGCGTGGGTCATATCGGACTTTATCGTGACCATGATACAAAAGAGCCCGTTGAGTACTACTGCAAGCTGCCCGATGATGTGGCAGACACACAGGTCATCCTCCTCGATCCCATGCTCGCAACGGGTGGGTCGGCGGTTGCTGCGACAAACTTTATCAAGCAAAAAGGATGCAAGAATGTAAGATGGGTGTCGATCATTTCAGCTCCCGAGGGAATCGAAACGCTTCACAAGGCGCATCCCGACATCCCGGTTTTTTGCGGCTGTGTTGATGAAAAGCTCAACGAGAACGCATATATCGTACCAGGACTCGGTGATTGTGGTGACAGGCTTTTCGGAACAAAATAAAATACAGGATATAAACGGACAAGCTCCCGGCATGAACGCGGGAGCTTGCTCTCATTTTGAGGCGGCTGCGGTGAACGGACCGATGACTTCGGGTCCGAAATCGTGTGGGTAACGGTAGATGTTATCTGACAGGATCTGGTCGGGCGGAATCACTGTGGAATTGACATCCTTGACCATTTCGTTGAGATGTTCCGCATCGATGGTGGATGCAGGCAGGATGATCACTTCATTGACAGAGCTTGGGATGATGTAAAGATCGTGACCGAGATCTTTCCTGATGTTTTCGAGCACTCCGGGATAAAGGATGCAGGATGCACCGTAATAGGATTGATCGTTCGTTAATACTTTCATGGGGCTGTGAAATCCACCGTTATTCATGAACAAGGGGATCATGTGATCGGGAACGCCGCGCTTCCTCATGATACGGACAAGAAGTTCGTCAAGGTCCTCAAAAGATGTCGGGAAGATCGCGGGTGTGTTTTTTACGGCAAGGGCAAGAAGCTTTCCTGCATCAAAACCGAGCAGCTTTGCGATTTTGTCGTCTATTCGGACGGAGCCCGTTTCTTCATTGGGAAGCGGAACGTATATGCAGAATACAACCGCAAGATCGAGGATCCTGAAGTGGGGATAAGTTTCGAGAGTCTCGCAATTACGTTCGTAATTGACGAGTCGATAAAAAATCTTGTCCGAAACCTTTTCGGGATCGGAGATGATATTTTCAAACTTCAGTGATTTCCGATCGATGCTGTTGTAAGCGGAGGAGATTCTTTCGGTGATCTCTTCAAGGTTCATGTTGCCGTTTTTGTAGGTGTCAAAGAGCTCGTCAAGACGAATGTTCGGGGAAATGTTACGATCGGGATGACGTATCGTAAGACAGGGATAGGTTATCTGATTGTTTTTCTTCTGTTCGGATGTGGTGATTTCGACGTCGGAACCGAGATTGGAAGAAACGCTGTGAATCAGGGCGCGGACGAATCCGTCCATGTCAAGGGCGGATGATGTTGTAAAATTCATAAATCCTCTTTCTTTCGGAAAGCGGCGGTGATCCTTGAAAGCATGATACCATTCCGCAACGCATGATGTCCATTGGCGTTTTTAACGAACACGGATACTCATTTTTGTGCAATTTGCCTATGGTTGCTTTTGCCGCACACCGAAAAGATTTTAGTCTCTTTTTGTGTACGGAAATCAAGCAATCGGCACGTAAACTGTTCTTGTAAAGAGAACATGAATGTGGTACACTTGACAGCGTATAAGACGATAGGGGAGTTGCGGAGGCGAGAAATCGGGAGCGGTTTAAAAACCGCTTATAAAGAGGCGAAAAATAAGCGTGGGAGGCGGAAGAACCGTTTCCGCAGAACGGGATACAGATCTTATGGAGAAGAAAGAAAAAGAGAAGGTTATACTTGACCGCAGGAGCGGTGCATGGAAAAAATACCTCGTGGGGGGCGTTACTGCTTTTTTGGTACTTGCCGCAGCGATTGTCCTTATATTCCTTTTTGTCCAGAAGGAGGATTTCTCCGATATCTTCGACCGTCTTTCATCGGCTTTTGCTCCCGTACTGGTGGGCGGCGTTATGGCATATGTCATGAACCCGCTCATGACGTTCTTTGACAGGAAAATTTCACATTTTCTTCTTAAAAGGGTCAAAAAGAAAAAGCGTGCGCTGTCGTTCTCAAAGGGTGTGAGCCTTATTCTCACTCTTATAGTTGTGGCGCTCATTATCGGCATTTTGGTGTACATGCTTGTTCCGGAGATCACTTCGACGGCACAAAAGCTTACCGATGAAGTTCCCGGTCAGGCGGAAGAATTCCTGAAATGGTTCAGGGCGACGGTGGGCGACGGGTCATGGATCGGAAATATACTCTCAACCGTGATCGAAAAGGTTACGATGTGGTTTGAGGACTTTATCGACAACGGGCTTTTTTCGTTTGCCGGCGGCGTGCTTGAATCGGTAGCTTCGGGAGTGATTAGTGCATTCGGAATCATATACAACATCGTGATCGGGCTTGTTTTCAGTATATACATTCTCCTTGCGAAGGAGAGGTTCACGGCCAGCACGAAGAAGCTTGTTTTTGCTGTGTTTAAACGCAGAAGGGCCAACAGGATCATCAGAACGGCGAGAGAATGTCACAGAAAATTTACGGGCGCGATCACGGGTAAGATCCTCGACAGCGCCATTGTGGGTGTACTTTGCTTTGTCGGCATGACGCTGTTTGGTTTTCCATATGTGGCGCTCATAAGTGTTATCGTCGGAGTGACAAACCTAATCCCGTTCTTCGGACCCTATATCGGAGCCGTTCCGAGCGCGCTTTTGATCCTTTTTGTCGATCCGCTTCAGTGTCTGTGGTTTGTTATATTTATTGTGGTGCTCCAGCAGATCGACTGCAACATCCTCGATCCGAGGATTGTCGGAGATTCCATCGGTCTTTCGGCGTTCTGGGTGCTTTTCTCGTGCGTCGTGTTCGGAAGTCTGTTCGGAATATGGGGTCTGTTGCTCGGAGTGCCGGCCATGGCATGTTTGCAGATGATCTTTGGCGAGATCATGGACAACAGATTGCACAGAAAGGGGCTTTCGACTAAGACGGATGAATATCTTGCGATCGACAGGGTGCCCGAAACCGATGTCATCGTTGTTGATCCTGTCGAAAACCGGGATGATCTTGACATCGACGATATTGTCTCCGGTGAGACGAATGATCCGGGATCCATCCGGGGAGAAGACGGTCCGGAGGGTGATGATGACGGCGAAAGCAGGGAGAACAAAGAAATGACCCCGCCGCAAAAAAACAGGAAGCAAAAAGGGAAATAACAGCAGGGGAAACCTTGGTATAAAGGGGAAAAGGGTATTTAGGGAGCCCAAATAATCGAAAGGCAGTTGTATATTTATGGCAAATCTTTTAAGCCCCGACAGCAGGGTAATGACGGGGATAAACAAAGTAGTTGATGTGATCTGGATAAGCTTTCTCTGGTGTCTGATCTGCTTGCCGTTAGTCTGGATCTTTGTGGCATTGTCTACGATAGCGGCATTCGGCGGCGATCCCGATGCATACATTGAAGTATATAAGACGGCATTCGGGGCCGCACCTACGGACAATTCGGTGGTTCTTAGCCTGATGCTTGAGGAAACATCATATATATTGCTGATAGAAATGCTTGTCAGAGCCGTTTTTATCGGTCCGTCGACGGCAGCCCTTTATTACACCATGGTTAAGGTCATAAGACGTGAGCGCGGGTATGCCACAAAGACGTTCTTTCACGGCTTTAAGATAAATTTTAAGACGGGTGCGCCCACATCTCTTTTGTTTGTGCTCTTCGGCATCCTTATGGTGTTTGATTTCAGATATGTGGACGCTGTGCAGGCTGAAAGCCCGACCTTTTCGAGCGTGCTTAATGTGGGACTCATTGTGGTCTGCATTTTTGTACTCTTTATTCTGGTTTGGATATTTCCGCTGCTTTCACGCTTTACGATCTCGTTGAAGCAACTCTTCAAAAACGCGATGCTCATATCCGTCAGACATTTCATCGGTTCTTTTGTGATCGGGGGCGGATTGATAGTTTTGTTCTGGCTCTTGTACAGATTTTCGGGAGACCTCGCATCGATACTTATAATATTCCCTTTTGTGCTTCCAGGCGGAATAGCACTTGCGGCATCGTTTATCATCGAACCTGTTCTTAAAAGGTACACGGGCAACCATAACAAAGCTGCCAAATCCGTGAACGAAGAAAATGGGGAGATTCCGGACGACAGCACGCCCGCTTCACTTGAGGGTACGGTATCATCTGAGAACGGCGGGGACGGGGATTCTTCCGCTGCCGGGGATGAAGAAGAGAATTCTTCGGTTGACGAGTGGTATATGGAATGATATTTGCAAACGGTTTATTGAGCGGCATGAGTTAAATACCGCCTTTATACATAAAGCATGATACATGGGTTTTGTGTTTAAAAGAAATGAGCTTTGAAATACTTCTTTAAGGAGGATACAGAGATATGATCGAAGAGGATGATGTTCTGTACAAGTACATGAACTGGGGTGCGATGGAAGCACTTATCTACTCTGAACATGATGACCCGCATTCGTGGCTCGGACCGCATGAGACAGCAGACGGTACGATGATAAATGCTTTTCTTCCCACGGCCAGGGCAGCCGACGTTGTGATCGGGAAAAAGTCTTTCCCCATGAAGAATGTTGACGATTCAGGCAACTTTTCGGTTCTTATCGGAGGCGAAAAGGTAGGGAATTACAAGCTTGACATTACTTACAGAGATGATTCGAAGGCACTTGTTTACGATCCGTACAGCTTCCGCAAGCAGATATCCGAAGAAGACGAGGACAGGTTTATCCGCGGCGTTCACTACGAGATATATGAGAAGCTCGGAGCGCATGTTATTTCCGTGAACAGAGTAAAGGGAACCTACTTTGCCGTCTGGGCACCCAACGCTCAGCGTGTGAGCGTGGTCGGAGATTTCAATACGTGGGACGGAAGGCGCCACCCCATGAGGAAGCTTCGCGCGGCAGGCATTTTTGAACTGTTTATCCCTGGGCTTTCCGAAGGGACCATATACAAATATGAGATCAAGGCACAGAGCGGTCTGACATACCTGAAGGCGGACCCCTATGCGAACGCCACCGAGATGCGACCGGGAAATGCGTCCATCGTCGCCGATCTTTCTTATGAGTGGAAAGACGGCAAGTACATGGCGAACAGAAAGAAGCTTGATATCACAAAGTGTCCTATGTCCGTTTATGAGGTACACCTCGGCTCCTGGATGCGGAAGGGCGAAGGAGACAACGATTTCTACACCTACGGTGAGACGGCCGAACTTCTTTCAAAATATGTCAAGAAAATGGGATATACCCACATAGAGCTTTTACCGGTTATGGAGCATCCTTTCGACGGCTCTTGGGGATATCAGGTGACCGGATATTTTGCACCGACCTCGAGATACGGATCCCCGAAGGATTTTATGGCGTTTATGGACCACATGCACCAGGAAGGAATCGGCGTTATACTTGATTGGGTACCCGCTCACTTTCCGAGGGATTCCTTCGCGCTTGCCGGATTTGACGGAACCTGCCTTTATGAGCATCCCGACAGAAGGCTCGGAGAGCATCCCGATTGGGGAACGCTGATATTCGATTTCGGACGTCCCGAGGTTTCGAATTTTCTGATCGCAAGTGTGCTTTTCTGGACGGAAAAGTATCATGCCGACGGCATAAGAATGGATGCCGTTGCATCAATGCTTTATCTTGACTACGGACGTCAGGATGGACAGTGGCTGCCGAATAGGTACGGGGGAAAGGAAAATCTCGAAGCGATCGAGCTTTTGAAGCATCTTAATTCCATCTTCCATAAAAAGAAGAACGGAGCGCTCATCATAGCTGAGGAATCGACTGCCTGGCCGAATGTTACAAAGCCCGTCGAGGAAGACGGACTGGGATTCGACCTTAAGTGGAACATGGGATGGATGAATGATTTTACATCATATATGCGTCAGGATCCTCTCTTCAGAAAGGGATGTCACGGACAGCTCACGTTTAGCATGATGTACGCGTACAGTGAGAATTTTGTGCTTGTTCTTTCTCACGATGAGGTTGTTCACGGCAAGGGTTCGATGATCAACAAGATGCCCGGAGAACTTACGGATAAATTTGCAAATCTTCGCGCGGCTTACGGGTTTATGATGGGACATCCGGGAAAGAAGCTGTTGTTCATGGGTCAGGAGTTCGGTCAGATCCGCGAATGGGCGGAAAACAGAAGCCTTGACTGGAACCTTCTCGATGAGCCGCTTCACGCAAAGCTTTCAGACTATGTTGCAGCCATCAACAAGATGTACCGCGATATGCCGGCTTTTACGGAGCTTGACTGTGATCCCGATGGATTCAAGTGGCTCGGGTGCCTTGATGCGGACCACAGCATCGTAAGTTTTGTCAGAAAAACACATAAGCCGGAAGAAACTTTATTATTTGCTTTCAATTTTACTCCTGTGGAGTATAATGAATACAGACAGGCGGTTCCTTTTCCCGGAGCATACAAAGAGATCCTTTCGAGCGATGCCGTGAAATACGGTGGATCGGGACATGTTAATCCCAGGACAAAGACATCTGAACCGATTGAAAAGGACGGATGGGATAATTCAATTGTGATTAAGCTCCCGCCTCTGGGAATGACGGTTTTCTCCTGCACGCCGGGTGACGTGGAGAAGAAAGACAAAAAAGCCGGGAAAGAGCGCCTGAAGGCAAAACAGGTCAAAACCAAAAAAACAGCGGAGACCGCAAAACAGGTTAAGGCCGAAAAAGCAGCGGAGACCGCAAAACTGGTTAAAGCTGAAAAAACAGCGGAGACCGCTAAAAAGGTTAAAACCTTGAAAACGGCGAAAGCCGCGGACCGGGCTAAGCCCGGGAAAACAGCGGTGATCGAAAAAACGGGTGAAAAGAAAAAGAACGCGGGAGAAATAAAGCCCGCACAGGCTGCCGATAAGGCTGAAAAGACAAAAACCGCCGAAAAAGTGAAATCGGGTGTAAAGGCGGGAAAGTCGAAAAAAAGAAATAATTGATTCGGATGATTATTCTGGTGATTCGTGAATAACTAAGCCTGAAAACCTGATAAGGGCAGGTTGGGGTAATTGTGGGGGACGTGTTATGAAGAATGTTGGAATGATTGTTGATGAAGGAATCTGCACGGGGTGCTGCGAGTGCCTCGGAGCCTGTGATTCGAACAGCATTGTGATGATCTACAGCATAGAACTGGGTCGTCCCGTGCCCTGCATTTCTGAGGATTGCAGCGGTTGCGGAGAATGCGTTGATGCGTGTGACAGCAGGGAGTTGTTAAAAGTTCAAAACATGTAAAAGCATTGTACCCCTCCCGCATAATCAAAAATATGCGGGAGGGGGATCGGTTTGCTTTCTTAAACGATCAATCTTTTTTCCATTCCCTTTGCACAATCTAATCGAATATGGTAATGTTATGTGTGGGTGTTTTTTTTCTTACACGTATATTATATTGTCGGACTTTTGTCGGACTTTTGTCGGAGGAGTCCTGATGCTTTATAAAATTCAGGCAAAGAGTCAACGGACATAAAACCGGCGTTGAAGGTAAGCTTGTTTTTCGGTGAAGCGGAGGGCAAGGAATCAGCGGCTCATAACGGCCGTAAAAGAGGAGACTTGAGTTCAGGTTAACTATGTAAGGAGAGGTGTGTCGTGAAAAACAATCAATTGCTTCCTTTTGAGAGGAACCGTTACTATGCGGGCAAGATGCTCACTTCGGCCGATTTTCAGGCAGAGCAGAATTATGTAAATAATAAGCGAAGATTCGTGAACAACATGATGTTCGGTTCGGGTATCGTGTGCGGATGCAATGTCCTGAGTCTGGACGATCTTTCGATACTTGTCGAGAGCGGCATGGCAATCGACAATTTCGGAAGAGAGATCGTTATTGCTTCCTCGGTAGTCAAAAAGCTTTCCGCTATTGAGGGCTTTGATACCATTGCCGGAAATAAAGCGCTTCTTTGCATTAAATACCGGGAGGACAATGTCCATACCGTTTATTCCGTCGGATATCAGGATAACAAGAGCTCCGAATATGAATTCAACCGCGTGAGCGAGAGTTATGACCTCTTCCTGATGGATGCGTCGAATGTTGTTCCGAGAGTTGAGCTTGAAACCGAGCTCCTTGCGCGACAGAGCCTTTACAGTGATTCGGATCACAGGATCACGCTCATAGTTCCTTCGCAGATCCCGAAAGGAAAATCGGCGAAGGTCGTTGTCCGTATCGACAAGATCTCTTCAAAACCTGTCACTCTTTCGTATGAGAGTGTTCTTCAGGTACCCGTATTCACGACAGCAAACCGTTCAAGAGAATTGTCTCTCGAATTATCTGACATTAACCTTCTCGAGGGCGGATGCATTGAAAAAGAATACTGGATCACCGCGCAGGATACACCCGTGGACAGCGCGGAGCTTGTCATTAAGGCAGGTTCGTCGCATCTCAAGATCGACGGTCATGACGTGGATATTCCCGACGTTCCTTCGGTAAAGGTGAGCATCGTGGAGATCGACACGGAATCGCTTGTCACCCGCGAAATCTCAAAGCTCAGTCTTGAGCTTCGTTCAGGTCTCAATACAACCGATTATCTTGTGCTTGCCTGCATTGACCTTGTTCGCACGGAAAGCGCTTATATCATCGATAAAATCTCCGACGGCAATGACAAAAGGTATATCGCTTCTCCTTCACAGCATTTTGAAAGAACGAAGCTTTCGGCATTTTTCTCCGATACACCTGTTCATGAGGAAGAAACAGGCAACACCGAAAGAGTGATTTCTGAGGACAAGGAAAGAGGGATGTCCTCGAATCATTTCCAGATCGCCACGGGCACGCTTGAAATCCCTCTCGGTGAAAAGCCGAGGCGAGGGGATGTCAGGTATTCGGGCGAAATCATGCATGGACTCGGAAAAGGCAATGTCTATGTTGAAATAGGTTACGAGCAGTTCGAAGACGACAAATCTCTCGGCATGAGTGCAAAGAGCACCGTTTACGGCAATGCTGAGCTTTTTGCGACCTCGAATGACAATATACCGGATGTCGAAACCGCCGTTAAGGTCCTTAACGATAAAGGCAGTTTTATCGTTGCGGCAAAGATAGGGCGTGAACCCGAATTCCTTACCCTTACATACAGGTGGGTTGCAATCAGATTCCCTTCGGGTAACGACCTCGGACTTCTTGAAAACAACAACAATAAGAGTATCACCGTCGATACACCTACTGTAATACTCGGAACAAAGGACAGCTATTTCTTCAACGTCAACTTCAACAACATGGAGAAATGCAGCGTAGCCTACGAGCTTACAGAAGAGGGAAGCGGCGAGATCACGGCCGAAGGCGTATATACGGCGCCCGCCAAAGAAGGCGTATTTGAGATCAGGATCTACTGCGTGGAGAATCCGTCTGTTTGCACATACGCATATGCGATCGTCAAGAAAAAAGGACTTGAAAATGCCTGACCCGGCTTAAGTGATTATGAGATGAAAACCCGGTACACAGGTATGTATTGGGCAAGTGAGGGAATTACATGATCTATGAGATCGGAAATATGTCACTCAACTGCATAAGAGAGGTGTTCAGATGCGAAGCAGACAATGTCAGCATCTGTCAGGATATAAACGCAGCCGCCGACACCTGTTACACGCTTGTGACGGTTAAGGATCACGGTCTTGCCAAGGAACTGATCGAAAGCTTTGAAGCTGAAGGAAAACAATTTCTTGCCACGGCACCGCATCCGGATGGGTTTCTGATCCTGTTCCCGTATAAGCCGGAGAGACGATTGTCACAGTTTTATATGGGTTCACTTTTCTCGAATGAGGAGTGCGAGAAAATCTGCGTCAACCTTGTCATGGAATGTATGAGGGCTGACATACCGTATCCGTTACTTTATCTGATACTTGACCAGGATCAGATCGACCTGGGAAAGGACTGTTCGATCAGCTTCGGTTACGGACTCGATCTTTCGGCATATGACAGTAGCATAGGAGAACGCGAATGTGCCAATAAATGCGCCGAAATCGTGTTTGGGCTTATCGAATCAAAGTCGGAAGCCAAAGCAATGAGTTACGAGCTCATGAAAAGAAAGGTACCGAAGAACGTCTACATTCATTTTGCGGAGATCTTTCGTGATATAAAAGTCACGACCGAGGCTGAAGTAAAAGTCGGTATCGTCAAAAGGGCAAGAGCATTTCTGTCGCGAAATCTGGGGAGATTTTTTAAATTGTTTATCATACTCTGCGGCATACTCGTAGTCGTGGTTCTCCTGATGTTGTTGACGCAATTGCTGGTAGGAGATATTTCGTTTTTCCGTTTGTTTAAGAATCCGTTTAAGGAGATAGGTACGGAATCGATGCTCCAATAAAGTCCGTTATTACGGATAAGAAATCGGATGCGAAAGTGTCGAAACCGAAGGATCGGTACCGCAGCGCAGCTTCGGGACTGAAATCGGGTGGAATAAAAAGCATCCCGTGAGGAGGAATTCCTTTGAAATCAAGGGCATTTGGTGCATTTTGCATGGTGGTTTTAATAGCGCTGACAGTGGTCGTGACGGGGTATATCACGTTTGACCAGTGTCTTGTTTATGCACCCTCGGAGCAAAATGTCCTTTTCGGAGTTGAAGACGGAAAAGGCAACAGCTATGTATATTTTGAATCATCCGCAAATGCCGGAATATACAAGCTTAACGAAAACAATAAACTGATGGCATCCGTGGTCGACGGCTCGGGTAATCCATGGGACGGCGGCAAGGTTATTGATCTGATATATTCTTCCGGAATGATCCGGATGGCTGTCAGAACCCAGTCGGGTCTTAAAATCTTCGCATGGAGTGATGACCTTAAGGACGGTAACAGTCAGACAGTGCCGTTTTCGAATGATGTTGTTGTTTCATCGGTTTGCTTAAGCAACGGATCGCTCTTGGCGGTCACGATCGAAAAAGGCGGAACCGAGGCGGTTGTTTACAGACTCGGAGCAGCCGGTCGCGACCCCGAAGTCGTTTATTTTGAAACGGCAGAAGGCGGACTTCGCTTCCTTGACGCGAGATATGTCAATGAAAGATTGGAAAGACTTATGTCCGACGGATCGCGGACACCCGGTTTTGCGGCATCCACAGACGAAAGAACGAAGCTTCCCGAAAATGTCGGTTTCATGGGTATCTCGATGGGTTTTTCGACCGTTGTGCGTAACATTCTCTTTATGGTTGCGATCATCTTTGCGATCATATTCTTCTTCAGAACGGTTGTCTTTAAGAGAAATTACGTATGGCTTAAAATCTACGGATTCATGATTCTGGTGGCTCTGTGCCTCTCGGCATCCATATACCTTGTAAATGAGCCCGTCAGTCATTCGAGGGCAGAAGAAAGGATGAGGGAGTCGGAGGATATACTTAGGCTCATCGGTCGCGATTTTGTCGATTATGACGGTTCACTGGGAACCGCAAGATATGACGAAGCGTATAAAGCGCTCAGCGGATATTGGGGTAAGACCGGTACGATCGCTGATCTTTGCGTTACATCGATAAACAACGGAAGGGCACTGGTGAATGTTTCGACCCAGCTTCCTTACGGACAGTGGCTTGCGGATTCATGGGGCGAAGCAGTAGACGACTGCATAGAAAAGGCACATGCGGGCAATTCGCCGGTATGGAATGAGATCACTCTGAAAGGTGTCAGCTTCCTTACGGTTGCGCTTCCCATAACCGATGAAGCGGGCGCGAGAAGCTTTATCTCGGCTATCGTGCAATACGAGGATATCATCGCCGATAATGCGATCAACCTTATCACGTATCTCGGATATATGTTCTTTGTCTGGGGCTGTGCGCTCGTGATTATCATAATCATCAGCTATATGCGTGCGAGGGAGCTTAAGGTTCTTTCGACGACGCTGACGCGTGTCTGTAGCGGAGATCAGCTGGAGGTTGTGAAACCGCATGCCGGATCGAAAGATTTTGAAAGAATGTGGAATGCGGCTGCAGAGCTTTCCAAGGTTATGGAGAGAAACAATTACCTCAAGAATCAGACGCTCACTTCCGTTTCCAGATTTGCTCCGCAGAATATCGAGAAATTCCTCGGCAGGGATTCCATTACGGATGTGAGAGTCGGGGACAGAGGGTCCGTTAACGGAACGGTCGCATTGGTAGAAGTCGCGAGACCTTTCATCAGGAAACGAAGCGACTACATGGACTACATGAGCCGCAACATTGAAATATTGTGTAAATACAAAAGAGAATATTCGGGCGTGATAATCAGCGACAGCGCGACCATGTGCTCGTCGCGGATCCTGTTTGCAAATGAGAACGGCAATCCCATAGCGTTCGGGGTGAGGACGGTCGAAGCGCTGATCAAATCGGATCCGGCACAGAGAAAGCGGGCTCTCATACTGCTTCACAAGACGGAATATGAGTACGGGATCACGGGCTCGGCCGATCAGAGCTTTGCATGCATAAGCTCGACACAGCTTGACGCGATAGCGCTTCGCATTCCTAAGCTCTTGGATCTCGGATTGCGTGTGGTTGCATCGGAGGATGCGATGGCAAACCATGTCAACGACTATTCCGTTCGTTATATAGGGTATCTTGAACTCGGTGAAAACGGCGGCAACGTAAAGCTGTACGAAGTGCTTGATTCTGCTCCTATGGAGGAGAGAAACAGAAAGAAGCAGACGGCGCAGAATTTCAGAAGAGCGCTTGATCTTTATTATACAAACGATTTTTATCTTGCACGAAATGTGTTTACGGAGGTAATAAAGGACTGCCCCGAAGACCTTGTGGCAAGATGGTATCTGTTCAGATGCGAAGGGATGCTTGACGGGGGTAAGGTTGAACAGTTCGGATATGGGCTTCTTTCGGAATGAAACTGTTGCGTAAGAGAAAGAGCCGCCGGCACGGATGACCCGTCGGGGCGATGAGTCGGAAGCGTAATGTTTCCAAAGAGGAGGGATTTAGGGGAGTATGCAGTTCCTGACAATTCTTATAAATTCAATAAAAGCCAAATTTACCGCTGCATGGACGAAGATCACGAGATACACGCAGAAACAGTTTGTTCTTGCGAAGATCACGACAGCCATACGTCAGTTCTTTACAAAGACGCTTTCTGTAAAGCCCAGACACAGCAAGGATTATTATGGCTTTCTCGCGTGGCTCATAAGCCGGAAGCTGGTTTATGCGATACTGCTTACACTTGGGGTACTGAGTCTTTTCTATCTGCTTGTGATCAATCCTGTTTTCCAGTCATCGGATGAATCGGACGGACTTCCGATCTACAGCTACGATTCTCTCGCGCTCAGATTTACGAATGATAAGGTCAAGATCAAGGCGGATTCGGGCTATATCGCGTATGTCGGAGATGTTGAAGAAGGCGCATGCAAGGGTGACGGCGTTCTCTATGACAAGGAAGGTAATCTTGTTTATGCCGGTCAGTTCTCAAACAATATGTATAACGGAAAAGGAAAAACATATTATAAAAACGGTCAGACGCGTTATGAGGGCGATTTTATCGACAACATATATGACGGAGAGGGCACTCTTTTAAGGCAGACCGGAATTCGTGAATATATCGGCGGTTTCTCACGCGGACTTAAGGAGGGGAGCGGAGAACTGTACGATCCGACCGGAAAACTTGTTTTTTCGGGCTTGTTCTCGAGAGACAGGCTTGTTTATTCGGATTTCCTCGGAAGAAGCACACAGGAAGCGAGAGAACTGTACACCGGAGCAACCGCGATCTACAGAGGCCGGGATGATTTCATCGTTACGATGCCCGATATCAATGCGATGTACGAGGGCAGCCTCAACAGTGATACGGTGGACGATTCCATTACCGTTAAAAGTGTGTTTGTTCTTGAAAACCGCTTCTATATCGACGGGGAGCCGATCTCCACGATCAGGGGTCTGACCGATGCTTTCGGTGAGCCTTATTATGAGGGCAACACAAGGGTAAGACTTGCGGAAGCTGTCGGCATCAATTCGCTTAATGAAATGGGTCATGCTTTTTCAGGTAAGGTTGACATGACGCTCTCGAATCTGTTTGACGATGCGTACGATGTTGAATCATTTGACAGAGAATACACTTTGTACCTTTACACATTCAGATATGAAGGACTTATGTACACCTTCTTCTGCAACGAAAGATACGGCGGATTTGAAATGTACCAGATCACCAAGGAATAATGTAACCTCGCTCGTATAATCGTTTGTAGGAAATGACGGGACAGGTCTTTTGTATGTAATACGGAAAGGAGGAAAGCATGAAACGAAGGCTGTTATATATCGTTACATGTGCCGTTATGGTCGCTGTTTTTTCAGTGAGCGACGTGATCGGAAACTCCTACCTTACCGTTTCGGCAGATCCCGTGGGGAATGAAGCTCCGGCAGGTTTGGATATTTCGGGATCGATTGCTGCGATCGGCATGAACGGACTTAAGGGCGGTACGATCGAACCGGTGCGTCCCAAGAAGATCTTTCTTAGCGAAGTAAAGAAGCTTGCGGTTTCAAAATCGAAGGAATACAAGAAAACAAAAGTTTCGATCATAACAAAGAAAGCGAATTATACGGATGCGGTTAAAAGAATCGCGCAGAAAAAGAAGAAGCTCAGCACTTTTTCATGGATGCCTCTTTTGAACTTTAATTTCCCGACCGACCCGGGATTTACCGAGGAGTTCGAATTCAATTTTAAGCCTGTTTCGATACAGTCGGCGATCACGGACTTAAACCATAAGCTTACCGATGATCTTTATTCGATATACGAAAAAGCGACGAACCTTTATGTGAAGGTTTATACACTTCAGGAAAACATTAAATTCAACAACAAGCTTCTTGAAGCAAGGAAGAAAACGCTTGAGAGAAATGAAGGAAGACTTTTGCTGGGACTCGCGACACAGAGTGATGTGGATGCGATCAAGGGGGCGATAACAAAGCTCGAGAACCAGATCGCCACTCAGGAAACGTCGTTCGTGAATGAAAAGGAAAAGCTCAAAGGCATGATTGGCGTGGATGTCAGATCGAATTATGTTTTTGAGAATCCTTACCAAAGCGCGATCATTGAACGTGCGGATCTGGAAGCCCTTATACAGCATACTCTTGATAATTCTCAGGATTTTTTTGAGGCAAAATCCACAACTTCGCTCGCAAGGACGACACTTAATCAGTACTACAAGCAGATGCTCAGCAAGTACGGCAGTCATATGGACATCGTTAAGAAATATGTACAGGCTGCCTTAAACGGAGAAGAAGTTGACGGTCTTGCTCTTAAGGTTGATTTTGACGCGCTGTTAAAGAAGATCGATGAAAAGTGGGAAGGAAAGCTGAAGATACTTTTCATAAAGATCCCGAAGCTTTGGTTCAAGGGTGCTACAGCCGGTTCAAGATATATCGAGGACGAGCCTTACGCTCTTTACAATGCGATACTTGATTATCAGTCCGCAAGACTCGATCAGGAAAACCTTGAAAAGGACATAAGGTCCCAGGTGAAGGATGCGTACGAAAATGTGAAAGCGCTTGAGAAAACCTACAGAAATGGGGTCAAGGAGCTTGATCAGAAAGCACGGGAGCTGGAAAAGGCGCTTTTAAAGAACCAGATGGGAGAGCTGACTTTTGCGGAATACACGGAGCTTCAGGAAGATTTTGAGAGTACGCAATTGACGGTAAATGAGGACCTTGATTCATACACGCAAGCGCTTGTTTCACTTGACAGACTTACCTGCGGAGGAATTACCGCAATCCTTAAAGGCGACGGTTTGGACTCGGAGGATACGGTCGGCGGAGACAGCTATTTGGTTGCTGAAATCGCCGAGGGAGTTAATTACTACATCAAGGTCATGCTTGAATCGAATATTTTCGAACTCGGTCTTCATGTACCGGAGGACTTTGAGGTGAGCATTTCGAAATTCGAGTTGTGGGTTGACAACACGAAGATCGGTTCGTCGGATCCCGCCAAACCGATCAAGCATCTCGGTCTTATACTTGACGGAAGTGAGACGGTATTCCTGAGGTTCTATGACGACAACGGAGAGATGATCTGTGATTATACCATCGATCCTTCGCAGTACAGCGGACCGGTGGATATCATAACCGGATATCTTGTGAAAAAGAGAGAAGACGCTGTAAAAACTATCGGAACTTACACTCTTCAAACAAATGATGCGAGCGGGACGGTGACATTTACCTTTAAAGCAGACGAATCGGTCGAGGGAGCGGAAAAATTCAAGCTCCTGACATCAAACGGATCGGTCATCGCGAACACGGACACGCCGAACGGACAGGGAATGACCTATCTTTCGCTTCTGCAAGGTTCCGTGACCGACATTACGGTTTCGATAACAGATTCTAACGGGAAAGAGATCATTAAAGGAAAACCCGATCCCGAAACAATGACAGTAAAGACAGAGCCGGAGGGAGGTGACGCGCAGTGAATAAAAAAAGAAAAATCTCCGTCATTGTGATCTGCGCGGCAATCCTCGCAGTGGTTGCGGTCTCGGTGCCGATGACGCTCTACGCTATATTTAACGAGGCAGAGCACACTCATGTAAAGGATGCCGATGTGGAACCCGGTACGCTTCTTATAGGAACCCACCTCATCCACATCCAGGCGATGAACGATGAAATCTACAAAAAGGCGATGGACACGGCAGCGGACTCCGGAAATGACAAGATATATTACAAGTCCGAGCTTGCGGGCGGTCAGTGGTACGAGATAACATCCGCCACTTCGGTGGAGGATATCACTACCGGCGGCGTGCCTGTCGAGGCGTCCGTCATAGAAAGCATTTTCCTCCGTTGGCACACAAAGAGCGATAAGATCACATACGATCTGATGCTTGGTGTTCCGGTCAGCATTTTTGATACGGACGATCCCTACAATCTTATGAAGAGAGTAGAGCTCCAGCCCATCAGAAACCAGTATGACAATTATGTCGAAAAGGGCGATCTTGAGGATCTTGACGCATATAATTACAATTTCATCAAATCCTTCTACGACTATGCGGGACCTGCCGCACACAGCCTCGAAACCGATGCGTGCGATGCGTACATAGATGCGCTGCAGAGATTTTATGAAGAACAGGCTTCGAATGAGGCTCCGGCGGGAGAACTCGAATTCATACTGAAAGCTCAGGCAAGTGTGAACGCTCAGCGAGAGATTTACATCATGAATAATGTCGCTCCTTACGTTGAGATCCTTTCGGACGCATTTAACGGAAAGAGCAGGGTGGGATTCAGAATCCCCGAGTATTCCATCAGACTTTGCGATCCTTCATTTATTCCGCCCGCAATAGCCTTTGAACCGCCTCCCAAGGAGGAAAGTGAGGATGATGAGGACGACGATGATGACGATGATGAAAAATTCAGATATATAACGACGGACATGCTTGTTACCGCGGTAACAAGTTCGACCAATAATATGTCCGATACCGTTAATGAGAATTCATCGAAGGTTATCGGAGGAGGAACGACAGTCCTTTCGACAAGACAGAGCGAAAACATGATGAAGCTCACGGATTCCGCTCTCGGAGGAAGGTACAGAGAAGCGGAAACAGCCGTAAAAACGCTTGTTATCCTTGACAATATTGAGAACTGTCCCGACGGTGTCGATCTTAAGGCCGAGGACGATATGCTCGTAAGCGACCTCGTTCCCACATCGATGAAGAGGTATCAGGAAGGTCTCGGTGCCGGTACATCGGCTCAGTACAAAAAAGAAGCAGAAAATACAAATACGACCGTTGCGAGACTTAACAAGCTTCTTAAAAATCAGATCCTCGGACCGAACTCCGAAAGAGGAGAGCTTGAATTCTTTATTGATTCCGCAACAAAGAGGGAAGACCCTCAGGTAGCCATTGATTACCTTCAGACGCTGATAGACGGAACGGAAGTCCTAAAGACTGTTCCGATAGATGACGAATTTAGGGATATTGCGCTTCAGAGCATTAAGGAATATAAAGAGTGGCTTGAAAAAAAGAAAAGTGAGATAATTGCTTCAATGGGGGGCTCAGATCTTTCCGACCTGCTTTCGGAAAAGGAGAAGGCAATCCTTGAGAAGCTTACCTGCCTTGACAACAACGATCTCAACGGATCGAAGAAAGCCGATGCGAAGATTGCCGAGCTCGATGCAAGGATCGATGCGCTCGGCGGCGATACGAGCAGTGTGAACGATGCCTTAAACGGTGCGCTTGACGGACTCAATTCGGACGATATGAACAGCCTCAAGGAAGGAATAGATGCGCTCGAAGCGCTTTCCGGACTTTATCCCAATGCAGTCACCGCAGCACTCGGAGATCTTGCCGAAGCGATCGAGACTAAGATGAACGCCGACAACGCCGGTTCGGGAGACGGAAGCGGTTCGGGAGATGGAAGCGGTTCCGGGGACGGAAGTGGCTCCGGAGACGGAAGCGGTTCGGGAGACGGAAGCGGTTCGGGAGACGGAAGCGGTTCGGGAGACGGAAGCGGTTCGGGAGACGGCAGCGGTTCGGGAGACGGCAGCGGACTCGGAGACGGTAGTGGCTTGGGAGATCTTTCGGGACTTCTCGATGATGTTCTGGGATTACTTGCGGACACCTCTAATCTCCTTGAGGGCAAAGTTGATGCCGACGCAATGCTCGGACTTCTGGAAGATCTTCTCGGCGGATCTTTGAGCACCTTGTCCGATAAGGCACAGGCAAGCGCCGTGATAGCCCTTGATATGTTTGCACGGTTTACGAACAACAAATCGATAAAGGATCTTGTGGAGGAACTTGCCGGAGCGTTCCTCAGGCAGGGAAATATCTGCTTCTACGTGCAGTACAAGGGAGTGGCCGAATATATTCCGCTCTATACACTTTCGTTGTGTGCGGGATACAGGTACCTCTTTGATAACAGCATACATAAAGTAGTACTTACAAGAGGCGATAAGGATTACTACGAATTCAATCAGTTCTCCTCAGAGGTACTAAGACCTGAAGACGTTGTGGATGAAATGGCAACCCAGACCGTTTTCAGAAAGGATCTTTTTGCTGAAGAAACATATTGTAAATCAGCGCTTGGGTGGGAAGCCGTTTATCTTATCGACAATTATACGGGAATCTGTGCGGACGATGAGATAATGCAGCTTGCGGAAGAATTATACAACAAGATGGTTGAAGCTTCTCTTCCCGCCTGACCGTAACGAAACGGAGTTGTTATGGCAGATTATTCGATAATAGCCGATGTGAGCAATTACCTCTGTAAAATATTCAGAGAAAAAATGTGCCCGGAACCGATTCCTTCGGCCGGAAACATTCAGGTGTCATCGCCTTCGTCACAGGACGTTGACTACCTTCTCGGCGTGTACCTTTACGACATAAAGGATTGCGCCGACGTTACCCGCCCCGACAGGGTAAGAAGGGGCAGGTACCAGCTGGTTAAGCCGCCAAAGCCATATACGCTTGAATATATGGTTTTTGTAAACGGTGCTACGCAGATGGGTCTCGAAGCACCGGATATACAAAAAATCGTAGGTAGGGTTGCGCAGATAGTAAATGACAATGCTTCGGTCCTTCCGACTGAACTACAGCCGTGGCTTGATACACCCGAACCCCCGATAGTGTTTTCTCAATCGAAGATTTCACTTGAGGAAAAGGTAAGAGTGTGGTCCGCGATCAACAAGCCGTATCAGGTAAGCCTCTTTTATAAGGTGGCACCGGTATTCTTGTCGAGCGAGATCCTCATCAATACACCTGTTGTAGCGGATGCAACCTTCAACCTGCAAACGCAACAGGAAAGGAGGGAGATGTACCTGAATGGCAATAATCAATCATAGGCTTGATCTCGTGATCCGGCTTATCGATGCGACAACAGGCAGACCGGTCGATGAAAAAAATGTTTCTTTTGCCAAAGACGGCGTTCCGATACGTATGATCGAAAAAGATGGCGGGATTTATTATTTGATCAATGCGGGGAGGGAGAACTTCGAGCTTACTTTGAACATCTACGGATATGAAGTAAAGAAGTTAACGATCGACTATGGGGAACTTGAAGAACGGATACCTGAGAAGCTGATTTGGCTTCTGCCGAAAAACGCACTCTCTCTGGAGGGGACCCTTAAAGGGATCAAATCACTGTGTGCGGTAAGACTGGTAACTCCGGGCTGTTTTGTCAACAGCTACGATGCCAGAAAAAATGTTATAACGCTGTTCAATCCTCATAACCGTGTGATGCAGCATCATCTGTACGGCATTCTCGATTCCGAAAGAAAGTCTTTTGAAAAGATTTATCTTAAGGAAGAGGATGGACTCAAGACGATCAGTCCCACAGAACCCTTAAGGAGGAATCCGGGGGTCAACGATCCGATCGAGCGGATAATTCCGGGGGAAGTTTTCGAAGACGGAAGGTACCTGCTCAGGATGAGGGACGACGCCGACAAAATTGAGGTTCTGGTCAGGTTTGAAGCAGACGACCGGGAATATTTCCAGAAGGTTGAGCTTCACGGAGCCGGGCAGGATGAACTTGACAGAGAAAAAGCATTCAGGGATGAGGGAAAGGAAACGGAGGTGGAGACACAGTAATATGTCAACAGTAGTTAATGCGGGAGCATCTTTAATGTGTCCGTACGCAACAGGACCGGCTACTCTTAATGTATCGAGTCAAAGTAATGTTATATCGGGAACACCCGTCGCAACAATAAATGATTGCGCACCGGGAGGAAACATATTGTTTCCGATGTGCATCAGCCCGAGTAATCCGGCATATGTAGCGGCTACAGCTGCGGCAATGGGCGTATCTACGCCGGTTCCGTGCACACCTGTTTTTCCGGGACCGTGGACCGCGGAAAAAACAACCGTATCTATAGGTGGAAGCTTGTGTTTGACATCAGGCTGCCAGCTGGTGTGCGGGATGGGAGGAACGATCAGGATAACCTCACCCGGACAGTCAAAATTAAATTGTTGAAAGGAGAACATAAAAAATGGGAGAATATTTATCACCCGGTGTTTATGTGGAGGAGTATGACAGTTCACCGCGATCGATAGAAGGCGTGGGAACCAGTACAGCGGGTTTTGTCGGACTTGCTGAAAGAGGACCAGTAGAGGGAGCTCCTTCGCTTGTTACTAATTTTGCGGATTTTGCAAAGCAGTTTGGTGGATTCCTTTCCGAATTCGTTTTCGGAGAATACAGATATCTTGCCAACAGCGTTGAGCAGTTCTTCCTTAACGGCGGAACAAGATGTTATGTTGCCAGGGTAGTACCCGACGATGCGAAGAAAGCTTCGATAAAGAAGGGTATCCTTTCTCTCACGGCAGCTAACGAAGGAAAGTGGGGAAACAAGATCCAGTTCTCAATCGTTTCTTTTGCAAAGAGAAGACTTCAGATCATTGCAAAGAACGGTGAAGTTTATACAGCAAAGAATTCCGACGGCTTTAAGGAAGGCGATGTTGTTGTCTGCGAAGGTGAATACAACAAGATCACATCCGTGAGCGACGGAACCGTTACTTTCGCAAAGCCTTTTAAGGCAAATATCGTTGATGCCGACATCATTCCCAAGACATTCCTTTGCCTTGTGGAATACGAAGCACAGATCAAGTACAACGATATAGTTGAGAATTACGCAGGATTCAACTTTAATCCCGCATCACCCAACTTCATTGCATCAAAGATGGCAAAGAGCGATCTTGTACGTGTTGAAGTTGATGCACCCAAGACAGAGAATCCCATCGCTGAGATCTTTGGCAAGGATGAGCCCGGTATTATCCTTCTTGCGGGCGGATCGGACGGATCGATCGCAAAGGTTGGTCCCCAGACCTTCATAGGAAAGGATGACGGCCCCACAAAGCGTACGGGTATCAAGTCGTTTGTTGAGAACTCGATCGTCAGCATGATGGCGGTTCCCGGCATCACAATGCCCGAGGTTGTTGTTGAACTCGTTGCTCATTGCGAGAGATTAAAGAGCAGATTCGCGGTTCTTGATATGCCGAAGGATCTCATTAAGCCGAAGGATCTCATTGAATATCGTAATCTTATCGATTCGACATATGCGGCAATGTATCATCCCTGGATCCAGATGTTCGATCGTTCGTCAAACAAGGCAGGATTTATTCCCCCTTCGGGCGCGATCATGGGCGTTTATTCCAGAACAGATATCGAGCGCGGTGTTCATAAGGCTCCCGCAAACGAGACGGTTGCCTGCACAGGTCTTATGGTAAATTACACGCAGTCCGAGCAGGATATCCTTAATCCCGAAGGAATCAACCTCATTCGTATCCTTCCCGGTCAGGGCATCCGTGTTTGGGGCGCAAGAACCGCAAGCTCCAATTCGGCATTCAAATATGTCAACGTCAGACGTCTCTTCATCTATGTTGAGGAGAGCATCAAGAACAACACCAACTGGGTTGTATTTGAGCCCAATGATACAACTCTCTGGGGCAGAGTGAGCGTAACCATCTCATCGTTCCTTACGACATTGTGGAGAAACGGCATGCTTGCCGGAGGTTCACCCTCGGAGGCATTCTTTGTTGATATCGGTCCCAATACGATGACCCGTGATGATATCGACAACGGAAGACTTATCTGTAACATTGGTATAGCACCTTCCAAGCCTGCAGAATTTGTAATCTTCAGAGTTACACAGCATACTGCAGAGTCCGGTGGTTCAGAAGAATAATTCGAGAGGAGGAAAAATAAATGCCGGCTTCAACTTATGAAAACAGTGATGGATTATCATATCCGTTAACTAAAATGAACTTCCTCGTAACGGTCAACAGCGTTGCGGGAACAGCTGCTTTCAGCGAGGTTACAGGAATTGAGGCATCTGTCGATGTCATCGAATTCCGCCAGGGTAATGCTCACAGCCTTTCACCCGTTAAGGTTCCGGGTCTCGTAAAGCATGGTAACGTTACTCTTAAATTTGGTTATACACTTGACAGTGCTTTCAAGACATGGATTCAGGAATGTGTTTCCGAAGTAAGAGGACAGATGCCCAGAAACGATCTTCAGATCGAGCTGATCGACATCAACGGCGGTGCTCCCAAAGCAGCGGTAAATGCATCTCTTGACGGTTCGAGAGTTTGGCTTCTTACAGATGCATGGGTTTGCAAATATACAGGTCCCGACCTTAATGCAACCACATCCGAAATCGCGATCGAATCTGTTGAGATTGCGTACGAGGAACTTGTTATTCCTAACTGATGCGCTTGTCGCATGATTTTAAGTGTTTTTCATATACCGTATTTCAGGGGAGTCTTTGAGACTCCCTTGAGGCGGTATGATGGGGTAGTAAAATGAAGTAACCCGCTTATAAAGAAAGCCCGCTTCTAAAGAGGAGGTAATTATGCAGACAGTATATGAATTTGAATTGCCCAAGGGATATATCGACAATACGGGCGAAGTACATAAATTTGGAAAAATGCGGCTTGCAACGGCAGGCGATGAAATAAATGCGACCAGGGATCCGAGAGTCCTTTCAAACCCTTCATATCTCACGATTGCGATACTCGGAAAGGTTGTGACTGAAATTGAAGGAGTGGCTACCGTGTCGGCGACTCTCATCGAGAAGCTTTTCACGGCAGACCTTGCGTTTCTTCAGGACATGTATCAAAGGATCAATGATGTTGAACTGCCCGTTATGACGGCTGTATGTCCGGAATGCGGAAAAACCTTCGAGGTACCCGTAAATTTTACTCGAGAGGGATAAAGCTTTACCCCAAGGAAGAGCTTTACAGGGAAATGTCCTTTATCTCGTACTATTTTCACTGGAGCAATGATGAGGTAATGGCACTCGATCACATGAGCCGCCGAAGGTGGTGTAATGAGATATCGGCGATCAACAAGAGCCTGAATCCCTCGGATAACAAGAACAAAGAAAAGAGTATTGTTGACTTTAAGCTGTAACACTCGCGTAAAAAAGTCGAATAGCGATTCCAAAGAGGAGAACGTCAATGCCAGCAGTAAAAAATGACAATAATATAATGAGTGCGTCGGAAAGATCAGGTTATACCAAAGGAGACCAGAATACAAATGCATTCGTATTTAACGTCGGCATGCATCCGCTCGTGAATTTCAATTTCATGCTTCGCGTGGAAGGGCTCATGGATATTCCCTGTAAATCCGTCAGTGCCTTCACAAAGGAGAACGAATTTGAGTATATCAAGGAGGGTGGATTAAACGACTATGTCCACATGAAGAGAAGACCGATCTCTAAGCCTTTTACCTTCACAGTGGAAAGGTATATCACGCCCGCATATATAGTTGATCCGCTCGCTTTAGGAGCCGAGCTTGTTCTTCCCGTGATCCTCATGATCAGCCGTGACGGCAACAGATTCGACAAATGTCCCAGAACATTTACCTTTACGGGATGTACAGTCATCAGCAAGGAGTTCGGAAGCCTCAATTCCGAAAAGAGCGGTCTTCTTACGGAATCCATCACGATAGCGTATCGTGAGATGCTCTGCTTTGATCTTCCCGGCAATCCCGACAGCCCGACATATAAGATGGCAGCGGGTATTACCCACCTTGGTAAGGATCCGAAAAATGACGCCGGTGCTGTAAAGGGCGATGCTATATATAATCAAAGTGAACAAAGAAAAGCAAAATCAGAAGAAGCTGCGAGAATAACCGCCTTTCCGACAGGTGCGGTGCCGTCGGATAATACAATGATAAAAAATAAATCCCGTTATGATAAAGAAAAGCGAAAATCTGAAATGGGTTCTGTACCTTATCATAAGGATGCTTTATATAATTACGCGGTGGACACCAAAATAGACAATAAAACAGTAAAAGTAAGTAATATGACAGCGGTCAGAGGAAATCAGCTGTTTGAACCGGTTTCACCGAAGGAAAGAAGAAAAGCGGATTCAAAAGCGGCAGCGTCAACAGTAGTTTTTTCAAAAGACATGACACCGTCAGACCGCACACAGCAGAAAAACAAATCACTTTACGATAAAGAAAAAAGGAAAGCCACACAAAGCGAATTAGCTAAGGACGATGAAGGAAATCCGGTTTATGAAAAAGACGGAACGCAGAAAAGGAATTATTTCACTTTTTCGTCAAAGCCTTTATTCTCCTTGCAAGTGTTAAAAGAGCTTTATAGCAAAGAAAGACGTAAGGCAAATATGGGTGAAGTAGAGTATCATAAGGATGCTTTATATAATTACGCGGTGGACACCAAAATAGACAATAAAACAGTAAAAGTAAGTAATATGAAACCGGTCAGAGGAAATCAGCTGTTTGAACCGGTTTCACCGAAGGAAAGAAGAAAAGATGCTTCAAAAGCGGCAGCGTCAACGGTAGTTTTTTCAAAAAAAATGACACCGTCAGACCGCACACAGCAGAAAAACAAATCACTTTACGAAAAAGAAAAAAGGAAAGCCACACAAAGCGAATTGGCTAAGGACAAGGAAGGAAATCCGGTTTATGAAGCAGACGGAACGCAGAAAAGGAATTATTTCACTTTTTCGTCAAAGCCTTTAAGATCGGCGCAGTTTGTCAGGGATCTGTATAATAGTGAGATCCGGAAAAGCGACATGGGTAGTGTTACGTACCATGAGGGCTTTGAATGGGTTAAAGATGCGGCCTCGAAGGCGCCGACGATGAACAGCACTCCGCTTAGGTCGATGCAAAAGGCTAAAGGCATTTATGAAAACGAAATCCGAAAAGGACAAATGAACACGAAAGCAGCTCACAGGGCTGCCTATGTGCACTCGCGCACACCGCAGAAGGTCAGACATGAGGAGTCGCCGCTTGAAAATACTAAGGTAACACCCGAAAAATTTGTGATGGCAAAGAGCGCCACACCGGTGAGATCGGCGAAGGCACCGTATGAAGATACAAAGGTAACGCCCGAAAAATTCGTGATGACAAAGAGTGCCACACCGGTGAGATCGGCGAAGGCACCGTATGAAGATACAAAGGTAACGCCCGAAAAATTCGTGATGACAAAGAGTGCCGCACCGGTGAGATCGGCGAAGGCACCGCTTGAGGATAGCAAGGTCACTCCCGAAAAATTCGAGATGAAAAAGAATGCCACCCCGCTGAGAGCGCGTGAGGCGCCTCTTGAAAAAACGGTGGCAAAGAAGAGAGAATGGCAGCCGGTCAAAAGATAAAATAACCTGCAGATAAAAGGAAGGTGGAAAAGTGCTCACGATAAAAACGAATATGGAATATAAGAGCCTTACACCTCTTTGCAAAACAAGCGATCCTTTTTGTGAGAGGATTTTCGGTGAATACGAGCTGATGAGGGCGAGCTTTGTTCCGGAAGAGCTTTTGTATCTGGTCACTTCACAGCCGGATGTCTACTACAACGAAGCTCCGATAACCAATATCGTCAATGATAACAGAGTCGCAAACAATCAGAACATCAAAATGGATGTGATCAACAACATGATCAACAGACTCATGTTTTCCGGAACGGTAAAGCCGACGTACCGCGATACCGTCTATGTGGAAAATGTGCTCAGAAAGCTCGGAATCACTGACGTTAAACAATTCCTCAAGCAGGTTAACATACTTGAGAGTGAGGATGCGGCAACCACAAAGCTTCTCGAACTCTACTACAGCAGCGTGGACGAGCTGCGTACGATCGCCGACGAAGCAAGGGAAGAAAAGAAAAAGCAGTCGGGCACGAAAGATAAAAAGGACGAAACGGAGAAGAAAGAACAGGAACCTGCTCTTTATAATGAGATATTCAACAGACTCGACACGGCGCTCATCTATTCCGAGCTGTACAACATGTATAATCCGGTGTCATATGATGTGAGACCCGTGTTACCCGAGCAGATCGGGATGGCAGGAGATGAGAAATTTTCACGAAATTCCCTCCTTTCGGTGTTCAGGAACTATGTTCGAAACGAACAATTGCCCCTGACCTACCGCAGTTATAATGTATATGAGGAAGGCGATTACGAAGGAACGGTAAACAATCAAAAAAGCGTTACAAATATGATCTCGTCCGCCGTTCTCTTAAATCATCTTGAAAAAGCGTACAGGATTTATTCAAACAGAACAGCGGAAAACAAAAACGAATGGTTTGATTATTCAAGAACCTTCTTCGGAGCGGGAAGAGACACCTTTGAAAGGATCAGGGAGAGAGCTTCCCGCGGTGAAAACGTATATATATACGACAAAAACCTTCTTGAGGTTTCGAGCGAGCAGAAACATTCCGAGGTTGAACTTCTTACCAGGCTTGTTCATTTAATTCATGAAGAGTCGCCGCAGCTCACCGAGGTATTCAGGACAGAGGGCGAAAAATATGTTACCGAAGCCGCCAGACAGCTTATCGAGAAACTTGGAGAGACGACTGTAAAGAACCAGAATACCACATTGACCGAAAATGTATTCAACAGGATAAGCGCGGACCAAAGAACGGTCACGGGTCCCACAGAGGGTAATGTTTACACCTATCGTGATATGAGAAGCCGTCGGACTGACATTACCGAAGGAGGCACTACCGCGTATTATTCGGATCGTACGGACATTCGCCGCGATGAGAGGTCTTTTGTTGAAGGTGACGTCGATATAACATTAAACAAGACCGAAGAGGGCGATACGAATGTTACGGAAGGATCCTCGGAATTCGATTCGACGACCATTAATGCCTATAAGCAGGCTCTTGAGATAATAAATGAGCAGAATCTTGAAAAACTGACACAGCTCAGCAAAATAATGCCTGAAAAGGGTGAAAAAAAGAAGCGTGGAGAGGTAAGACTTGACAGATCACAGGCGCTGCTTGCGGCAGAGGACATACTTTCGGGCAAGTCGCCTCTTGAGATCGAATACCTAAAGGAAGGCGAACCGCAGGAAAAGCAGGAAACCGTTTACGAAAAAGCGGTAATGCAGGTGATGTCCGAGGAAACAAGACAGATCATGCAGGTGGTCCGTGAATACATCGAGAATCCTCTTGAAACGATCGTGTCGGGACGTGTGATGCCCTCGGAGCCGGGAGCTCTCGCAGCAGAGCTTCAGTACCTTAATGTCGGAAGATCCGAAGAAGAGGTGATCGAAGGTGTTGTGGAGGATGTCACGGAAAGAACTGTTAATACCGTCAATGAGATTAGCAGAACGAAGATCGGCGAGCAGCAGATCGCAAGATCGGATTACGAACTCGAGAACCTGAATCTTGTGCATAAGCAGGAAAGAGACCTTGACGAAACGCTGGATTTTGTTGAGGAGCTTCACAGACAGAGGTCAGAGATCAAAAAGACAAATGAAGAAATAAAGAACATAGTCGATAATGTGAATGTCACAAAACAAAATATCACGGAAAAGACGACGGTCAATAACGAAACAGTCAGTATGGATACCGTCAATAAAATGATCTCCACCAGGTTCAGGGAGGATATGGACGAGATATCCGAGAAGGTTTATGACAGGATAGAAAAAATGCTTGTTTCGGAAAGGAAGCGACGAGGCTTCTAAGGTCTTTGGGTCATAAGACGGGGCTCATAAAAACAGTACACGGAAGGCGGAAGATATGGGATTAGCAGACAGTGCCATAGCGCAATTTACCGGTAACCCGGTGCTCGGAGTCATAACAATACTTGATACGCGTCCGCTGGCTCCGTCCAATGAAGGACAACCGGCGACGAATGTCTCAACCAAAAGAAAGATCGCAACAACGGGTAATGGCGGCAACACCGACAGGTTTACCGCAGGACTTTCAGCCAATCCGATGGATCCGAACAAACCCGGTAACAGAAGATTTGAAGAGATCGCTGCCGGAAAAGGAGCAAAAAAAAGCTTCGAGGTACAATTTAATCCCGCAGGCATCACGATTCAGGCGCAGGGCGGAGGTATGGCCCAGGTTACCAATGTCGCCGGAGATACAAAAGGATCTGATGTCGGTGGCAGTATTAAATACACGACGATGGACCCGCGTATTACCGTTACGATTCCACTCATTTTTGACAGTGTCGTCAATGCTGATGCGTTCCTTGAGGACAAGCTTAACACGAGCCTTTCGTCGATAGCGAAAAACGTTGCCAATGCGGTCACTAACGGACTCGGAGAAGTACACACGGTACAGACACAGGTTGAGGGTCTTATTTCCGTTCTTCGTAATGATTATACAAGGCAGATAATGTTCTCTTGGTCTGAGATGAGCTATATCGGGCTCATAAACGGAGTGAATGCACAATACACAATGTTTTCTCCGCTCGGAAGACCGATCAGGGCAGTAGTGACCCTCACCCTCTTGTGTACGGACAAGGATGTAAGGTCAGGCACCATGGGTCAGTGGGAAGATCGCTATAGAGCTGCATTTATTAAAGAAAACGGTGATAATATGATCTCTAATGTAACGGCAGGTCAAAAGGTCGGTACGTTGTTTAATATTGGATGATCTGAGACATAGCTATGAGTTGATCTGAAAGCCGCCGCGTTCCCTTTGAAAATGCGCGGGGCAGAGAAATCACAGGCGGTTTGAGACCGCTTCAAAAGAGGAGTTTGTATGAGCGGTGTAATGGACGGCTTAGAAAATTTTGGTAGAAGTGTTACCGGTTATGTGGCGAAAGCGGCCCTTCTTGTCAGAAGGATAAATCCCGCCAATTCGGGCTTGGGCGCGGAATCGGGCAGCCTCGCTTCACTTGCCAATCCGGACTCGGCCATCGGAATGGCGGATGTTATGTCCAATGCTGAGAGCGTGGCCGGCGCGGCGGTGAATTCGATAGCCGGCGGCGGGAGACTCACGGGAAATAATCTGATCAATTTTGTCAAACAACATCGGGATTGGGATTATTTTGAATTCCAGTACAATCCGGAAATAATATACATTAATTCGCAGGCCGGCTCGTACATGAGCAGGCAGGGTGCTCCCGAACAGGGTCTCAATCAGGTCACGATGACAGACATCCCTGCGCAGACCTCGATGAACTTTAAGGTGTATTTTTATGATATCAATAATGCGAGTGCGTTCCTCCAGGACAAGCTGATAGTTTCGGCGTCTGCGGTTGCAAAGGACATAGAGGCGATAGCGGCGACTTATTCCGTCCAGACTCCCGTTGAAGGTCTTGTATCTCTTGTCACTCAGTATGCGACCCGTCAGGCGGTTTTTGTCATGGGAGAGGTTGTCTTTTTCGGAGAGATTGAAACCGTGAATGCCCAGTACACCATGTTCTCTCCGACCGGTCATCCCATTGCGGCCGTTGTTGACATTTCAATCCGTCAATCCTCCGCGGGAATCAAGGATGAGGACGGATATGAAGTACACAGCATGTCGCATACATACTGGGATGATGCTTTTGAAAGATTGTTCGGCAAGCCCGGCGTCGATCAGGAGGTTCATGCCAAGACGACCGCCGACAAGTTCGGTGGAGCATTCCTGAATCTTAATATGTAAAGAGGTAAATAAATGGCAAGTATTGGCGGTGTTCCCGGTCCGGCTTCGGATTCCGGCACAAATTACAAGGACATGGAAAGCAATTACCGTGGCTTTCAAAATCCTCATGTCGTTATAAAAGTGAATAAAAAAGATATGGTCGACAAAAAATCCGAGCTGAAGATCAGTCAGGTCAGCGTCGATCTTTCGAGCGGTTTCGAGGCATCGGTGGCAAGCTTCAGGATATACGGAGTATTTGACAGGGATGCCGGTAAATATCTTACAAAAAAGTATGAGAAATTACTGCACATAGGATCTTCGATCGAGATATCAATGGGCTACAGCATAGGCGTCAGTCCCGTGTTTGTCGGTGTTATCACAAAGCTTAATTTCATCTATGAAGATCCCGAGCTGCCTTATATTCTTTTAACGGCGATGGATGCAAAGGGTATTATGATGGCCAACAATCATTCCAAGCAGCTGACCGCCACCACGATCGATGCAGCCGTTAAGGAGATACTCGACGGACAAGCGTACAAAAACCTTCTGACGACCGGCATAATCACAAAAATCTCGGTTGAAGCAACGCCCGATTCGCCCGGAGGAGGCAAGGGAGGAGTTGCCGGAGGAGCCGGCGGGGCCGCGCCCGCAGCAGCTCCGACAGGAGCGGCAGGCGGATCCGAATCGGAAAAACCGACGATCGAAATGGTTGGCGAAAGTGACTATGAATTCATTGTGAGAATGGCAAAAAGGATCAATTATGAATTTTTCATTTCTGCGGGCGAAGTGATCTTCAGACCTGCAAGAGTGGACACGGACAGTATCATGACCTTATCGCCGTCAAACATTTTGAGAAGCTTTGATTTTGAATATGACATAACAGGGCAGGTCGGAACGGTAGAGGTCAGAGCAACCGACACAGATAAAGGAGAGCTTATCACGTCATCCCAAAAGGTTTCCAACAAGTGGTCTTTCGGAAAAAAAGCTGAAAAACTCGTCAAGGGACACAAGATGGTTTATTTGGATCCTTCGGTTCACACGAAAGAGGAAGCCGACATGAGAAAGAATTTCCTTGTCGACAATATTTCCTATAAATTCGCGACTCTCAACTGCGAGACACTCGGAGTGCCCGAGCTTGTGCCCGGGAAATTCATCAAAGTAGCGGGACTCGGGGAAGGACCCGACAATAAATTTTACCTTCAGGAGGTCCGTCATGTGATGTCCAAAAAGGGTGAATATAAATGCATCGTGGTCGGAAAAGCAAAGAGCATAGAAGAGCAGCAGGCGGTTCCCGGAATGGGAAGTGTACCTTCGCTGTAGTTTTCGTATAATTAATCGTAAGCAAAGCGTGATCTGCCGTAAGGAAAGGCAAAATGTTTTTTTCGGCACGGCGGAACGGGATTTGAACGGCATTATGTCCGTGATAATCATGAAAAAAGACTGTGAGGACAGGCATGGAATTTTTTGACATTATGGAAGATATCAGCGCCCATAGGGTCACCAAGACCGAAACGGGTGACAACAGAATATTCGGCGTTGTAGTCGGTATAGTCGACAAAAACTACGACCAGAAGCAGCCCGGTAAAGTGTGCGTGAGGATTCCCAACAGGGATGCGAACAGCAACGTGCTCAAGTGGGCCAAGGTCGTAACCTTTTCGATGGGAGCAAATTGGGGAGGATACTTTATCCCCGAGGTCGGTGATGAGGTGCTTGTCACGTTCGAAGAAGGAAACATAGATAAACCGTATGTGATCGGATGTATCCCCAAAAGTAATTCCAAGCTCGTCAGCGCCTCGGTAGATGAAAAAAATTCCATAAAGCAGATCAGAGCCAGAAACGGTAAATCCTTCCTCAAATATACCGATGACGGTCAGGAAAAAGCAGAAGAGGACAATCTGAGGCTTGAGCTTTTTGACGGTCATGTGTTCATCGATCTTGATTCCAAGACGGAGACGGTCGTGATTTCGGACAAGGGTGAAAAGAACTGCATTGTTTTGGACGGTCAGGATGACAACGGTCTCTTACGTATAAAAACACAGAAGAGAATTGAGATCTCCGTTGCGGACAGCATAAAGCTGAAGCTTGACGGGGATAACGGAAAGATCAGCATTCAATGCGATGATATTGATGTAAAAGCGAACCAGAAGGCCGCGATCAAGGCTTCCAGCGGAGTCTCGGTCAATACGGACAGCGGATTCGATGTTTCGGCAAACAAAGCGCAGATCAAGGCGGGCGGTTCAGTCAACGTGAAAGCGGACGGTACGGCATCATTTGGCGGAAGCGCGATAAAGATCGGTTGATCATGAAAGGATGATTTCTATGGGTAATGAATTTTTGGGTACGGGAATGAAATTTCCGCCCTCTGTCAATCCCACGACGGGAAGATTTGAGCTTTCGAGCGGAACGGCCGGAGTCAAGGAATCGATCTATATAGTTCTTATGACCCAAAAGTCTGAAAGATGGCTCAGACCGGGCTTCGGAAGTCAGATACAGAGATTCGCGTTTGCAGATCCGAATCCCACTATTCTGAACCTTATGAAGCTTGATATCGTCAATGATATCAAAACGTCCGAACCCAGAGTCACGGACGTAACTGTGAGGTTTGATGCGATATCAAAACCCGGATATCTCCTTGTGGATATCGAATACACGATCGCAGAATCCAATACAAGGGACAATCTGGTATTTCCGTTTTATTTGAACGGCGCTTCGGAGGAGAAAAATGAAGAACAGCAGGGTTGATCTTGACAACAGAAAGGCCGCAGACATAAAGGAGCAGATAAAGGCTCTTTCGGGTGTATATGTTCCCGAATGGCATTTCAATACGCAGAATCCCGATATAGGATCTGTTATCGGAATCATTTTCGCGGAACAAATGGCGGAAAACATAGGACGATACAATGAGCTTATAGATGTGTATCATGCAGAACTTGCAAACATGACGGGCATCTCTCTGTTACCTGCGCAGCCCGCATCTACCGTGGCTGTCATGGAGCTCGCTTCGGATACGGTTCCGGGAAGCTATGTTCAGAAAGGAACAAAGCTTTACGGAGGCGACGGTGAGCAGCGACTTATTTTTGAAACCACGCATCCCCTCTATATCACCAACTCACATCTGACAGACATACTTTCGACCGATGCAAAATCCGGAAAGATCAGGAACATCATGGGAGATGCAAAGAGAATACCGATCATTCCGGAGATGAACTCTATTGAACAGACAGAGGAAGAGGAAATTGCGGTCAGTGATGAATCGGCAAACGATCACATGTTCCGGCCGTTTACCGCTTTTGACGAGAGTGGCGAGGAGCTTGGGCGCAACGCGCTTCTTTTGTATCATTCGTTCTATTTTGACATCAAAGAAGAAAAGATATTCATGAGGATCAAGAGTCCCGACCATCTTGCGGAACGGATCATAAACGGTACATATAAAATTTCATATCTGAGCGAGGAAGGCTTTGTGCCGTTCGATGAAGTCGGATTTGCCGGTGACGATATCATTTACCTGAGAAAAACGGGTGAATGCCGTAAAGTAAAACGCGACCGTGAATATTCCGTATTTCTGATAGAGGCATGCGGTGATGTGAACGAACGTATTAAAGTAAAGGACATAGATTTCACGTCTGTAGGAGAGAAAAAGCCTTTCGATTCCGTCGGTACGGGAAGCGTTGACTGCGATCCGCAGAATTTCAAGCCCTTTACGGAAAAGCTTTCGGTATTTGACGAGTGTATCATGCGTCAGGATGATTATTTCTCGAGGGTCGGGGCAAGAATCACGATCTCTTTCGACGTTGAATACGGCGTCAATCAGGTGCAGATGTCGACACAGATGGTCGAGGAATCGCTCAAGGTAGTTAAAAGAAAACCGATAATGGCGATCAACATGCGTGTGGTTGAATCGTATGTTGATGAGATTTCGATTGAATATTCATCAAAAAAAGGATGGAAAAGGCTTGTGCTCGCGTCGGACGAAACGACGATCTTCGGATCGGCAAAGGCCGGAAGACGTTCGTTCTCGTTCATATGTCCGGACGATTGGGACGACGAGAGCGGCAGGGGCAGAGCAATCCGCTTCCAGAGCATTAAGTGCGATAACTGCTACATGATGCCTTGTAATCACAACTACCCCATTATTAAAAATGCGACGGTAGAATATTCATACGAAGACATGTACGTAAAGCCCGAGCGTGTTGAAACGGTCGGCAATACATCGAGAGAAGACGTAACGGCAGCGCTCCTTTCGGAAAAAGGAATTACGGCTTTTAAAGTGAGTCCTTATACGGATAATGCGCTTTGGCTCGGCTTCAACCGCAAATTCACGGCCGGTCCCGTTTCAATGCTCGTTGTTCTTGAGGATGAAAGCGCTTATGTCGGCACAAATCTGAGGTTTGAATATTCGACGATCGACGGTTTTAAGCCGCTTCAGGTTATAGACAAGACCGATGCGCTTGCCAGGACGGGTCAGATCAGGTTTATCCCTCCGGATGATATGGCGGCAGTGAACGTCGAGGGCAGAAGGTGCTTCTGGATCAGAGTGGTTGATGTCAATGAGCATTTTTCGGTGAAGAATGTATATAAGCCGATGATCAGGGATGTCGTCCTTAATGTCGTAGATGTCAACAATATAGATACGCACGAACCGGAAGAATTTTATCTCGACGAAGTATCGCCCGGAATGACCATCGACCTTTCGGAAGGAAATATCCTTGATGCCGAGGTGTGGGTCAACGAGATCGGAAAACATACCGTTGAGGAAATGAAGCAGCTTATCAGGCATGACCCCGAAGGTGTATATGCCGAGTACGACAGCTACGGAAATATAAATGACTTTTTTGTTCGTTGGAAAGAAGTACCGTCTTTCGATAAATCAAAGGACGGCGACCGTCATTATGTCCTCGACCGGCAGGTGAGCAGGATAGTGTTCGGTGACGGAGTTCATGTTGCGATCCCGACCGTGACGGAAGCTACCTCGGTAAGGGTTATAGCGCGCAGCTGCTACGGCGCGGAGGCCAATATCCCGGCAAATTCCCTCGAGGGCTGTATGACAAGAGTCGATTTCCTCGGAGGTCTTTACAACCCTTATCCCGCATATGGCGGAAGCAGCATAGAGTCTATTGAAAGCGCCATGAACAGAGCGGCCAATATCATAGGCAGCCGCAATAGGATTGTCACCATGGCGGATTATAAAAACGAGGTATTAAGCTTCAGCGACAACATAAATAAGGTTGAGTGTATCATCGGAGAATCTGTTGACGGAAGCAAAAAGGACGGCCTTATCAGTATTGTTCTTCTTATGAAGGATTTCGGAAAAGGAACGCACACCTTTGATAAGCTTGCTCCGATGCTGAAGAGCCACCTTGAGCAGTGCGTGGAGTTGACCGCGGGAGTCGATACCATAGAGATAGTTGAGCCCATAGGCGTGGCGATCTCGGTCGATATTTGGATGAACAGGATGACCGATGAAACGGATTATGAGGTCGGACTTAAGCTTACAGATGCTCTTACATCGTTCCTTTCACCTGTTTCGGATCCGTTGAATCCGGGCTGGGAGATCGGAAAGCTTCCCGGAAAGTCGCAGATCATGATGAAACTGAATGCGCTCAAAACAGGCGCATTCATCAGAAGGCTTGTTATCACCGCAACTTATATGGACACGGACGGTTCTCACGAATGCGATATCGACAATCTGCCGCCCAACAAGTTCTACGTTGTTAAGAGCGGTACCCATAAAACGCACATTATAAGCGAAGACAGACTCGCAAATATGTAACGGATCCGTTTCGGCGGTTGCCAAAGGAGCTTTAGATGATCAGGATAAAAAGAAAAGAATCAAAAGATTATTTGACCATGATGGGGGAAGCGTTCAACAAGATACCGCTTTACTCAAAGGAATGGACAAACTTTAACCCGTCTGACCCCGGCGTGACGCTTCTTGAAGTGATCACGGCGTTCAATTCGCTTCAGTCGAACCAGCTCGGACGCGTTGCCGACGACGTAAAGGAGAGCCTGTTAAAGCTCATGGGCTTTACCCCGCGCGAGGGAAGATGCGGAAGAGTGCTTCTTGCGGCCGATAACGTCGATCACGATTTTTATCTGCCGAACGATCAGAAATTCAAGATCGGAGACATCAGCTTCGAAACAAACAGAAGAAGTATCGTTCATGCAAACTCCGTCACATCGATCTTTTCGATCGCATCCGGTAATGTGATCGATTGCGGTCCGCTGATCGACAGGCATTCCACCATAACGGTACGGATCTTCGGAGATAAGCCGGCTGTCGGTGACGAACTTTATATATTCCTTGAAAAAGAACCGATCATGGATACCGAACTGATCTTTTATTTCGGCTTTGATGACCGCTTCCACAGAACTCCGGGCGGCGACAAACATGAGAATGTTTTCGCTTCGGTGAACTGGCAATATTACACCAAAGACGGTTTTGTGGACCTGAAAAAGAAGGATATGACGAGGGCGTTCCTCAACGGCGGTGAACTCAGACTTCAGATACCTGCCGTCGAAGGAGCGGTTTATGAGAAAGAAGGAAGAAGCGGCTACGTGCTGAAGGCTGTTCTCGAAAAAGCGGATTATGACGTGCCTCCGAGATTTTTCTCCGTGCACGGTTTCCTTTTCGAGGTATGGCAGAAGGAAACGAGATCGATATGCCACACATTCCGAGGGCAGGATGAGATTTCGATATACTGCGACTTGCTTGAAGAGGATTATGTGAACATTTTTGTCAAGGAGAAAAAAAGAGGATCCTACAGGCATTACACCGATTCGAGGACAAGAGTAACCGATAAGGGTCGTTTCTTTGATCAGGAAAGAGAAGCATTCGGACTGTACAAGTACGTGTTCAACAAGGAAAAGTACGGCTTCGGTCCGTGTTCCGATGTCGACAGCATAAAGATCGTTGCCTATAACGAGGAGCTTATGCGTCAGCGCATGCTCGGGGCAGTTATCGGGTATGACGACCAGGTGCTTGAGCTTCCGGTGAAAAATGTCGTTCCCGAAAGTTTCACGCTGATCGCGAAGCGATTGGTTGACGGTGAAGAAATATACGATTTCGTTCGTCCCGACAGAAACAAGCAGGGAGAACTTTACTATACGCTTGATGAGAGAGACGGGAATATCTGCATCAGGGATGCGGGCGACTATATAGGAGCGGAGCTTTTTATCTGCTCTTGTGCCGTAACTATGGGAGACGAGGGAAATGTGCGCCCCGGAAACACATTTACGCCGATCGGTTATGAAACCGACGTCAGATTCTACAATCCTTATATCGGAGAGGGCGGACGCCTCAGGGAAAATCTTGAAGAACTGACGGCAAGATTCACCGAAGATCTTAATACCCCTTATACTGCCGTCAAGCGGTCGGACTACGAGGACATTGTCAGGATGATTCCCGATCTTTGCATCCATAAAGTAAGAGCCATCGCCGATTCGTCGAAAAATGAGGTCAGGATAGTGGTCAAGCCATATGCCGATGAGGAAAGGTCATTCCTCTCCGACATATACATTAAAAAGATCATGGATTATCTCGGTGAGCGCAGAGTCCTTACAACCCAGATTAAGGTCGTCCAGCCCACATATCTTCCCATCGAGGTTACGGGAACGATATATGTCAGACGTCATTACGAGAATTGCATGGCAGAGATCGAAAAAGTTATCTCGTCTCACCTTGATTACATAAACAGCGACAAAAATTTTGGAGATATACTGAAATTTGAAGCTCTCTTCAATGAAATTGAGGAGCTTGACTGTGTCGATCATATATATGAGCTTTCGATAAAGCCGGAAAATGCGAACGGATATATGAGCGGACTTGATATCGTGCCCGCCGAAAATGCGCTCTGCTGCACAGGCAGGGTGTCGATCGAACTCAATATGTTCTGACAGAAAGGAATTTGACATGCCGTACCTATCAAAGTATTCAGTTAAAAAGAGCAGACTCGATCATTCCGCGCTTCATGCGCTTGAAGCGGATGAGCGGGGGCGTCTTTTCTGTGACGATTCCGACAGGATGCATTATCTTTTTCTTCCGCCTTTTGACGGAGGAAAGCCGGATTCGGAGTGGGGGAGGCTTAAATTTGATATAAGTGTTCCCGATGATACCGAGGTTACGATATTCTGTTTTGCCACGGATACTTTGGAGTTCACAAGAAGACACCAGCCGGCGAACATGCAGGAATTTCTTTGCGACGTTAAAGAAAACCCGGGCGTAAAGCTTGAGCTTTTCTCGATTGCCGGCGCGAAATCGATCAGGGGAGCGAGCGATATGCTCCTGTATGAGATCAGGGGACGTTATCTGTTTGTCTGCATCAGGATCGAGGGTAACTTCGAAGGTCCTCTTTCGGATATAAAGATTATCAACCCGGGTGATACTTTCATGATGACGCTCCCGGAAATATACAGAAAGCGTAATTCGTTCCTTCACAGGTACCTTTCTGTTCTTTCTTCGATCTTTAATGATTTTCAGGACAAGATCGATGGCTATCGCGTAAACCTCGATCCCGATGTTGCCGACAAGGAACTGCTTGTCACATATGCGGGCTGGATGGGGATCGACCTGAGCGGTGACTTCCTCGATGAGAGCAGGCTTCGACTGCTTGTGAAGGAAGCTCCCATGCTTAACAGGAAAAAAGGCACAAAGGTTGCACTTGAGAGACTTTGCGAGATTGTTCTTTCAGAGAAGTGTATCGTTGTCGAGAACTTTGGGGGTTCGGAAACGGGGATGTTCGGAGAAAGCCGCTTTGACGTGACCATCCTCATAAAGTCGTTTGTAGAGGAAAAGAAGAAGTCGCAGCTTTATTTCCTACTCAATCAGTTTGTTCCTGTGAGGACGCACCTTCGCATCATTTATCTTGAGGGCAGAAGCGGACTTGATACTCACAGCTATCTTGATATAAATGCTACCGTATTTGATACAAGGAACGGAAAACTCGACAAGCATATGTCGCTTGACGGCAATGTGCTCATGCCGGGAGAGCCTGCCGAAGAAGGGGTGATACTCAGCGACGACGGCGACGGACCGGTTCTCAGCTGATCGGATCATACCGTCCATGAAACAATGATAAAGAGCAAAACAAACTTTTATTTTACGTTATCAGACAAATAGCGTATAATAACAAGAGTAGGACAGAGTGGCTCGTAAGGGCGTGGTATTTGCCTGTAAATTATTGTTACATGGAAAAGGGGAAAACATGACAATCAGTGAAACAAGGAACGGAGAGAGCATTACGCTCTCGGTAGAAGGCAGAGTTGACGCAACAACAAGCGCGCAGCTGCAAAACTCAATTTTGTTGGCATTTCAGAAAGTACGTGATCTTGTACTTGATTTTGAGCAGTGTGAATACGTTTCAAGCGCGGGCCTGAGAGCTTTGCTTATCGGTCAGAAGACGGCACAATCGAAGGGTGGGCAGATGAAACTGATTCATGTTGGAGATACGTTTATGTCGGTGCTGAAGCTTTCGGGTTTTGACAGCATTATTACTATCGAATGACGGGACGGATGATCTCTTATGGGAGGAATTATGGTCAAAGCAAGATTTGATGCATCGATCGACGAGCTGTCGCGCGTTATCGATCTTGTCAACGAAACGATCTTAAAAGCGGGATGGAGCGATGCATTGTTGCCCGTTATGGACGTTGCCGTTGAGGAGATATTCGTCAATATTGCATCATATGCGTATCAGACATTGCCGGATGCCGATAAATATGCCGATATTACGATTGATGCCGAGGACGACCGGGTAAAGATCGTATTTGAAGATGAGGGAATTGAATATAATCCGCTCTTAAGGGATGATCCCGACGTAACACTTCCTGCCGGGGAGAGGAAGATCGGCGGACTTGGAATATACATGGTCAAGAAGAGTATGGATGGCGTAACATATGCTCGTACCGACGGAAAAAATGTTTTCACGATCATGAAGAAGAGGACGGACTGAAAGGAAGTGCCTTATGAGGATCGAGAAGGAACTTACGAGGTCAAACAAGAGAGCAGCTGAGGATAAAAAAGCGAAAAGGCGCAGGGATGATGCGCCTGAAGATGACACGATAGAATATAAGCCGCACGAATGGCACTATTTAAATGAGGGAAGCGGTGTTTTTTCGTCTGTGATGGACAACGGGATCAACACGCAGGAAAGCGTGTTTGATAAATATGCCGTATTTAAGACACGGAAACGGGAAGACAACTATTAAAGGAAGGACTGTTGGTAATGATCTGTTCGCAGGAGTTGATGGGTAAGCCTTTCGCAAGCTACGACGAGCTGATGGAGAATCTTTTTGCTTGCGTAAACACGGGTCTTGATCTGTACCTTTCCGGCATGAAGCTTACTTTCGCGACCGGTCAGGGTGGGTATAAAAACGTATTGTATCCCGATCTTGAAGTGGCGCATGACATTTGCCGTGATAAGATGCGGGCTTTTTCAGCAAAAGAAAAAGAAGCGGACGCAGGTGAAAGTGAAGATGAGGACGAAGAAGAGTCGGACAGCTCGGCCGATGACGACGATCTTATGAGCCTGCTTTCGGGGTTCGCCGAGAAACCGGAAATCTCCAAGGATGAAGCTTCCGAAAAAAAGGAAGCCGATTCTGTCGAGAGTCTCCCGAAAATCATGGAATATATCATGAGCAGAGCAGGCGCATCCGTTGACGAAGGTATCAGGATGCCGTTTTATGAGCTTTGCAAAAAACAGGGATTCGAGCCGTTTACGGTGTTCTGTTTCGCTGCTGCCGTTCTTTCATCGACACAGACAGATTACGCGGGCGTATTTCAGGTCATAAATGAGAACGGTTCGCTTCCGGCTCCCACCATAGAGTCTGCAGCCAAGCTTTTCTACGGAAAGGAATTTTCCATCACAAGTGTTTATGCCGATATGTCGGTATGTCTTGAGCAGTTATTGCCGGTGTTTGATCTGAGGGTACAGCCGAGCATGCCGTTCTCGACAGTCGTATCACCCGATAAGAGGATAATCGATTATCTGTTCGGAAGAAACCCCGATAAGATTGATGAAAATTACATCAGATTCATGAGGATGCTGACGGATGACAAGGATCTCGATCCGATTCTGGCCAACAGTGCCGTTTTGGAAGCCATGGAGATCTCCTACGATCAGGGCGTCAGGATCTTTTCGTATTGCGGTGACGAGGGAAGCGGCAGGAAATTTTTTGTTAAGCATTTTTGCAGGAAGCGCGGCATGAAAGCCATTGCTCTTAACTGCCGTAAGCTTTTCGTATATGACCATTCGTTTGTCGATAAGGCTCTTTGGGCTGCCGCGAGGGAATGTATCCTTACAAATGCGGCGTGTGTTATGGAGGAGCTTTCTTACCGCGAGGAGGAAAAGGAAAAATTCCAGGGTTATATGGATCTTGCGTTTGCGAAGCTTTCCGAAAAAGGCGTGCTGGTGTTCACGTTGAGCATGGACACATTACAGCTTAAAACGATCACAAAGCTCGACTTTACTGAGCTCTCGATCCAGACTCCTTCGGCAGCGGAGCGCAGGGCGTGCTGGGATCATTACGCTGTGCCCTACGAGCTCGGCGAGGATTGCGATCTTGGTGAAATGACGATCAAATTCCTCTTTACTCCGGGTAAGATCAAGGATGCGCTTTATCATGCACGAAGCCTAGCAACGATGAACAAGGAAAAGGCGATATCAAGGGCGATGCTTTTTAAGGGCTGCAATGCCCAGATGTCATCGGAGCTTTCAAAGAAGGCGACGCGTGTCGAGGCAAAATTCGGTTTTGACGACATCGTTATGAACCCCGATCAGCGAGAGACCATTTCTCATGCGATCGAGCAGATGAACTTCAAAAATGCGGTTTACGACGACTGGAATTACATCAAGAAGTACCCTTACGGACGTGGTCTTACGGTTCTTCTCTTCGGCGCACCCGGTACCGGTAAATCCATGATGGCGCAGGTACTTGCGCATGAGCTTAATCTCGAACTTTACAGAGTTGACGTTTCGAAGGTTGTCGACAAATATGTCGGTGAAACGGAGAAGTCGCTCTCCATGATATTCAGAGAAGCCAAGAAATGTAACGTCGTCCTTTTCTTCGACGAGTGCGATACGATCTTCGCAAAGCGTTCCGACGACGGTGGTTCAAACCAGGCTTCGGCCAATAACAAGACGGCACTCCTTCTTCAGGAAATGGAAGCGTACGACGGTGTCTGCGTTCTGGCCACTAACTACAAACACAATATCGATCCCGCGTTCTTCAGACGTATGAAATACATTGTAGAGTTCCAGTTCCCCGATGTTGACACGCGTGAGATGCTCTGGAGGACAACGGTTCCGAAAACCACGCCGCTTGCTGATGATGTTGACTTCAGGTTTATCGCAGAGAGATTCGAGTTTGCCGGCGGTAATATCAAGAACTGCATCCTCAACGCCGCATTCCTTGCTGCAGCTGACGGAGACGGCAAAGAGGTTCATATGAAGCATTATCTTATGGCCATCAAATACGAGTTCATTAAGGTAGGCAAGGTGTTTACAAAGGGTGACTTTGAACCTTATGCGGCTCAGATAGGACTGTGATATTGTTTCCAAAAAGGAGATCGATGAGAAGTGAGCCGAGCCTGTTGACTCGGATTGGACTGAAACATTGTTTCCCTAAAGATCAAAGGACATATAAGAGGGAACCTGTACATTTGAATGTCGGGTAAAAACCGGAAACGGGATTGTCAAATCCGCTTCCAAGGAGGAGTTAAAAGATTATGGCTAAGAAAAAAACCGGAGTCGGGGAAGTTATATTGCTTGTTTTTGCGCTGATCGTTTTCGGCGCTGCGTTCTTTGGGTTGTTCAGATTTCCCCTCTTTGTGACAGCGATATTGTTTTGCACCGAAACGGTTTTGTTCCTTATCCTCATCATGAGCTTCCTCGGAAAGCTGAACGCGACCGAGGCGAAAGAAACCGAGGAAAAGGTTTGTGATGACGGGAGCGGACTCGGACTCTACGCGGGCGGACCGGAGAATGTTTCCTTTGAGGTTCCCGCTGAAGAAGACGGCAATGTTACCGTTGTCAGTGCTCCCGATAATGCTGCTGTCGGAGCGGGCACAGGTCTTGAAACGGTTGTTAAGACGGAAGTGATCGAAACCGTTCGTGAGGTTACAAAGCTTAAGACGGTGCTCTTCAACGAAGAATTACTTGAAGAAAAGGAAAAAGTTGATATGGGATCGGTTGTCGGTGAGACGCTCGAAATCATGGATCCCTTTGCAACGGCGGCAGGCATCAGAACCGGATATGTCTGTTCGGGTGACGTTACATATACCGGAAGCAGGATGCTCCTATCCGTTATGATGAAAAATATAGTTGATAACGCCGTAAAATATATGCGTCGTGCAGGAAGTCTCCATATCACCGTTTCGAACGTTGCGGATGATATTTTCATAGTTTGCAAGGATGACGGTCTCGGTATAGGCAAGGACGAGCTGCCGTACATATTCGACCTTAATTTTCAGGGCTCCAACAGAGTCAGCGGCAACGGCCTCGGTCTTACACAGGCGAGGGACATCGTTAATGCGTACGGTGGAACCATATATGCCAAAAGTGCTCCGGGAGCGGGTATGGGCATTTATATCCAGCTTCCCGGCAACAGTGAAAAATAAGCTTCCGCGAGGAGATGTGTTAAATGAACATTAACAGACTTTTTAAGATCGTTACCGTTCTTTTTATCTGTTCGGCTCTTGTAGCGCTTGTATTCGGTGGAATCGTGCTGTTTCAGGAGCTTGGGAGTGACGAAAAAAAAGAAGATAAAAATGTTACCCTTAATGAAAAAAATCCCGATGCGGTTTCTCCGATAGGCGGGGATGAGGAGCTTTTGGGGTCCAAGGATTCGGAGACAAAGACGGGCGCCGATTCAAAGGATACGGCTGCTTCGGAAGAAAAGAAAAACACCGCCGAAAAAAAGACGGATCCGGATGACGGTACAGATAAAGCACACAAAAACACGGATGATTCCGGTAGTCTTTCGGAAGCTTCCGAAACAGGGGCTCCGGATCGGACAGGGGCTGCTTCGACCGTGGGACAGGAAGGGAATCCGACCGTAACGGCCGACGGATTGCCGATAGGGCAGAGTGTGCCGGTGGAAAACCTTAAATTTGACGGAAGCGAAACACATTTTGTACTTCAGAACATCAATTATCAGGTTAATGTCCGCAAGGAAGCAAGCAAGTCCTCCGACAAGGTCGGCGAGCTTCTGAAGGGTTCGTACGGAGTGGTGCTTGAGAAAGGTCCTGAATTCACACTTGTTGAGTGTGGAGACCTCACAGGTTATATCCTGAATTCTTACTTGTTAATCGGCAGGGCGGCCGATGAACAGATTCAGGGAGTCAGCACCAAGAAGGTTAAGATTATCAAAGCCGTCTA